>Ga0070682_100000135_pt1 | contig 60426 bp, 44 predicted proteins | sample KBSC63LmetaG_FD_64668 | JGI IMG/M metagenome (GOLD analysis project Ga0070682, IMG submission 64668) | Corn rhizosphere microbial communities from Kellogg Biological Station, Michigan, USA - KBS C6-3L metaG | ecosystem: Host-associated > Plants > Roots > Rhizosphere | place: USA: Michigan...
ATGAAACTGATCGCGGTAGCGACCGGCCAAACATTCAACTCTACTGAATCAGTTCTCGGACATTCTGCTTTATTTCTGGCTGAATCTCTGGCCGGTCGCTACCGCGATCCGGTTCTGATTTTGTCTAGTTATCGCACCGAGTTTCCGCTAAATGAAACTGAACCAGCACGGACGCGCTTGATTTGAATGCCGGTGCCGCGTGGGTAGAGTCCGGGCAGGGTGATTGGCAACTTGCCGGTAACATCGATCTCAGCTAACAGCGCGCGCGCAGCGGCCTGCTGCAAGCTTGGCATATCGCCATACGCCACCACGTAAGTGCGCAATTCGGGAAAACTTTGTAACAAATAAGGGTTTCCAAAACTAATTCCAATAACCTTCAGCTTGCGACGTATCACTTCAGACAAAGCCTTCGCGCCGGGATCCGGCAGGCCAACGCTCCGGGCCTGACCCGTCCGTACGCGTCCGTAGAGTGAAGCGATTACGAAGTCTGCTTTGTCTGCCTTTTCCAACGCCTTCTTAACCTCGGCGTCGGTCGAACGATCGTCCAGTACAACGGTCTCCAGTTTATTACCTGAGTGGCCAAAGGCGTTTACGAAAGCGTTGGCGATCCATAAGCGGTCGTCGCCGTTCGTGATCGCAAGATTCAAGATTCGTGTGTCAGGTTTCAGCGTGGTGAGCGGCAACAGGTGGTCATCGTTGCGTACGAGAGTGATCGCGTGTTCGGCAATTTCGCGCGCGAGCCCGTTCGACTCATTGCCCGCGACGTTCACGTCAATAGCATCAAGCGGTGTAGTGCGTTGCTTCACGAGTCCCAGGTCATACTTCGCCGCCAGCACTTTCCGAACGGATTGATCGATGCGACCTTCCTTGAGTCGGCCCTTGGTCACCGCGTCGCGCACGCCGCGTAGCACCGCATCGGCGTCAGCCGGTTTGAGCAGCAAGTCAGCTCCGGCTTCCAGTGCGCGCACCGAGGCTTCTTCCTGAGTGAAGTAAAGCGTTAGCCCGCTCATGCTCATCGCGTCGGTAACAATCAAACCGTTAAATCCCAAATCGTGGCGCAGAATTCCATTCATGACCGGCGACAAGGTCGTAGGAAGCGTTCCTTTTTCGACGACTACTTCGGCGCCCTCGTCAGTATCGATTGGCTTCAACTTTACGTCGCGCGGCAGTGGCACTACGGCAGTCGGATCGATTTGCGGCATGCCGATGTGGCCGGTCATCACTGAACCGACGCCGGCCTTAACGGCTGACTGAAACGGCACCAGCTCAACGGCGTTGAGACGAGTGCGACTTACATCGATCTCCGGCAGCCCACGGTGCGAATCAGTAGCCGTGTCGCCGTGTCCAGGAAAATGCTTCGCCGTTGCAATGACGCCATTTGCCTGCGCACCCTCGATGAACGCGGCCACAAACCTGCCCACCGCCTCAGGATCTTCACCGTACGAACGAACGTTGATGACCGGGTTGTTGGCGTTGTTATTCACGTCCGCCACGGGCGCATAGATTTGTTGGACACCGAGCGCGCGGGCTTCGCGAGCGGTCAACGCACCCTGGCGACGCGCAAAGTCGGGATTGTCCGTCGCACCGACAGCCATGTTCCAGGGAAGATTCACGGTGTCGTCGAAACGCATCCCCGCACCCGCTTCGAGATCAGCCGAAATCAACAGCGGGTACCGCGCAAGATTCTGCATCCGGTTGACGAGAATCACGGATTCATAGACGGGACCGCGGAACAGCACGATGCCGCCGACGTGATTGTCTGCCACCTGGTGACGAAGTGCTTTGAAAGCGTCGCTGTCCTGGTTGAGGAATGTCGCGTTAACCCCGACGGAGATCAGCTGCCCGATTTTTTCGTCCAGTGACATGCGCCGCAGTTCTTTGTCAGCCCACTTGAGCGCGTCTTTGCTCGGTTGTGACGAATAAGGCTTGATGGCCGGGCTGATTCTGCTGGCCGCCGAGTTCAGTCGCACTGCAGGTGAAACAATAAATGCGGCCAGTAATCCCAAGGCGATCTGGAGTCGAAGCAAAGATAATGTTTTTGAATTAATCATGAATAAGGTTTTTAAAGCAGCGGGGGCAGGCCCCCTTCCTGACCTTGAGCTAACTAAGCTGACACCTGACATCTTGATCGAAGGGCTTTCAATCCGGAAACTTCGAACAACTCAAGAAAATCTCAGGGTCAGGAAGGGGGCCTGCCCCCGCTCTTTCTGAGCGCGCCATCGCCCTCTTCCAACCCTCAACACACTCAGCCGCTCCGCGAAAGTTCATCGCGTTGTTCCCTCGTTGCCGGCGGAAATGCAAATCCCGCCAGCCAGGCAACCAGCAACGTAATCAAGCTGCCAATCAGCACATACCAGGTCCACGCAATCGGCGTCCAAAACCGAATGTAGAGCATCACCAACATGCTCGCCAACATGCCAATCAACGCGGGTGGTTCGCTCACGCGCCGCAAAAAGGTGCCGACCAGGAACACGCCGAGCACCGGCCCGTTAATAAGTGACGCAACCGATAAAGCCTGATCGAGCGCCGAACGATTTTGGCGCATCGCGATCAGTGCGACACCGATTTGCACCAGCCCCCAAATTAACGTAAGCCAATGAGACACGCGCAGGTAGTGTTTGTCGTCACGCTTCGGTCGGAACGGTTTGTAAAGATCGTTAACCGCGGTGGCGGCAATCGAATTGAGCGACGACGAAAGCGCAGCAGCAAAAATCGCAGCGACCACAAGTCCCGAAAGTCCTGACGGCATAAACTTCGTGATGAAGTCGGGAAACACGCGATCGCCGCCGACCGCCTGAAACACTCCGGCAACCGGCAACGTCGCGGCGCCGCTCGCCAGGCCTGCGTAACCCGGATCGGTGTACGGTGCATAAAAGGCAAACAGGAGTACTCCTATTAATAAGAAGCCGACGAACTGCGCGAACACTACCGCTCCACTGGTAAGCAGCGCCAGGGCCGCGCGCCGCGGTTTGTCGGTGCACAGATATCTCTGCACCAGATACTGATCGGTGCCATGTGTGCTCATCGTCAGGAAACAGCCGCCCAGCAGGCCGGCCCAGAGCGTGTACGTCTTCGTGAAATCGATCGGCAAAGTGAAATTAAAAGAACTACCACTAAACGGCAGGCTGAACGCATACGCCGTCGGTCGAATTCCGAAGTCCACGAAATTGAATTTGTGATACTGCTCGCCCAGAGAAATGGCGCTGCTCCAGCCGCCATTGATTGCCATCACCAGGATGATGCCCGCCATGGCGGCGCCGGCGAGGTAAATTCCTAACTGCACAACCTCCACCCAAATCACCGCCTCCATGCCGCCGAAGTAAGTGAAGATGATCATCACCACACCAAGCAGCACCACTGAACCGATAACGATCGTCTCCGCATTAGCCTGCGGTTGAAACGCCGTGTACACCGCGGCAAGTACGAACGCAGTGAGCAACAGCCTGATGCCGTCGGCGATATTCCGCATCACGACAAAAAGCGAAGCCGCCAGCATCTTGATGCGGGTTCCGAAGCGCCGCTCGAGCAATTGATAGACGGTCATTAACTCGCCGCGGAAATACGACGGGATAAAGAGAATCGAAATGACGATGCGGCCGAGCAGGTAGCCGAATACCAGCTGAATGAATTGGAAGTTGCCATTGCGCGCGAAGGCGATGCCGGGTACGGAGATGAAAGTGATGGTGGAGGTTTCAGTGGCGACGATTGAAGCAGCTATCGCCCACCAGGGCACTGTGCGGTCGCCGAGGAAGTAGTCGCGCGTGGTTTCCTGTTTACGTGAAAACCAAACGCCGAATAGGGTAATACCGATCAGGTAACCAAAGATGATGACGAGGTCGATTAGTTTCATCTAGTTTTTATTAATGATAAGCGGGGCAGGCCCCCTTCCTGACCTTGAGACTTTTTAACACTTTCGTTTGCTTGGGACCCTTGAAAGCCTTTCAAGGAAAAACGCGCGACTCAATTCCGTGAGGCTCCAGGTAAGGAAGGGGGCCTGCCCCCGCTCTTTTCACTTTCCCAGACCCTCCACCAATATCTCGGACAGGCGCGACATCAACAGCAGCGCCGGATTGTCTACCGTCCAATTCGGTTCCGGCATTTCGCTGCAGGTTACCGACACTGCAATGCGCCCGCGCGGGTGGTAAATGATTCCGAGATTGCTGCGCAAGGCATCGAGCGCGCCTGATTTCGTCGCCTTGGTCAAACGCCACTCTTCGCGCCAGAGCCCGTTCGTTCCCTGCTCTCTTTTCATTAAGTCGAGCATCTCTTTTGAAGCCGCCGGACTGACTACCTCGCCACGCTCTAGTTTTTCGAGCAGCGTTACCATCTCATGCGGCGTGCTGCGCCCGAGTCCAAAACGCTTGCTCTCCTCTTTCTTACCTTCAAGACTTTCGCCGCCGCCGAATACCCGGCGCATTAATCGCGTCTCTTTCAAACCGAGCGACGCCATGCGCGCGTTAACCGCGTCGGCAGTTAACACGTCGATCACGAGATTGGTGGCGGTGTTATCGCTCATGATCATCATCAAAGTAACGCCGTCGCGCAGCGTGAGCCGCAGTCCGTCTGAAAACTCATTAAGGATGCCCGAGCCGCCCACTTTCACTTCTTTCGTCAGCAACAGCTCATCGCTCCACTTTGCTTTGCCTTCAGCCACGCGGGCAAACGCTTCAACCATGATCGCAATCTTGATCGTGCTGGCGGTGGACACGGGCTCGTCACCGGCGAGTTGATAAACCGCGCCGGTGTCGAGGTTCTTGGCAAACAGGTTGACCTTGCCTTTGAACTGACCGACTTCGGAGCGGATGCGCTGATCCAACAAAGTGGTTCTGGCTTGATCTGTCTGTGCAAATCCAGTCGTGCATGAGACTAGTAAAATGAACAGTGCTAAAGAGCGAAGGCAAGCCCGCCTTCCTGACCCTGGGACGTCGGAGTAGTCCGAAAAATTCACAGATGAAAGCCTTTCAATCGAGAACTAAAACCGCAAGGTTGAGCAGCTCAGGGTCGGCAAGGGGCCCTGCCCCCGCTCCTACTTCAGCATTTCCTCAGCACGACTGACCACGCCGCCGGCTGCCGCCAGTGCCCTCTCAACTTCGGCCAACGGACGTCCCGACTTCACCATTAATAACGCTGCGGGCAGGTTGCCATTGGATTTCTCGAGCACAGCCACCGCAGCGCCTGCGTCGAGTTCCGTTTCAGCCATCAAGATTCGCAGCGCACGTTCGCGCAGTTTCGAGTTTCGCGGCAATACGTTCGTCATGCGATTGCCGCCCACGTAACCGAGGCGCACGAGCGTCGCCGTCGACAACATATTGAGGATAAGTTTTTGCGCCGTGCCGGCTTTCAAGCGAGTGGACCCGGCAACCACCTCGGGCCCGACAACCGGCACAATACTAATTTCGGCGGCCTGGGTAATCGCCGAGTCCGGCGCACACGTGATGGCTATAGTTAACGCGCCACAGCTGCGAGCATACTTTACCGCGCCCACTGTGTAAGGCGTGCGACCAGACGCTGCGATTCCAACCAACGCATCATTCCCGGTGAACCCGCGAGCCTGCAGGTCGTGTGCACCTGCTTCATTATCATCTTCCGAAGCTTCAACCGCGCGATAACACGCTTCATAACCACCCGCGATGATCGCCTGCACTAACTCCGGAGAGACACCAAAAGTCGGCGGGCACTCGGCTGCATCAAGCACACCTAATCGTCCTGAAGTCCCGGTTCCGATATAAAAAAGTCTGCCGCCGCTTTTAAGTCTGGGAACAATGCCGTCCACGGCCGCGGCAACTTCCGCCAATACCCGACTAACCGCCGGAGCGACCAGGGCGTCTTCGTCGTTCATCAAGCGAACGATTTCCCCGGTCGGTAAACGGCTGAGGTTAGTGGTCCTGGCGTTCTCCTGTTCGGTGATTGGAAGCGGAACAGGGTTTTCTGTAGGCATCTTTGATTAAGAGATCGCGGCGGACTTTTGCAAAGTGTCACACGGCGAGCGCCATGTTGTTCAAGTGCTCACGCGCCATTCGAGCCGCCGCTTCTGCGGGAGAAAATCTCGGTGGCGCCAGAAAGGCGCCTGGGGCCACGCGACTGATCTCGTCGCGCATGGCCGCCATTACCAACTCGCCGGCCGCCTCAAAAACACCGCCAACATACGCCACTTGAAATCGTTCACGCTCCAGTTTTAAACGACGAATCACAGCACCGGCGGCCGCGCCAAGTTCAGCGCCGCCCTCGCGCAAAATCTCGCGCGCGACTTCATCTTCTTCTTTGGCGGCCTCAATCACAAACTTTGCAAACCCTGCGAGGCGTTCATTCGTAATACTCGGAGCATAGATCGCAGTAGAGAGATCACTTGGATCCGAAACATAAAAATAGGAAGTAGCGGCAGCTGAAAGCGCGGTCGACGGCCCGCGACCATCGGTCGCATGCGCAATTGCACGCAACGCTCGCCTCGCTATCCAGGCGCCTGCGCCTTCATCGCCGGCGATTGGTCCCCAGCCTCCGGCGCAAAAACTCTTGCCACGCCCATTGATACCACAGCAAATGGATCCAGTGCCCGCAATCACGATCAGTCCCGGCTCGCCTTCAGTGGCTCCATACAAAGCGATGTCTGCATCGCCGACGACAAAGATTTCAGGGATACCAAGCGTTAGTAACGCTTCGCGCATCCGGGCGCTCAACTCTTTACGACGCGCGCCTGCAAGTCCGACTTCTGCGGCAATGATATCGGTGCGGCGAATCTGGGCCGCTTCGCAAGCTTTGTCCACAGCTTCGCGAATGGCCGCGCAAGCGTTAGCAATACCGACGCGCAACGGATTTGATGCGCCGGCGCGCCCTTCGCCGAGTACCGACAAATTATTATCGAGGATAACTGCGTGAGTTTTGGTACCACCGCCATCAACGCCAACCACTGCACGTCGAGATTGCGGACGGCGGGTATTAAGAAATGGCGTTTGTCTTCGGTCAGTGGTGGCCATAATCTGGCGAAGGCCGGGCAATTAGTATGGGCCAACTGGGCCTCATTCTAGGTAAGCGTGATTTATAATGGAAACTAAAAGATTTTATTATTACAATAACCGCTACTGATAACGGACCATTCGCCCGCCAATCAAACAACTATGGAAATTCGCCAACTTCGCGCCTTTACGGCCATCGCCGAACTCGGAACTTTTACCGCCGGGGCTCATCGTGTGCACGTGACGCAGGCGGCTATCAGCATGCAGATTCGTCAACTGGAAAACGAGTTGGGGGCGAGACTGTTTGTGCGCGCACCGCGGCGTGTGATGCTCACGGAGGCCGGGGAGAAGCTGCTGCAACGCGCGCGTCAGATACTGCGTGATCACGATGCCGCAGTTGATGAGATTGCCGAGCTCGCCGGCGCTGAACGAGGACGGCTGCGCATCGGCAGCGCTTCCGCGATGGTCACAACCGACGTGCTGCCGAAGTTACTGAAGGCCCTGCACCGGGAACATAGCGGCGCGGAAGTTACGGTTTCGTCGGGAACCAGCGAAGCCCTCGTTCATCAAATCCTCGGCGGTGAAATTGACCTCGCGTTTGTATCTCTACCGGTCGAGGCCCGTGGAATCACCACGGAACGTTTGAGCCAGGATCAACTGGTGGCAGTCGCTTCGCCGCACCACCGGCTGGCGAAGCAACGCACTATCAGTCCTTATTCCCTGGCCGGTGAAAAATTGATTCTCGGCGAACGCGGCGGCAATACGCGCCGTTTGATCGATCAATTCTTCGCGCAGGCAGGCGTCACATTGCAGGTGTCGATGGAACTCAGCCGGCAAGCCGCCATCCGGCGTATGGTGGAAGAAGACATGGGCGTTGGGATTGTTCCCTTGCAAACAGTCACGGAGGCGGTGGAAAAGGGACGCCTGGTGCGCTGGTGGATTGAAGGGGCGCAGATTAACTGGGAGTTGGGTGTGGCGCGCCTGACAGGTGGTTACGAATCGCCAATCATGCAAACGTTTGTACGACTTTCCAGAGATTTTTTCCGCGACGCTCCCACCGGAACCGCTGCGAAAAAGTCGAAACCAGCAGCCAAAAAATCCGGCAGGAAGTGACTCACTCCACCGTTATCCGGGCCACCTGGATCGCATTAAACTTACCAGCGCCGTCTGTCGCGCTAACTTCCAAAAGATAATCCCCAAGTGGCACAGAGCTGAGCGGTAGCTCCCCGGCAAACGGAATTCTTTTGAGGTCAGACGGATTAACTCCTGGCCGCGACAGCGAAACCGTCTTAACGACCTGGCCTCGATGAAGCAGCCGCGCCTGAACTGCCACTTGCGATTTCGCCCCTTCAAGGTTGTAGAGAAAGGTCATGAATCGTAGCGTTGAATCTCGAGCGAAACGATGATCCGTGCTGAACTGCACCTGCTCGCCGCCGCCAGAGCCCGCCCGTGCGGCAACATTTTGCAAACCAAGAAGCAAGCTGCTGAGACTGAGCTGGTGGAGCGCCAGGTTTGGTATTTCAATCCAGCTCTGAGCACTGCCCACTCGCCCGCTGTTCACGTCGCGAGCCGCGACACGCACCTGATAGAGACCAGGCCCGAGCGGCATTCGATAGTTGTAAATAGTCAGGGAGTTGTCCGACGAATCACTATTCGAAGCAAACGAGTCGACCGTCAGGCGAGTCGTGAAGGTATGCAACGGTTTGCCCCGGTCGCTCACGATTACGCCCACGACGTCCACTGCCGCGATGTCTTTGCCGCCAATCTTCTCGAACGCCAGTGCCCAATTCGAGACTCCAACCGAAGCAGTCAGAACCGCGCCATGTTCGGGAGTATCAAGAAAGAGATTCGTGAGCGATAGTGGAACTTCGCGTCTGGGATGCAGTGCAGTGAGTGCGGCTTGCAAGTCTTGTTGCGGAAGCCGCGGCACGCTGACGACCGCCGCAGGTTGCGACGATGCAACTTTTTCTCCTCTTAAGAACCCTCGCGGCAGACGCACAGTGTAATCCGGATGATCCACTACCCGAACTGCAATCCGGCGAAAATCCCCGGCTGTTTGTTCCTCATTATCCGGACGCCATGCGAGCAGGTAGTAGTTCGAAGTTTCGTCCAATACCTTATCAACCCAGCGATCAAAAAAATTCTGATTTCTGAGCGCGCGGCCACCGGTGTCCAGCGCCAGCGCATTAAGCGCGTCTTGCGACGCAGGCCCTTCGCGCAGATTGGCGTTCTCAAGACCGCCGCGAGGATCGAAGGGAACGTTGTTGGTGGCGTCGAGTTGACCGGAAAAGAGTCCACGCGCGTCGATGGTGTAAATGACTGCCCCCGCGCGAAGTGCGGCGTCGGTAATCTGGCTGATGCGGCTGCGTGGATCCGAATTTCGTGAGCCCGTATCCAGCAGAAAACCGTCAGAGATAAAGAACACCAGTTTGCGTCCCGGCATCTGCATCGATGAACGCATCAAACTTTCAAGAGCTTTGTAAGTCTCGAGGATGACAGCGGAAGACTGCAGCAGCATTTGACGCGCGCGATTGGTAACTTCGATCTCGCAAGCCGCGCGTGTGTATCTCGGCGGCGCCACACGCAGACATTCGTCAACATAGAAGCGGAAGACGCCCGGGTCATCTTTGCGTTCGATGGTGAGAGCCATGAACTCCGTCATCGGCGTGCTCTCGCGCGACATGTCGCGCACGTTGTAGGCATGATGGGTCAGGCGAGCGGCCGCCGCGCGCAACACCGCTTTATTGTCCGAGAGCTGTTGTAGAAAACCGATGTCTCCGCTGGTGGACGCGATGGCCACGCGATCGTTCTCGGTCATCTGGTGTTCAATAAACTCTGTGAGCGTCTTGCGAGTGCGCGCCAGGCTGTCGAGCGAAAGATGCAGGTCGTCAATGAAGAAAACGATGGTGCGGCCTTCGCTTTCGTTTACGTTCTTCGTGCTTAGGGGAACTGCCGGATTGATGATTGGTGCCAGTTGAATTCGTTCTTTAGCAGTTCCAGCGCGAACTTCTTCGAACAGCGAGATCGGTTGAGGCTTTCCGTCCACCATCAATTCAAACTGCTCGCGCTGCAGTCCGCTCACAAAATGGCCCTGCTTGTCAAAAACCATCACGTCGGATTGGACGAGTTCGGTGTTTACTCGAAGAACATCAGGTGGCGCGGGCGAGGGTTGCGGGGTTTGCGCTGTCGCGAGTCCGCTCAGCGCAAAAGCTGACAACAGAATTCGCAAACCGTAGCGAGCGGTGAGTTGCATTGCGCTAATGATGCCCGGCGTCTAGTTGAGGTTGCTATTTAGACAGGTAACGAGGCGATCAACGTCTGCTTCGTTATTGAAGAAATGGGTGGCGACGCGAATTCCCTGTGGCTTCTTCGTCACAATAATGTTCTGTGCGGCTAAGCCGTCGACCACTCGTTCAGGCTCCGCAAACTGTACGAGCGTCTCCGCCGAACGAAGCTTCTCTTCAAATAGTGGAGACAAAACATTGTGACCCGCCGCTGCCAGTTGTTCAGTCAAATACCGGTTCAACTCAAGCACACGCGCTTCGATGCGCTTCATTCCTATCGACGTCATTAGATCAACTGAAGCGCCGAGCGCAAACATGCCGGCAAAGTGTGGACAACCGAGTTCGGCGCGCGCCGCTGCATCATGTCTCAAGTGAACTTCGTTATTGCGATCTGAATAAGGATCGACAACGCTCAACCAACCGATCGCGCGCGGCGTTGTTCGCGCCATCAATTCGCGCGAAAGATAAACGAACCCGCTGCCATAACCCGACAACATCCATTTGTGGCCAGTCGCACTCAGTGCATCAACCTTCATGCGTTTCACGTCGATCTCGAACGCGCCGGCGGATTGAGCGGCGTTCACCACGAGTGCGTGGCCGCCCTTCATTTCTCCCAACGCTTCGAGATCCATTCGAACGCCGCTCGAATATTGAACGTGACTGACGCAAATAATTCCGCTGCGCACGTTCATCGCATCGCGAATATCTTCGAGCGCCACCGCGCCGCGATCAGACTTGACCAGATGCACGGGAATGCGCCGGTTCATCCAGGGCAAGGTTGAAACCGGAAACTCAAGATCACACGAAATAACTTCGCCGTGGGTTTCGAGTGCATCGATGATGACGTTCATGCCGGATGAAGTGTTGGTGGTGAGTGCGATTTCATCCGGTTCGGCGTTGATGAAAGCAGCGACCTTGCGACGAACCGCTTCGCGTTTTTCCAGCCACTCGTCCCAGTGAGTGTCGCCGTCAGACATCATCTGCTGGTAATACTCGGTTGCAGCCGCCGCAGTTGCGCGCGAAAGTGGCCCCGCCGCCGCAGCGTTGAGGTAGGTGGAGGTTTCAGTGACGGGAAACTGTTTGCGAATGTCGTCCCAGTTGATCATTGTAAGCTGAAGATACACGAGCAATACTTTGGATAGGTAGTCTTCGCTACAGCAAAAATTCTTTTATCACGACCATCACAGCAAGTCCTCACAATATTTGAAGGAAATCTGGAATAGTCGGATAATCACAGCCGTGGCTGACCAGAACACAGAAGCGATCAACGGTAAGCGTCCTTTCGAGGAGCGAGTATTCGCTCGCTTTGATTCTGTCGATTCTCGCTTTGATTCTGTCGATTCTCGTTTTGATTCCGTCGATTCTCGTTTTGATTCCGTCGCTTCGGCCATTCACAATTTGGATTCGCGCCTACAAGCACTGGAGGTTGGAGCAGGCCATACGAATTCGCGGCTGAAACAACTCGAGGTTCGGGCAGACGAGACTAATTCGCGACTTGAAAAACTGGAGGTTCGGGCAGACGAGACTAATTCGCGACTTGAAAAACTGGAGATTCGCGCCTACGACACAAAGCCCATCTGGGAGCAAGCTCTCAAAGAGATTGTTGAAACCAGACGTGAGATGTCTAAGCGTTTAGATCGAATCGACGCGATTGTCCTGGAAAACCGCGCTGATCTGCGAGACGTCGAAGATCGTGTTGATAAGATCGAACGTAAACTCACCAACTAATTCTCAGCAGTTCGTGTAACAAAAACAGAAAAGGTCCGGAAACCGTTTACTCTCGCGTAGTGAAAACAGTCGACGAGTTCGGAGCTTCGAACCAGAGCGTTGCCAGCGGCGGCAGCGTAATGGTGGCTGAATAAGGCTGCCCGTGAATTGGTTTTTCTTCAGCTTTGATCGTTTTCGACACCTTGACACCCGTGCCGTTGTAAACGGAATCGTCGGTGTTCGCGATCAGCCGATAGGTTCCTTTCCGCGGCAAGCCCAGCAGATGATTCTCTCGTAACACGGGCGCGAAATTGCTCACGCATATTAGTTCCCGCGCCGTCTTCTTCCCGTTCGGCAAGGCACGTCGAATGAACGAAACGATATTCTCCGACGCGTTGTTCGCGTCGATCCACTCAAACCCTTCCGGCTCGCCATCAACTTCCCATAGCGCATTCTTCTTGCGATAAATCCGGTTCAAGTCGCGAACCAAATCCTGAATACCTTTGTGCGCGGGATCTTCCAACAAATGCCAATCAAGGCTTTCTGTTTCGTTCCACTCGCGCCATTGTCCAAACTCCCCGCCCATGAACAAAAGCTTTTTGCCCGGATGCGCCCACATATATCCGTAAAGCGCGCGCAACGTCGCGATTGCTTGCTCCGGCCCGCCCGGCATCTTGTTCAGCAGCGAGCCCTTCATGTGGACAACTTCGTCATGCGAAAACGGCAGGATGAAGTTTTCACTCCACGCATACAGCAAACCAAACGTGAGTGCGTTGTGATTGCCGACACGAAATAGCGGATCGGTCTGAAAGTATTTCAACGTGTCGTGCATCCAGCCCATGTTCCACTTGAAATCGAACCCGAGTCCGCCGGCGTAAACCGGATGAGTAACTTGCGGCCAGGCAGTCGACTCTTCCGCGATCATCATTGCGCCGGGACATTCGCTGTGAACCACCTCGTTCAACTCTTTCAGCAATGAAATTGCTTCGAGGTTTTCACGGCCGCCAAACCTATTAGGTACCCATTCACCTTCTTTGCGGCTGTAATCGAGGTACAACATCGAAGCGACGGCATCGACGCGCAGGCCGTCAAGATGAAATTCCTTGAACCAGTACAACGCATTGGCCAGCAGAAAATTGCGCACCTCGTTGCGGCCGTAATTGAAAATGTAAGTGCCCCAATCCGGGTGTTCACCTTTGCGCGGATCGAGATGCTCATAGAGTGCAGTCCCGTCAAAACGCGCGAGGGCAAACGCGTCTTTCGGAAAATGCGCCGGCACCCAGTCCATGATCACGCCGACGCCGCGCTGATGCAGATAGTCAACGAGGTAACGAAAATCATCGGGCGTTCCATAACGTGCCGACGGCGCAAAATAATTACTGACCTGATAACCCCACGAAGGACCGTATGGGTGTTCCTTGAGCGGCAGAAATTCGACGTGGGTAAAGCCCATGGCCAGCACATACTCGGCGAGCGGCTCAGCCATTTCGCGGTAGGACAGGCATTCGTGCCTGTCCTGACCGGATGCAGGCTTGTCAGGGACAGACAGGAATGTCTGTCCTACTTTGCGGCGCCATGATCCAAAGTGAACTTCGTAAATTGCGAGTGGCGAACGGAAATGTTCGCGAGCCGCGCGTTTCTTTAACCAGCGCGCATCCTGAAATTTGTAACTCGATTGATAAATTACTGACGAAGTGTCAGGCGGGACTTGCGCAAACGAAGCATAGGGATCGGCCTTGAGAAACTCGGGCAGGCCGTCAGTTTTGATCTGGTACTTGTATAACTCGCCCGACTTCAGGTCTGGGACAAACGTTGACCAAACGCCGGACCGGCCGAGTTTCTGCAGCGGGTGTTGAGTTCCGTCCCAATTATTAAAGTTGCCGACCACACTGACTCGATCGGCGGCGGGGGCCCAGACCGCAAATGAGACTCCGGCCACGCCTTCATGCGTGCCGGCATGCGCGCCGAGCTTTTCATAAATCAGTTGATGCCGGCCCTCGCCGAACAGATGAAGATCGAGCTCGCCAATCGTTTGCGAAGCGGACGCAGGTGCGTCGACCTTGCGTCTTCGGGTCCGTTTAGCGTCGGGCTTTTGTTTCATGCGAGGCTCGCGGCCAGTTCTTCGCCTCCACTTTGGTAGGAGGGATTCGCGGGTTCAACGAAGCGGCGATAGATGTCGGCGCCGTTTCCGAGTTCCCGTCTATTGCTTTCAGCCCCAGCCAGGATTTCGAGGAATTGCGTGCGCACAGATGTCTCGCCGAGCTGAGCCATAAGCTCGATTGCGCGGCAGGCATATTTCAAAATTTGAAGCGGCTCGATGCCGGAAATATCACTGAAGAACCAACCACAACTCGTGTACATCAACAACGCATTGCGTTGCAGCTCGAGATGCAACAGCGCTCGTTGTTCTTCGTCGCGACTCAGCGGCCGCGGCGCGTGTTCAGCCAGAAAGCGTTCACGCGAAAGCGACGGATCGAGAACCAGACCGATTGCGTCGTCGCGCGCTGACCACGGATCGGTAAATAGCGCACCACGCGTTTCTTCAAACATCGCCACCGCATGATCGCGTAGATAATCGAGTGCATTCCTAAGTGGTCGCCGCCACGCCTGGTTCCAACCAGCGCCGCCGCCCGTGTGACAACCGCAATCGCGCTGCCAACGACCAAGTCCGTGCACACAACTCCACGAACTGCCTTCGCCGTTCAAACCATTACTGATCTCAATTTCCAGCTGCGGCGGAAAACGCTCCAGCTGCCGCCCATAATTCTCTAACGAAAATCCACGGGCCGGTGCGTCCTGCGCGATCGCGTAAGCCAGACACAGTTCGCCGAACTTGTGGTGATGACCGTAGGTTTCGCCGTCAGTCGCGACGTTTACCAATGAACCTGAGCCCACAGCGCGACGCGTAAAAAGGTCGACCAGGCAGCTACTTGAAGCCAATGCCTGTTCGAATGCGACGGCGTGTGCAATTTGCGGATCATAAAGGAACACGGCAATCGAACGGCCTGAGCCGTCGCGATGGCGATATCGATAAGCAACGCTCGTATCGATCGTTTCCGCCGAAACGCTTTGCCATTCCTGCTCGTCACTGGCGCGCACCCGCAATGCCTGTTGCGGAGCAAGAATGACATACGCAAAACCAGCATCGATCAATACGCCCATGACGTCGTCGTTGCAGGCCGTTTCCGGTAACCACATCGATTCGGGTTCTCGGCCGAAACGCGAACGGAAATCCGCCGCCCCCCAACGCACCTGCGTCAGCTGATCTCGCTTATTGCAGAGCGGCAGGATCGCGTGGTTGTAAGCCTGGGCGATCGCGTTGCCATGCCCTTCATTTCTTCGAACGCTGTCGGCATCTGCCGCGAGTATGCGAGCGTAAGTTTCAGGATGGCTTTGCTGAAGCCACGAAAGTAGAGTCGGTCCAAAATCAAAATTAATGTACGCGTAGTTATTCAGCAGCCGTTCCTGGGCATCAACGAGGATGCGCGCAGCGCTGTTAGGTAAATAACATTCGGCATGAATGCGTTCGTTCCAATCGTGAAAGGGCTGCGCGCCTCGTTCGCGATCGATTACGCCGGTCCAGGGGTTCTCACGTGGCGGCTGGTAAAAATGGCCGTGGATTACTAGAGAAGTCATTCGTTCACTATTGTTCGACAAATTGTTCGACAAACTTCAGTTTGTCGTCTTGGGTATTGTTCGACAAACTTCAGTTTGTCGTCCTGGTTATTAGCTTAGCTCAACAACGAATCGACAAACTGAAGTTTGTCGGACATAAACTGAAGTTTGTCGGACACCAGCCTGGCGCATTGATTATTTCAACGATAACATTCGCCTCGTGCAAACGTTAATATAAACTTTCTCGGCGTGCGATTGCATAAGAGCGATGAGCAATGAACTTTAAGGTCTGGATCAAAAGATTGGGCTTCTGGGGATTCATGTTTTTCCTGTTGAAGGGAATCCTCTGGCTCACGATCCCCGCCCTCGTCGCATTCCTCGCAACCGAATGACGCCGCAAGTTTCAAGTTTCAGGTTTCATGTCGGGGTTCAAAGCTGTCAGTGCCCAAAGTTGAGCTTACTTACAACATTATCGAAAATGTGAACTTGAAACTTGAACCTTGAAAACGCGAAACTGATTGTATGGTCCGATGGTCCTGTTGACACATCGCGCACGCCTGAATAGAATTTGACCACCCCACAAATTGAACCAGTCGAGGAGGGTGTTAGAGTGAAAACAACTATACGTGTCAATCGCAAGCGTCCGGAGTCAATGACTAAACAGATCACGGACCAGCTCACGGGCCTTATCGAATCGGGGGCGATGACGGTGGGCAGCTACCTCCCGAGCGAACGGGAATTAGCCAATTCGCTAAAGGTAGCCCGCAATGTCGTGCGCGGCAGCTACGAAAATCTGATGAAGGCTGGCCGGATTCAGAGTGAAGGTCGTAAAGGTCGTACGGTGAGGGCTGCTGGTTCAAGAAAGCGTGCCGCCTCTACCAAGACCACCAAGGCGGCTGGCTCGAAAGCCCGGAAAAAGTAGTTAAGACGACAGTTTGGCGTCCATTTCCCCATCCCCTCGCCTTACTAAGCGCTGACAAACTCATAGAACTGGATTCGCAGTCTCCTCTCCGAGAGCGAGAATTTCGCTGCGTATCGCTTTGCGCTCGGCCATAAGTCGCACAAAGAACCTGCGTCGCATTAGAAAAAATGCGAGCGCGCGGATGCCGCCGAAAAAGTTATCAAGTCCTTCAAAAAAAAGGATGGCAACATAGCCGGCTGCCGGCAAAACTGCCATGGCAGTCAGCGCCAAAATCCATCCCTGCCACCAGTAGCCGGCCACTGCCGCTATTATCCAGGTCAGTGGAAACAATAGCATCGCCGACATAATCTTTACGGTTGAGACCATGTCGTCGTCGTTCCGCGAAAACCTGGTCGCGAGATACCCGCCCAAACGATAAGCCGGATAGTGAATCAGAAAACCGAGCGTTGCCGGCGCGACCAGCAGCAGAAAAAGGATGACCCGCGATACCAAATGCGTGAACACATCGAGCGTTGATTTGGGCGCCGACAAATTATCGGGGTCGACCCCTGCCTGAGATAGTTCCTCTTCGAACCGGCTCATTCTCACTTCCAGTCGCCGCAGCCGTTCAGGCGCGCGCTCGCGCAATACACGGTAGGCGTTGACGAATCGCTGCTGAAGCTGCAGCTCTTCCGCAAGACTCTCTCGCGAATCGCTATCCGGTTCCGAGGAAAAAATTCTTTCAGCACGTCGTATTGTCTGCAGTGCTTCTTCGTGCTCGGCGTCCAGCATAACTTCGCGTAACGCGGCCTCGATACGATTTGAAAGTTCCTTAACGGCCGTGCGTGGCGGCGCGGCGTCCGGCTCCATTTCGACCGGCTGCACCTCGATCGGATCGCCGAAATAAAGCAGCACAGCGCTGCGAAACTTCGTTTTCGACGTGTAGTACAGGCCTGCAGGAACGATTTGCAGGCTCGACACTTCGCCGGTAGAAACAGCACCAAGCGCGATGCGTGCCGCCCCTGTTTTGATTGGTCGCAGCCGTGGCTCGTCGTGGGAAACGCCCTCGGGGCAAATGCCGATGGTACCGCCGCGTGCCAGGAGATTACGCGCCGCCGCGAAAGTCTCGTGGTTCCTCGTTACGTCTTCGCCTTCGTCCTGATGCCGATAGACGGGAATGCAATCCATCGCGCGCACGAAATAGCTGAGCACCGGCGTACGAAACAGCGGCGACTTCGCGAGAAAGGAAACGCGGCGCGGCGCAAGGTAGAGCAGAAAGGCCGGATCGACGAGCGCGTTTGGATGATTAAGAACGAAGATTACCGGACTGTCGCGCGGCACCTTTTCCATGCCGACAACTTCAACGCGCCGAAAATAGACGCGCATGGCAAATCTAAGAATGGCGACGATGATTTTGCGGATCATTTAATGAACGGGGATTCTAAACTATTGGCTTACCGGTGAGGAACGGGAAGTAGACTCACGGAACATCCAATTCGGTGGGCCGACCAATTCAGAACCGGGAGCGGTAGCGACCAGGTCGACTCGCCTAACCGAACAAGATCAGTGCTACTTATTGACGCGCCAAAACTCAACCGTGAATAACAACGCCACCGGACCCGGTCGCTACCGCTCCCGGTTCTGAATTTGTGTTTGGCTGCTAGCGCGGTACAGGCGGCTCAGTATCGTGGGTCGGCTAATTCAGAACCGGGAGCGGTAGCGACCGGGTCGACTCGCCTAACCGCACAAGATCAGCGCTATTTATGACGCGCCAAAAACTCAACCGTGAATGGCAACGCCACCTGACCCGGTCGCTACCGCTCCCGGTTCTGAATTTGTGTTACGCGGTACAGGCGGCTCAGTATCGTGGGTCGGCTAATTCAGAACCGGGAGCGGTAGCGACCGGGTCGACTGGCCTAACCGAACAAGATCAGCGCTATTTATTGACGCGCCAAAGCTCAACCGTGAATGGCAACGCGACGTTACCCGGTCGCTACCGCTCCCGGTTCTGAATTTGTGTTTGGCTGCTGGCGCGGTACAGGCGGCTCAGTATCGTGGGTCGGCTAATTCAGAACCGGGAGCGGTAGCGACCGGGTCGACTCGCCTAACCAAACAAGACCAGTACTATTTATTGACGCGCCAAAACTCAACCGTGAATGGCAACGCCACCTGACCCGGTCGCTACCGCTCCCGGTTCTGAATTAGCCGACCCACACAATCGAGGATTCGCTCTAGACTTTGGAGTGCGGTGACAGGTCACCGCAGTACAAAAAGCTTCACCATTTCCCAGCGTGCGCGTGCTTTTGTTTAGTGCAATAATACTTACGTTTTCCCTACATTCTGCCAACACCACGAGAGGACGTTTATGAAACGTTTCGTCATCCCGATCTTTGCGTGCGTCATCCTGATCGCATCGCTGTCAGCCATCACCACCGCACAATCTCGCCAGTTCACCGTCGAGGAGCTATTGAAAGTTAGACGCGTAGGTGATCCGCAACTGTCACCCGATGGCAAGCGCGTGGCGTTCACGATCGGCGACGTCAACTGGGACGCGAACAAAGTCATCACGCAGATCTATGTTATGGCAATCGACGGCGGCAGCATGAAGCAACTCACGAACGGGGCCAGCTCCGCAACAGCGCCGCGTTGGTCGCCCGATGGCAAGAAGATCGCTTACGTGAACGGTGGTCAGATTTGGCAGATGGAAAGCGATGGTGACAACAAAGATCAGATCACCAGGATCTCGACGAGCGCTGCGGCGCCGGTGTGGTCCCCTGACGGAAAATGGCTGGCGTTTACTTCCGACGTTTATGCCGACTGCAACGACGACGAATGCAACAAGCGAAAAGACGAAGCTGCGGAAAAGAGCAAGGTCAAAGCACACATTACGACGCGTTTGCTTTTCCGTCATTGGGACGAATGGCGCGACGCGAAGCGAACCCATGTCTTCGTAGTTTCAAGTAGAGGGGGCGCGGCGCGTGACCTGACTCCCGGCGACTTTGATTCACCGCCGTACGCCGCGGCGAGCGGCGTCGACTACGCTTTTTCGCCCGACAGCACCGAGCTCGCGTACGTGCGCAATCCTGATAAAGTCGAAGCCATTTCCACCAACAGCGATATCTATACGGTGCCGCTATCGGGCGGGTCGGCCAGGAACATTACCGTCCGTAACCGTGGCTACGACGTAGGGCCAATCTACACGCGCGACGGCAGATACATCATCTATCGCTCGCAGGCCACCGCCGGGTTTGAAGCCGACCGCTGGCGCTTGATGAGTTACAACCGCGCCACCGGCGTAAGCGTTGAAGTCGTGAAGAAATTTGATTTGCAGGTCGAAGAGGCTGTGGTATCGCCGGACGGTAATTACCTGTACTTCATCGCCGGCGAACGTGGACATCTGCCAATTTTCCGCGTTCCGCTTGGCGGCGCCGAACCGCAAAAGATGGTGCCGAACGTTTCCGCTTCAGGCCTGCAGATCACACCCGACGGGCGCACACTCATCTTTGCCAATAGTTCGATCGCGATGCCGGCTGAAATCTACCGCGCTGATATTAATGAAGGCACAGTCAACCCGTTGACCTCTGTGAATCGCGCGTCGATGGCGCAATTCAATTTACGCAAAGCGGAAGAAGTCGAATGGAGCGGAGCGCTCGGCAAAAAGATACATGGTTTCATCATCAAGCCTGCCGACTTCGATTCCAACAAGAAGTATCCGCTGGCCGTCATTATTCATGGTGGACCTCAGAGCGCGTTTAACGATAGCTGGGGTTACCGTTGGAATCCGCAGGTGTGGGCGAACCATGGCTACGTTGTCTTCATGCCTAATCCGCGTGGCTCGACCGGATATGGCCAACAGTTCGTCAATGAAATCAGTGGCGACTGGGGCGGCAAAGCTTACGTAGACATCATGAATGGGGTGGCCGACGTGTTGCGACGAAATACATTCATCGATCGCAATCGCATCGGCGCAGCCGGCGCCAGTTACGGCGGCTATATGATCAACTGGATCGAAGGCCATAACAACGATCCGCGTTTCAATTTTAAAGTGTTGGTGTCGCATGACGGCGTCTACAACATCGAGAGCATGTACGGAGCCACTGAAGAACTCTGGTTTACTGATTGGGAGTTTAAAGGAACGCCTTGGACCAACCCGCTGATGTACGCGCGCTGGTCGCCAAACAAGTTCGTTAAAAACTTCAAGACACCGATCCTGGTAATTCATAGCGAACTCGACTACCGCGTTCCCTTCGGCGAAGGCCTGCAGCTATTCACAGCGGTGCAGCGTATGGGAATCGATTCGAAGTTGTTGATGTTTCCGGACGAAGGCCACTGGGTGCTGAAGCCGCAAAACTCGCAGCTTTGGTATCACACCGTGATCGATTGGATGGATAAGTATTTGAAGTAGGTTTTTGCCGCGGATTCACGCGGATTCACACGAATCAGGAAAAAAGAATTACTTAATTCAGATCTGATCCGCGTGAATCCGCGTGAATCCGCGGCCAATTAAGTTCCCGGCAAACAATTCGCTCCGCAACCAGCGTTTAGTTGTATGATGCCCTTCCTCAACTCCCTGACCAGCCCTGCATTTAGAATGGAGTTCACTCATGCGAAATCTCTCCTGCAAGCTCGCGTCATTCCTATTTCTCTTTTCAATCCTTCTCAATCCCCTGAGCGGCGCCTCAGCGGCAGACTTTAAGCGCGAAGTCATTTACCAAATAATTACCGATCGCTTTTTTGACGGCAGCACCAGCAACAACAACCCATCCCAGAGCGCCGGCTTGTATGACGCCACCAAAACAAACTGGCGTCTCTACTGGGGCGGCGACCTACAGGGTATTCAGCAGAAGATGTCTTACCTGGCGGGCATGGGCGTCACGGCGATTTGGATTTCGCCCCCGGTGGATAATTTGAATACCAACATTCCGGACGGCGGCGGCAATCCCACCGCTTCCTATCATGGTTACCAGGGACGCGACTTCAAACGCATCGAAGAACATTTCGGAAACAGCAGCAACACCTGGACCGACTTCGACGCAATGGTCACGGCCGCTCACGCCGCCGGCATAAAAGTCGTGGTCGACTTCGCGCCTAATCATTCCACCCAGGACAATGCCGGCGAGTTTGGCTCGCTATACGACAACGGCACTTTTCTCGGCAACTACACTAGCGACACGAACGGCTATTTCCATCACAACGCCAACATCTCGGGCGGCGGCTGGGACGATCGCTACCAGGTCGAATATTTCACGCTTTTCGATCTCGCCGATCTCAACCAGGAACACGCCACTATCGACGGCTACATGAAGTCTGCGGCGCAGCTTTTCCAACAGCACGGCGTGGACGGGTTCCGCATCGATGCGATCAAACACGTAACCTGGGGTTGGGAATACAGCTTCGCCAATTCCATCTACACCTACGGCGATAGTTTTATCTTTGGTGAGTGGTATCAGGGGAATACTTCAGATCCGCTCTATCACGATTCTTACAAGTTCGCGAACAAGAGCGGCATGTCGATGCTGGATTTCCCGCTCAACACGGCAATCCGCAGCGTGTTCGCTTCCAACGCTAACTTTTCTGAAATCGATAGCGTGATCAATCAGGAGGCGACTAACTTTACCTGGAAAGAAGATCTCGTCACCTTCATCGACAACCACGACATGGCGCGCTTTCTTTCCGTCAACAATAACAACAACCGGCTGCACGAAGCGATGTCGTTTGTCTTAACCGCGCGTGGCATTCCCTGCATTTACTACGGCACTGAACAGTATTTGCACAACGACACGAGCGGCGGCACCGATCCCTACAATCGCCCGATGATGCCGGGCTTCTCAACCACGACTACGGCCTACACGCTCACCAACCGTCTATCGTCTCTGCGCCGCAGCAACCCGGCGGTTCCCTATGGCTCGATGACGCAGCGCTGGATCAATAACGACGTTTACATCTACGAACGCAAGTTCTTCGGCAGCACCGTTCTGGTAGCCATTAACAAGAGTGAAACGAGCGGCTACAGCATAAGTGGGCTAAACACTTCGCTGCCGGTTGGCACGCAGTCCGACTATCTGACGGGATTGCTCGGCGGCGTTCCCATCACGGTCGGCTCGGGCTCGGGCGGCAACAATCCCGTGAACACCTTCACGCTGCCGGCACATGCCGTATCTGTCTGGCAGTTCACTGAAGGCGCCGCGAACCCGGAGATTGGATCGTTAGGACCAACCGTCGGTCAACCAGGGGTGAAGACTGTGATCTCCGGCAGAAACTTCGGCACGACTACGGGCACGGTGAAGTTTGGCACTACCACGGCGACTGTTAACTCCTGGTCCGCCACGCAAATCGTCGTCACCACACCGGCAGTTACAAACGGTAACTACAACGTGACGGTAACGACTTCAGGCGGGACCGTTTCCAATGGCATTCAGTTCACGGTGCTGACAGCGAAGCTAATTCCAGTCACATTTACCGTCTACAATGCTTCGCCCACGACCACGGGAGATTACATTTTTCTCACCGGCAACACCGTCGAGCTCGGCGCCTGGAGCACGACCTGGGACGGTGCGTTTGGCCCGATGTTGGCGCCGAACTATCCAAATTGGTTTATCACGGCCAGCGTGCCGGCGGGCCAGACCATCCAATTCAAGTTCATCAAGATTGCGTCCGGCGGCGGAGTCACCTGGGAGAATGGCGCCAACCACACGTACACGGTTCCGACAACCGGCACCGGATTCGTCAACGTGAACTGGCAATACTGAAGAGAATGATGAAGGATGAAGGATGAATAAGGATTGAGGGGTTTATGCCTTACTTACTTCTAGCGATGCTGTTTTTGGCGTCTTGTTCATCCTTCATCCTTCATCCTTCATCCCTTGCTTCTCAGCAGCCGGTCAGAAAAATCAATCCCGAGGCACTCAAAAAATACGTCGGCAGGTACGAGATCGAAGTTGGCATCCTGCCTGTCTCAACTCTCGACGTCTCGTTGGAGAACAACGAACTATGGTTAAAGCCTTCGGTCGTAAAGAAGCGGCGACTGACTCACAAATCTCAGCTCGTCTTCATCGATGAGATTGAAGGCACGCCCATCACCTTTGCTAAAGACGCTGACGGAAAAATCATCAATCTCACTTTCGTGTACGAAGGCGCGAGCTACACCGCGACAAAGGTTGTCTTGCCGCCGCCGAGTCTCAAGGGCAACACCACCTTCAGGTTGAAAGGCTACGAGGATGCGAAGGTCGTGGCCCTGGCGGGTTCGTTTAATAACTGGGGCCAGTCGCAGTTTATTTGTGGACGTGAAGCTGACGAGTGGATTTGCCGGGTCGATCTGGAGCCAGGGAAACATGCTTACAAGTTCATTGTTGACGGAAACTGGCTGCTTGATCCGGCTAATCCGGAAACGGAAGATGATGACTACGGAGTAAAAAACTCGATCATCATCGTGAAGAAAATCTCTGCAGAACAGGTTGAGAAACCGTAAGGCAAGCGGGGCAAGCTCGCCTTCCTGACCTTGAGATTATGATCATTGCTCGTGGATCCTGGATCGATAGACCTTCCTCGAGCCCGAAAACCGGTCAAGTGTGAGAGTCTCAGGGTCAGGAAGAGGGGCCTGCCCCCGCTATTCATCTCTCTCTCTTGATTCTTGCAATATGATCTGCGGATAGTTTTCTTATGAAGAACGATAGTCCAACCGAGGCTGAACGGCTCGCGATGCGCGAACGCCCCAGCGGCCAGCCGATCATGCATCAAAACTGGGGCAAGCTCCTCTTCATTCACTGGCGCATCGACGAAAAATTGCTACGGCCGCTCATTCCCGCCCAACTCGAAATCGACATCTTCCACGGCTCAGCCTGGGTCGCGATCGCGCCGTTTACGATGTGGGACATCCGCGCCCTGCCGCCGTTCATTCCAGCCCTTCCGGGGCTCAACTCAGCGCATGAATTAAATGTGCGCACTTACGTCTACCTCGACGATCAGCCCGGCGTTTGGTTTTTCTCACTCGACTGCAACAGCGCGGCTGCGGTGTTTGGCGCGCGCACGCTTTACCACCTCCCTTACTTCAACGCGGACATCGAGCTGACTGGAACCGACGAAGGCGAGGAGGGTGGCGTCGACTATTCGCTGACGAGGACAGACGATCCGCCGGCTGAGTTTGAAGCAAGCTGGAAGATTGGTAAACGGCTGCCGAGGTCAGAGCCGGGCTCGCTGGAATTTTTCCTTACCGAACGCTATTGCCTGTTCGCGGAACACGATGATGAAATTTACCAGGCGCGCATTCATCACCAGCCCTGGCCGTTGCGGTCAGCTGAATTGATTTCACTAGAATCGTCGATGATTGAGTCTCACGGTCTGCCGACACCGAAGGAAGATCCACATCTGCATTACTGTGAAGAGCTCAGCGTCGACATCTGGCCTATAAGAAACTTAGGGGAAAAGGGAAACGGGTAAAGGGGAAGGTTTCCCGTTCCCCCTTACCCCTTCCCCTTTTCCAAAGTTGCCCCGGTGTTTCTTCCCCTGTTCCCCACTTCCCCTTTTTTTTATTCCGCTTTCTCGAGCGGTGGAACCACCGCGACAAAGTCTTCAGCAAATCTTTGACAGTATTGCGTCAATAGTTCTTCCACCCGCTCCTGCTTTTTCGATCGCACAATCAGTCCCGCATGATGCAACTTCTTTACGCGGTAAACGATTTCCGGGTCGTCGTAGCTCGACGTGTCCGGCTCTTCCTGTTTGGCGAGCGACAGCACAATTCCAGCGTACTCATTCCGCATTGGCTTGAGCTTGGCCAGTTGTGGCCCGTCACCCAACACTTCCATGCGCGCCCACTCCCGCCACAGGTTTAGACCGCTAGCGGCTTCAAGAACCTCAGCGATGTAAGCGCCGCCGACGCGCGCCGCGATTTCAAGAAAGTAGAATTTGCCGTCAGTGTCACTCTTAATAAACTCAGCGTGCGCGGCGCCGCGTTCGCGCTTCAGGCCTTTTACCAATTTCCGATTGAGCGCGAGCAACTCTCGTTCGTCCGCCGAGCGATGAGCCACCGTCCGCGACACGTAAGCGCCTCCACCGTGTGCTACTTCCAGCGGCGGCCGACCATAACGATTGGCGCCGGCAAACAAGACGCGATTGTCGAAAACCAGCGAGTCGACGTGAAACACTTCTCCAGCGACAAACTGCGCCAATAAATAATAGGACGCGCGCTCGCGCAGGTTCTCGCGTTCGTTCATCTCGCCAACCAGATTCCAAACTTCCTGCTCGCTGTTCAGTTTGCGGATGCCGATTGCGGAAACGTCAGATCGCGGCTTAACAATCCAGGGCGGCGGTACGCGTGCCATGAAGTCGCGTATCTCTTCCGTGTTAATTAAAGGCACAAAATCTGGAACCAGCACGCCGGCAGCGCGCGCCGCTTCAGCCATACGAAACTTATCGCGGAACGTTTTAGCGGTGGAACTGCTCATGCCCGGTAAACACAAATGCTCCCGCACTAACGCTGCAGTCATCACGTCAAACTCTTCCAACGCCACCACGCGATCCACTTTTTGTTTGCGGGCGATGAACGCGGTCAGGTCGATCATAAGCGGCGGACCCGCGTCGTTAGGGACGGCGATAACATCGTCCAGACAATCGCGTGGCCAGGCTTCCTGCAACATCTTTTCTTTAGTCACCAGAATCACGTGGCAGCCGAGGCGTTTGCACTCACGAATGAAATCGCCGCCTTTGAAGTAGGTAGCGAGGCAGACAATGTTGATGGGATTGGCGGTCATCGGGGACACAACGTACCAGAATGGAGAGCGAATATTAACTTCTTTTAATGCCTTGGGCTATACTCCGCAGGACCTGATGTGAGATTGCTCAAGCCTTTGGAGTGCGGTGACCTGTCACCGCTTTTTCTTCTCCGCGGCTTGAGGCCCAGGTTGATCTTGTTCACGTGGTCGCGACAGGGGGCGACCCCTAAAGCGATGACCCGGTCATCGCAGTCCAAAGAGAAGCTTCCTGCCTTAAACAAATCATGATCTTTCGCGGCCCTTTTTCTGAGGTACCCATTCCCGAAACGTCGGTAACGGAATTCGTGTTGGCGGCAGCCGCTCAACATGGCGACAAACCCGCTCTCATCGACGGGCCAAGCGGGCGAGTCATCAGTTATTCCGAACTGCCTGATTTGATCTCGCGCGTAGCCGCGAGCCTCTGGCAGCGTGGTTTCAAAAAGGGCGAGGTCCTCTCGATACTCAGTCCGAACACGCCCGAATTCGCGGTTGCGTTTCACGCGGTTGCAGCGCTCGGCGGCATCACCAGTCCAGTCAATCCGCTCTACACGGAACCCGAGGTCGCACATCAGTTAAAAGATGCCGGCGCGCGGTTTCTCATTACTGCGCCACCGTGCTTTGACAAAGCGGCGGCAGCAGCACGGCTCGCAGGAATCGAAGAAATATTTATCTTCGATAATTGCGGCAATCAGATTCAGGGAGCGACGCCCTTCTCAGCACTCCTAGAAAGCGACGGAAAGTTTCCCACCGCTTCAATAAATCCGCGCGAGGACCTCGTGGCGCTTCCCTATTCAAGCGGCACGACCGGCCTTCCCAAAGGCGTCATGCTTACTCATTACAACCTGGTCGCGAACATGTGCCAGATGAATGGTCTCGACTATTTTACTGGAGACGACACCCTCATCTGCGTGCTGCCCCTGTTTCACATTTACGGTCTGGTAGTTGTCATGAACATGGGCCTCTATCAGGGCGCGACGATAGTCATGATGCCACGGTTCGAGCTCGAGCCCTTCCTGAAATTGCTGCAAGACTACGAAGTGACACTGGCGCACCTCGTGCCGCCGATCGTGCTGGCGCTCAGCAAGCATCCGGTTGTGGACAACTACAAACTGCCTAAGTTGAAAACGATTTTTTGTGGCGCCGCACCGCTTGATGAAAAGCTGACCCGCGCTTGCATGGAACGTTTGGACTGCGATGTGCGACAGGGTTACGGGCTCACCGAAACGAGTCCAGTGACGCATTCTTCGCCCGCCGATCCAGCACAGGTCAGATTTGGATCAGTGGGTGTTCCGGCGCCGAACACGGAGTGTAAAGTCATTCAACTGGAAACCGGCGCAGAGCTCGGTCCGAACGAGGAAGGCGAACTGTGCGTTCGTGGTCCACAGGTCATGAAGGGCTATCTCAACAAACCGGAAGCGACCGCGGCGACAGTTGACTCTCACGGTTGGCTGCACACCGGCGACATTGGTTACGCCGACGATGGCGGGCATTTTTTCATCGTCGATCGCGCCAAAGAGCTAATCAAGTACAAGGGATTTCAGGTGCCACCGGCAGAGCTTGAAGCAGTGCTGTTGACCCACGAGAGCGTGGCTGATGCCGCTGTGATTCCCTGCCCTGACGATGAAGCCGGCGAGGTGCCCAAAGCCTTCGTCGTATTAGAAGGAGCGGCCACGGATAAGGAGTTGATGGATTTCGTTGCCGCGCGCGTGGCGCCACACAAGAAGATTCGCAGACTCGAATTTATCGACAAGATCCCCAAGTCTGCGTCAGGAAAAATTCTGAGGCGCATGCTCGTGCAACAAGAACGCGAAAGGAAAAACGACTAAATGTTCCCCGAGTTGATTTCAAAAGCAATAAAGGACTACTTCGCCGCGCTGCGCGCGATGGATCAAAAGGCCTGGGTAGAGACCTTCGCCGTTGACGCCATCAGCGAGGATCCGGTTGGCGCGCCGCCGCTTGAAGGTCACGAGATGCTTGCAGCCTTTTTCCAGTCGGTTACGGGGGCTTTTCGTGAAGTCGGACTAACGGAAGACGAGATTTTCATCGCCGGAAACGGCGCGGCGGTGAAGTGGACCGGTCGCGGTATCAGCCAGGCGGGACGCAGAGTTCATTTTGAAGGCATCGACGTTTTTGAAATCAACGACGCTGGGAAAATACAAACGCTGCGCGCCTATTGGAATCCCGCCGAAATGATGGCGCAACTGTAGACGGCGCTCTTCGCCTCGTTGAGTCGAAATGTTTATAGCTGGATTAATCGGAGATTCTTCCGCTTTTGGAGTGCGGCGGCTTGACGCCGCTTTCATTATTCTGTCTTCGCTGCCGTGTCACCAGGTTGTTCGCTGGTCAATCGAAAGCGGCGTAAAGCGCCGCACGCCAAAGACATTTCGCTCCGATCGGCGGCGACGGACAGCTCAGCCTTGAAATTCCTTACCAGCGGAGCCAAAATCACCACAGATCGTCACGATAAAGCCGTCCCGATGAATCTCATGAATCGCGAAGAGTTATAAAAGGAGTGTGGCGCATGCGTTCATCTAATCTGGAAGTTCAACCGCTAGTCCTCTCATTCGTGTTGGCAATTAGTTTCTCCGTAATAAACGCACAATCACCAGCCAAAACAAAAACGGCGCCGGCTAAACCTCAGGCTGCCGCTCCAGCTCCAGCGCCTGCTCCTACAATCGACTGGGAAACATTGCGCCCCGAGGGTGAGGAATTCTCCGTATTGATGCCTAAGGGTTCAACGTTTGAAACCAGTAAAGAGCCATATCACAAGATGGAGTTGAACACCCGCACATACCTTTCAAAGGGAACGGCTGGTCCAGTCTTCGCTGTCGTTTCGTTGAGCGGAATCAAATCTAATCCGGCACTCTACACCGAGATGCAAAGAATGAATTCGTACGTCGACGCATTCAAGACGCTGTTTGCGCCGAAGATTCGAAAGGACGCAATTGCACGACTCGACCTCGTCGGCAACAAAACTCTGCAAGGTAACGCAGGCCGTGAATACCGTATGACCCTCGCCGATCTCACCGGCACCGTACAAGTTTTTGCGACTCGCAAGCGCTTCTATTCGATTTTGTATCTCGACACGAAAAAAGACGCTGCAGTTCAGGAGCAGTTTCTAAGCTCATTCGCTTTACCGGAAAGAACGAATCAAACAACCGCAACTGCGAACGCACCGGAAAGCGAAGAAGCGCCCGCGCCGCCCGAATCAAACGCGCAAAAGGAAAAAGCCGAATCCGCTGCCAAAGTTGAAGAAACTCCACACGGGTCCGAGCCCGGCAAACGCGGCCCGGTGTCCGCGGGGGTGCTGAACGGTAAGGCGATCAGCCTGCCGACACCAGAGTATCCGGCGGAAGCGAAGGCCGCCGGCGCTGAAGGTGTGGTCGTGATCCAAATCATGATCGACGAACAGGGGAACGTGACAGACGCACGACCGATCTCCGGTCCAAAGTTACTTCAGGAAACTTCACTTAACGCCGCGCGTCAGGCAAAGTTTTCGCCCACGTTGTTGTCGGGAGAACCGGTGAAAGTGACAGGCGTGCTCGTATTCAATTTCGGCCGCCCGTTAGGTTAGGACGCTGATGCAGAAGAGAATTGCCCGGCTCGATGCCGTCCATCGCAAACTCCTTGACTGCGTCAGCGACCTGGAACCTGGCCTCTATAATCGTTCACCTGCTGCAGACGAATGGAGCGTCGGCGAAATTATTCACCACCTGTGTCTGGTCGAGGCTCGCGTAATCAAGGAACTGGAGCGAGCCATCGCTGAACCACCGCGGCGAGTTGGCGTTTTGAAACGGCTCATTCCTACTGCAATAGTTTCCACTCGACTCATTCGCGTAAAAGCTCCGAAGGCGATGAACCCGGTCGACGCGCCGGCGCGTGAAAATGCCATTGAAACTTTTAACGCAACGCGCGATCGGCTCAAGGCACTCTGTGCCAGCCACGGAGAGGAACGCTTTCGCGACCTCGTTTTCAAGCACCCTGTGCTCGGGGAAATTAACGGCCTCGCCACCGTTTCCTTCATCGGTCATCACGAAGCTCGCCACTACAAACAAATTCGCGAAGTGCTTCGCAAGCTCGCGAGTTAGTCACCGCGCTTCCAGTTTCATGTTTATTTGCCATGAGCTTGACGCTCCGGCAGTCGCAGTCTATCTTCGCTCGCATTCATTACGTCCGATTCTTGCTGCGGAGTAACCACCATACATGTTCTCGAGTGTCGCATCTTCAGCTCCGGCCTGGAGCATTCCAAACTATCTCGAAGTCCGCGACGGCGAACTTGCAATCGACGGCGCCAGTGCAGTCGAACTGATCCGGCGCTTTAGCTCCCCGTTGTTTGTTTTTTCCGGCCCCCGCATTAAGGCGAACATTAAGCGGCTGACATCAGCCGCCGATTCGGTCGGGCATCCGATCCGATTTTTTTACGCGTCAAAAGCAAATTCAAATCTGGCAATCCTGAAACTCGTGCGCGAGTGCGGTATCGATATTGAAGTGAACAGCGGCGGGGAGTTGTTCAAGGCCTTGCGCGTTGGCTTTCGTCCGGAGCAAGTCATTTTCAACGGCACCAGCAAGAGCGACGAAGAGTTAGACGCTGCAGTGCGCGCGGGCATTCATGCAATCAATGTCGACTCGATTTATGAAATAGGATTGGTCGAGGCGGCGGTCCAGCGTGTTGCTGCGGAAGACAGCCAGCCGCTGAAACCCGCTCGAATCGCGCTGCGGCTAGTGCCGGAGATTGGCACACGCTCGCATCTCGGATTGCAAACAGCGCTGCTTACTTCGAAATTCGGTATCTCGTCGTCTGAAGTTCTGTCTGCGTTTCGACGTGGTTTGCAGCATCCCGATCTGATTCATATATGCGGCATTCACATCCACGTGGGCTCGCAAACGCCGGATGTGGAACCCTTCGCCGAAGCCTTTCGCAGCATGTGGGAACATCTGGTCACCATTCACCGCGAGACCGGTCACACGCTCGAACACATCAATCTCGGCGGCGGCATTCCGGTCAACTACCTGCGCGACCGTTCCCAGGCAGATCAGCTTCCCGAACATGAACGCGACATGCTCGGCGCCAGCCTTGAGCCGGCCGTCGTGCTTGCCGAAGCTTTACGCGTTGCCCGTGAATCCGCGCGCGCGGCGAACGCGGAACACCTGCTCGATAAAACCACGATCCTGCTCGAGCCGGGACGCAGCGTGATTGCAGATGCGGGCCTCGTGCTCACGACTGTGCGCAACATCAAGCAGCGGCCGGAAACAGATGACGTCTGGTTACTCACCGATGCCGGCTACAACATCATGCTCTCGATGAATAATTACAAGTGGTATTACCACACAATCTCGGCGTCACGCGCCGGCGAGTCTCACGAGACTAGTTATAAAGTGGCGGGACCGTTATGTGATTCGGGCGACGTCTATTTCGACATCGAGCGGCAGGGTCGGCTACCTGACTACCGCAAACTGCCGGCGGAGGTAGCGCCGGGTGAAGTGCTGGCGTTGTTGAATTGCGGGGCTTACTCGCTGGCGCAGATGTTTCATTACAACGGGCGTCCGCTGCCGGCGGCTGTGCTGACTGATGGCGGGGGGCAGGCGAAACTGATCCGGCGGCGCGATACGTACGACGACTTGATTACGAATGATGTCGAATAGACTTACGTCCGATGTCGCTTTTGAATTCCAGATTCCGAATTCCAAATTCAAATGAATTAAACCTCTTGAACCTTGACCCTTGAATTTGGAATCTGGAATTTGGAATCTGGAATTTGAAATCCGGTCTAACCTTCTCGACGGAGGAAGCTCATGCGTTACAAGCGTTTCGAAGATCTTCCAGGTTGGAACACCGCCATCGACCTCGCAGTTTCTGTCTTCGCCTTGACTGCGTCTCCTCAATTCAAATCCCAACACGGCCTGCGTGATCAACTTGAGCGCGCCGCGGTATCCGTATCCAACAACATCGCCGAGGGCTTTGAAAGAGGCACCAATAACGAGTTGCTGATGTTCCTCTATATCGCCCGCGGCTCTGCCGGCGAAGTGCGCTCAATGTGTCCCCTTCTCGACAGGCTGCCGAGTTTCGCGGGCTTGAAATCCGAGCTGAACTTATTGAAAGCGAAAGGCGCAAGCTGCTCCAAACAACTAAAAGCCTGGTCTGAGTCGCTTCAAAATTCAGATTACAAGGGTGAGCGTTACGTGAATGAAAAGCTCAAACGGTTCGACCATACGGCTCGGGATCGGGAAGAGTTCCTAAAAGAGCTGGGTGAGATTAGGAAGAAAGACTCAGCATCACGGAATTGATGATTCCGAAGGCAACGAAAAGAATTCCAGATTCCAAATTTCAAACTCGTGCACACACGACACATGGTAAATCAAACTCGATCGCGTCGTGAGTTTTTGAAAACAGCCGCTTTGGCCGCCGTGGCTGCCCCGCTCTTCGCAAGTCCCTACGTCCAACGGCGTTCGTATTCCTGCATCATTATTGGTGCCGGCCTCTCGGGATTAGCAGCGGCCAACGCCCTGAGGAATTGGAACGTCACCGTGCTGGAAGGGCGACCGCGTGTCGGCGGCCGCGTCAATTCATTTAACTTTAAAGAAAATCCGGAACTGGTATGCGAGCTAGGCGGAGAGTGGATCGGCGCGAGTCATGATCGCATGCAGGCGCTGTGTAGCGACTTCAAAATACCGTTAACAGATCATCGCTTCGAAACCTGGCTGATGCAGGATGGCGTCGTTAAGCGTCCAGGCCAATGGGACTTTTCGCCGGCAGCTCGCGCGGGCTTTGAAAAACTTCACGCCGCCTACAAGAACTTCACTGACTCGGATCGAATGCGGCTCGATCAATACGACTGGTGGACTAAGCTGAAAGAAATTGGATTCTCCGAAGAAGATTTGCTGCTGCGCGATTTGCAGGACAGTACAGACTTTGGTGAAACGATCCGCATGGTATCCGCGTTTGCCGCCGCCTCGGAGTATTTTGAATCGAGTCCAGCTAATGAAATGGACTTCAAGATGAAGGGCGGTAACTCGAGCCTGATAAACGCCCTCGCTGGCCAAATTGGTCGCGACTCAATTCATACGGGCATGGTCGTGCAAAAGATTTTACAACGAGCAGGCCGTGTTACCGTGACTGCCAACGGTCGGGACTTCGTTGCCGACGCCTGTATTTGCACCGTGCCCGCTCGCGTACTTAATCAGATTGTGTTTGATCCGCCGTTGCCCCCGGCGCACAGCGCAGCGGCAGACAAACTTCAGTATGCGCGCATCGTCAAGAATCAAGTTCTGTTCAACGAACGCTTTTGGCGAGCAGAAGATTTTTCCCTTGTGAGCGATGTCACGTCTCACTATTACTTTCACAGCACAAAGAGCCAGCCAGGCAAACAAGGCATATTGTGCAGCTATGCGATCGGCGAGAAGGCCGACATTCTGGCTTCGCAAAGCAGTGGCCGCCGCCAGGAGATCGTTACCCGCGATCTGATACCGCTGGACCGAAGAGCACCGGAGCTGGCCGTGAATATTCAGTCGATGGCGTGGCAACGCGATGCCTTCACCCAGGGAGCGTATGCGGTTTATCGGCCGGGCCAGTGGTTTAAAGTACGTCCGATCCTGCAGCAGGCACATGGGAAAGTTTTGTTTGCGGGCGAGCATCTGGCTGATTGGCAAGGCTTCATGGAAGGCGCAGTTGTCACCGGTGAAGCGGCGGCTAACGCCCTTGCAGGACGCGGAAGAATCAGAAAGGTTTCGTAAGCGTTTGAGCCTCTTCGGTTTTGATTCCTTTGAACTGAGCTAGACGTTAGTTGCACTCCCAAGACTGACCGCTGGCGTTCGATTTTGAACTTTCAACTCTAAGATGACCAGAAACCATCATGAACTAGTCCGCGGCCTCGGCCCCATCGCCGCGATCTCTATCAACGTCGGCAACATCATCGGCACCGGCATTTTTCTAAAAGCCCGGGTCATGACCTGCAATCTCGGAACGCCCTGGCGTGTAATCCTCGCGTGGGTGGCGGCCGGCCTGCTTGCGCTCGCTGGTGCTCTAACCTACGCCGAACTGACGGCGATGCGCCCACACGCCGGCGCCGAATATGTGATCACGAAGGATGCCTATGGACGAGTTTGGGGATTCCTCAATGGCTGGTCGCAGTTTTTGATCTCGCGTACTGCATCCGCAGCCGCGCTCGCGGTTGGCTTTGCGATCTTCATGAACGACATGTCAGGAGGAAAACTCAAGGCGGTTTATTACACGTTTACTATGCCGTTCTTTGGCCATCAGGTAGAGCTCGGCTCACTCACAGTGATCGCGCTGATCACCCTTGCCGTCACCACCTTGATCAACTGTGCGGCAGTAGGAGTGAGCGGACACGTGGCCACCTTCATTACGATCTTAAAAGTTATCCTCGTGCTGGGTGTCGGTGTAGTTGCCTTCTTCTATCAGGGCGGCGACTGGTCTCATTTCTCTACCGCCAGCACGGCTGCCTGCAATGGCGAAGTGACAATGAGTGGCGGCGTGCTCGCCGCGTTCGGGGCTGCTATGGTCGGCGCGCTATGGGCTTATGACGGCTGGAACAACATCTCTTACATGGCCGGTGAAGTGAAACATCCCGAACGCAATCTGCCATTAGCGTTGATTGCCAGTATGCTGATCATCATCGTCGTGTACGTGGTCGTCAACGTCAGTTACTACTACGTCATGACCCCGACGGAGGTCGCGAGCGTTGATGCTAACGCTACGTCTGTTGCCGCGGAATCAATCAAGCGAGTTCTGGGACCGTTGGCCGTAACTTTAATAGCGGCGGTAATGATGCTTTCGTCCTGGGGCTCGCTGCAAAGTTCCATCCTTGGCACCGCTCGCATTCCTTACGCCATGGCGAAGGACGGCGTGTTTTTCCAAACCCTCGCGCGGGTTTCAAAGAACACCAAGGTGCCGGTGATCTCACTGATAGTCCAGGGTGTGTGGGCCGCAGTTTTGACGCTCTCCGGTTCGTTTGACCAACTCACCGATATGGCGATCTTTGCTTTCTGGCTGTTCTACGCACTGGTGGCCAGTGCCGTATTTGTTTTTCGGTGGCGCGAACCCAACGCCCATCGGCCCTACAAGACCTGGGGCTATCCCGTGGTGCCTGCGCTTTTCATCCTGACGTCGATCTATTTGATTGGTACTACGATCTATAACTATCCGGCGAGATCGATCGCCGGTCTGTTGCTGATCGCGGCAGGCTTACCTATCTACTGGTATTTCGCGCGAAAGAACCCGGACCGTGTTGAAGCAGTCGAACCACCCACCGGATTAGAGCCTTAGCTTCAGCTTCGACGGACACGAATCAAAGGCGCCGCGCATCGGAGTCAAGCCTTTGGAGTGCGGTGACCTGTCACCGCTTTGATTTGGCTGCGACCTGTCGCAGCCAGCGCGGTGTCAAGCCGCCGCGAAGAGAAAGCGGTGACAAGTCACCGCACTCCAAAGGCTTGAGTGTATTTAGGAGGTTCGCAGACCGCGAGCCTGCAGCGCTTCGCGAGCGTCTTCTTTGTCATCGAACTGGAAGACTTCACGCGCATCGGAGTCAAGCCTGTGGAGTGCGGTGACTTGTCACCGCTTTGATTTGGCTGCGACCTGTCGCAGCCCGTGATGAGAAGACGCGGCGTCAAGCCGCCGCGAAGAGAAAGCGGTGACAAGTCACCGCACTCCAAAGGCTTGAGTGTATTTAGGAGGTTCGGCGAGCCTGCAGCGCTTCGCGAGCGACTTCCTTGTCATCGAAGTGGAAAACCTCACGTCCGACGATCTGGTAATCCTCGTGGCCCTTACCTGCAATCAAAACCAGATCGTTACTGCCGGCGTCTGAAATCGCCTGAAAGATCGCCTCACGTCGATCGGCAATTTTTCGGTAGGGCTGGCCGGTTTTATTAATACCCACTTCAGCGTCTGCCAAAATTTTTTCCGGATCCTCCGTGCGCGGATTATCTGAAGTCAGAATCACCACATCGCTTAAACTTCCGGCGGCTTCCCCCATCGGCGCGCGCTTCGAGCCATCGCGATCGCCGCCACAACCAAACACGGTAATGATTTTTCCGGTAGTTACCTCACGTGCCGTACGCAGCACATTCAACAGCGCATCATCGCTGTGGGCATAATCAACAACTACTGCGAAGTCGCCATCGTGAGGCACTCGCTCGAACCGTCCCGGCGCGCCGGTACACTTCTCGAGTGCGCGCGTTATCACGTCAAGCCTGTATCCGAGCGCCAGGCCACTGGCGACGGCTGCCAGCGTGTTGTAGATGTGCGGCGGACCCACCAGTGGTGAACTAAAGTCACGCTGCTCTTCGGGTGTGCGGAGCTTAAACCGCATACCCTCAAGCGAAAACTTCGCGTCGCGCGCCGTGACGTCTGCGTCGCCCTTGAACGCATAAGTAATGACGTGCAGCCCTTCATCTTTAAGTCGCCTCGCGAGCTCGACGCCGTAGGGATCATCCAGATTTATGACTGAAGTGCGCGGTCGTGTTCCCAGTCGTCCGTCAAACAAGCGCTGTTTGGCGTACCAGTAGTTCTCCATTGTCTTGTGATAGTCGAGGTGGTCGCGCGTGAGGTTTGAAAAGACGGCGACTGCATATTCGAGTGCATCGCAGCGGTGAAAATCCATCGCCTGCGACGAAGCTTCCATCACCGCGGTACGACAACCGGCAGCAACTGCCTGACGCAACATCCGCTGCATGTCAGTAGCCTCAGGCGTGGTGCGCTCGGCCTTTCGGCGTTCGGCGCCGATGCGATATTCGACGGTGCCGGTCATCAATACCGGCTCGCCGGCTGCTTCCGGAATCGATGCGATCAGATATGCGGTCGTAGTTTTCCCGTTCGTGCCGGTTATGCCAACGAGCTGCAATTCACGAGACGGATGGTGATGAACTTCAGCTGCAGCGAGCGCCATTGCGCGCCTGACATTTTCCACTTGCAGCCACGGCACGTTTACGTCTGGGGGTCTGTCGAGTTCGGAGATAACAGCCGCGGCGCCTTGTTCAATCACTTTAGGCACGAACTTGTGTGCATCAAAAAGTCCGCCGCGAACGGCGACAAACAAACAGCCAGCACCGGTGCGACGCGAGTCATGACTAACATCGGTGAGCGGAGTGTCGCCATCGCCGTCGAGTTTGCCGCCGGTTATTTCTGCGATCTTGTTTAGGGTTATTGGTTCCATAGTAACGGCGTTGGATTCTACGCAGGAAAAGAGCGGGAACAAAGCGTAACGCACTGCTGGGAGCGCAGGCATCCTGCCTGCAATGAGCGCGAAGCGCGAAAATCTAGTAGTCACAAAAAAACGCTTGGGATAAGCTGCGCGCCGTTGGCGCGTTGCAGGCAGGATGCCTGCGCTCCCAGCAAAAACTTGCGCGCGAAACATCCAATGATTAGCATTCCCCGCTCGATTAGCCCGCATCGATGGTGAAACAATGCCGAGCCGACTCCACGTTTCCCTGATCTTGTCTGCCATGCTGCTTCTTTCCCTTGCGCACAATGCTGCCACAGTCAATGCGCCCCGGTACGACTTGCTGATCCGAAACGGCACCATCATCGACGGCTCTGGCGCCGCGCGTTACCGCGCCGACATCGCGATAAAGGACGATCGTATCGTTCGTATCGGAAAACTGAAGACCGCATCCGCGGCGCGGGTCATCGATGCGACCGGCATGATCGTGTCCCCAGGCTTCATCGACATGCTCGGACAATCGGAGACGTATCTGCTAATCGATCCGCGCGCCATGAGCAAGGTGATGATGGGTGTGACGACTGAAGTCACCGGCGAGGGCGAGTCGATCGCGCCCGTCAACGAACGCCTGATCAAGGAGCAGGAGGATTTCAACCGACGTTACCAGCTCGATATCGACTGGCGCACACTCGATCAATATTTTAAGCGACTCGAACGGCAAGGCAGCGGCGTCAATCTCGCGACTTTTGTGGGCGCCACACAGGTACGCGCCTACGTGATCGGTTATGACAATCGCCCGCCAACCGCCGCCGAGCTGGAACAAATGAAGCAACTCGTGCGCGACGCGATGAAAGAAGGCGCACTCGGAGTTTCGACCTCGCTGCAGTACGTGCCGGCACGCTTTGCGAAAACAGATGAGATCGTCGAGCTCGCGAAAGTTGCGCGTGAGTACGGCGGCATTTACATAACGCACCAACGCAGCGAAGCGAATGCGCTCGACGAATCGTTGGCCGAAGTTTTCCAGATTGCCCGGCGTGCCAGGATTCCCGTTGAGATCTGGCACCTCAAAACCGCATACAAAAAGAATTGGGGTCGCATGCCTGAGGTGCTGCAAAAAATCCGACGGGCGCGGGCGGAGGGACTCGACATCACCGCGGATATTTATCCTTACATCGCGGGCAGCACTTCGTTGAGCGCTTGCCTGCCGCCGTGGGCGCTGGAAGGCGGCACTGAAAAGATGCTGGCGCGACTGAAAGACAAAGGAACGCGCGAGCGACTGAAAACAGAAATTACGAGGGACGTGAAGGACTGGGAAAACATTTACCTCGGCAGTGGCGGCGCTCCGGGCGTGCTGATTGGCGCCGTCGTCAATCGCGATCTCGAGTCGCTGCAGGGCAAGCGTCTCTCTCAGATCGCAGAAGAGCAGCGAAAGGATCCGCTCGACGCGCTATTCGATTTGATTCTTGCGGACCACGGCCAGACCGGCGCAATTTATTTCATGATGACTGAAGCTGACATGCGCGCCGCAATGCGCGCGCCCTTCGTGAGTTTCTGCACTGACAGCGGCGCGCGCGCGAACGACGGCCCATTGTCGGGCTCAAAATCGCATCCGCGCGGTTGGGGTAGCTATCCGCGAATACTCGGGCGGTATGTTCGCGAGGAACATCTGCTCACGTTGGAGCAGGCTGTTCACAAGATGACCGGGATGCCCGCCACGCGCGTGGGCCTGCGAGATCGTGGCGCCCTGCGCGCGGGCGCCTTTGCTGACATTACGATCTTCGATCCGAAGACGGTTATCGATCGCGCAACTTTTGAGATGCCGAATCAGCATCCGGAAGGCATCAGGTTCGTTATCGTCAACGGGCGGCTTGAGGTTGATGAAGCCAAGCGCACCGAAGTGCTTGCTGGACGGCCACTGCGCGGACCTGGGTACGGCAAGTAACCAGGGGAATGCGTGAGTTACGCCACGCGGTAGCGGGTGGGTCCGCCGATTGCCGATTGCCGATTGCCGATTGGCCTTCGGCGAAACATCAATCTGAAATCGGCAATCGACAATTGGCAATCGGTAATCGGTAATCGGTAATCGGTAATCGGTAATCAACAGACCCACGCGTGGTCCCCGTTGTTCGGTCACTAAACCTTGATGTAAATCTTGCGTGCGTAGAGAATCCACATGAGTCCGAGCCACAGCAGGATGAAGCAGATCGCGTAAGCCAGCGATGCGTGGATTGGTGTGGCCGATGCAAGAAATACCTTCTGAAAGATCCAACCTTGCAGTGAGATTTTCCGCTCACCCCATGGCAGTTTTATCAACCCCATGGCTCTCGCCATGATGCCCGTCCCAACGAACAGCGCGATCGCGTTCACCCCGAATACGATGAACGGTTTCGCCCAGCGCCGGTACTGCTTGATGTCTACTATCCAGTAACACAAGGCGAGGAATTGCAGCGCCAGGCCGCTAGTAAAGAAAACGTAGGAGCTCGTCCACAACGATTTATTAATAGGAAAAAATGGGTTCCAACACCAACCAATGATCACGCAAACAGCACCGGCCACAAACATTCCCGCAGCCTTTTCAAATTGCGACTTCGACGTGCGCAGCCACTGTCCTGTTAACACGCCAAACAGGGCGGTCGCTATTGCAGGAATACTGCTGAGTAAACCTTCCGGATCGTAAACTTTTCCCTGTCGCCAAATATGCGGCCCAAAGACTGTGCGATCTACAAACGAGGCCAGACTTCCCTCTTTTGTTAGATCCCCTGTTGCGAACCCCGGCGCGTGCAAACGTGTCATCAGCAACCAATAAACAAGGAGCAGCGCGAGCGTAATGATCACTTGCGTCCGCCACCTTGTCTTCAGAAAGATGAGCGAAGCAAACAGGTAGCAGACGGCGAGCCGCTGCAACACGCCGGGAATGCGTATGATTGAAAAGTCTACGTAAGGCGGGCGGTCAGGCGTGATCGGAATCGCGAGAAACATCCCCAACGCAAACAAGACCAACGTGCGTCGAATGATCTTGAGATACAGATCGCGCTTGCTTCCAGCTCGTTCGAGCCGCGGGCCAAAGGCAAGCGGAATCGCGACCCCGACAATGAAAACGAAAAACGGAAAGATGAGATCGGTGGGAGTCCAGCCGTGCCATTCGGCGTGCTCGAGCGGCCAATAAATAGCGCTCCAGGTACCTGGATTATTGACCAGCACCATGCCGGCGATGGCGATGCCGCGAAAGACGTCTAATGACACGAGGCGGTCAGGCTTAGTTTCAATACTCATTGTTCACTGGTCATTTTCCATTGGTCATTTAATGTGGTCTCTCTGTGAAATCTCGGTGTTTCTCTGTGTCTCTGTGGTGTAACTGCGGCAATCGGCTACCACTGAGACACGGAGAACACAGAGGTGGCACAGAGGTGAATTTCTTTTCACGGTCGCGGCTGCGCGGCCGCGGGCTCCGGTCGTGGTCCTAAGCCGAACTGCTCCGGGTCGGGAAGTATCGAAGTCGAGTTATAGAGTCGCACGGCTTCCGCCAACGCTTTGCTTTTCGTCAGCCACATTGCTGCGGCTTGATCGTAACGAGCCAGCACACTGTCCAGCCAGTAGGGACGATTCTCCGCCAACCATTGCCGCCGGTAACTCTCGCGCAGAATCGTTAACTCCTCCGTCATCTCCCGCAGGTTGTTGTAAATGTTGCCCCAATAATTACGCAGCCTGCCAACGCGTCGCCGGTCGCCAAGGTTCAAGTATGCGTCCCAGTAGTCCTTGCTGAATTTTTCCATTACCTGCATACGCCGGCCGAGGTGATCGAAACGTTGCGCGGCTAAACGCATTGCCGGAATCATCGACTGGTTGCGACGCGGCTTGTTTTCGTTGCGCAATAGAAACTCGTCTGCATTCTCAACAGCCGAACGCATCTCCCGAAGCTGGCTGCTCAAGGTACGGGCCTGTCGTTGAAAGTTTGCAGTAAATGGATCGCGCCAAAAAAGTTCATCCGTGGGTCCGGCGCTCAGTATTGATTGAACATGCCCAAGCGTTCGCAGCGCAGTCGTAAACTCATCGCCTTCGGTGCGAAAGAACGCCCAATCAAAATCGTCATCAAACTCTTGCAGATCGACCGCCGTGTCCTGCCAGGACGCTGCCGCTCCGAGGACGATGCCGTGCCAGGCCATTTCAAAGAGCGTCTCGCCGTCGTCGTCCCAGGTTGTGTTCATCATACCCAAGGCGCCTGACGTTTGACCGTCGCGCACAAAGTTAATGATATTTTTCGAACCGGCATCGACGTTAGGGAAAATCTGGTTCCAGTTGTTCACGCCGGGACACACAAACTGTTCGAGACCTGCGTCCTTAAATGGCTTGATGCGCGGCATGTAATCGTCGCGAACCGCGTAGTCCCAGTTCATTGCGATCATATCTTTGGGAATACTGCCAATCAGATCGGGATGGTTCAGCGCGATGTCGCCCCAAAACATCAAGCGGCGATCGTAAGGCTTCAACACCTCACGCACCTTGTTCAGATGTTCGAAATAAATCGCTCCCACTCCACGCGCCCTGGCAGCCTCGCGGCTTTGGCCTTCGCCTAACTCAAAAGTTTCGTCCGCGCCGATGTGAAAGAATTTGCCGGGGAACAATTGATTCAACTCGCGATACCACTCGGCGATTAGTTTGTAACTGCCGGGTTGTTGCGGGGAGAGCACGTCGCCATACGGCGTTTCGGCAAGCTCGTTATATTTCTCAAACTTCAGAGCCTTGTGCAGATGACCGAACGTTTGTTGTTCAGGGACCAGTTCGATGTGATAGCGGCGCGCGTACGCAACCAGTTCCTTGATTTCGTCAGGCGTCAGCGAACCGCCCGCCGGGCCAATCAAAGGATTCGCATCGCTGGCAAACGTCTGCTCCATATAAAACGAGTGCATGTTGAGCTTGAACGCGGCAAAGGTTCGCAGTTGTCGTTTGATGTAATCGACCGTCGGCACCGGTCCGCGGCTAACGTCGTCAGAAACGCCACGCCAGCGCATTGCCGGCCAATCCACGATCTCGACTGCAGAGATATATGCGCCGGCAGCTTCGCCGCGGACGAGTTGCTTCAACGTTTGCATGCCGTAGAAAGTGCCGGCGGCAGTCTTCCCTGCAACCACGACCTCGTTTGTGTTAACTACCAACACGTAACCTTCGTCATCGAGGTTCGCGGGCACTGCCATATTCAGCCGGCTCAACGCATTTTGAATCGCAGGACGAGCAAGGTCACCTATGAGTATCGATTGCCGTGATTTTGAGGTGGAAATTTTGCTAGTGAGCTTCGCAGTCGCCTGTAGATCAGCAGCAAAGTCCTGCGCAGCGAACCGATCATCATCAGACCGGGAATCCGCGAGGACTATTCGCGCGGTCTCGCGCAAACGATACGGGCCCGATCCGATTTTCAATTGGCGCGGCTTCGGAATGAGTTGAAACGCGGCACTGGTTGACGGTGATTGGCCCAGGCCAGGCGACCAGGCAATCACCGTCAGCAACAGAAGTAGCAACGGACGCACAGGCGCGCTTCGTGTTAAAGTGTTGCGCATTTGAAGAAGATATTTCGTAGCAAGCTGGCAAGAGCGAACGAGTATTTAACCGATATTGTCGCTTAACACAATGAGTAGGACAGGCATTCTTGCCTGTCCCTTGCGCGAAAAAAGCCCGGACAGACAAGAATGTCTGTCCTACATTTTTAGACAGACGACGAATGTCTGTCCTACTAAGGAATCATCTTGTCGCTAATGCTTCGTGAAATCGCTGAGCAGCCTGAGGCGCTCGAGCGTACCATTAATGCAGAGCGCACGAAGCTTTCGCGACTGGGAAATTTTCTGCAGTCCCGCGAGATCGATCTGATTGTACTAGTCGCGCGCGGCAGCTCAGACAATGCGGCGCTTTTCGGACGTTACCTTCTCGAAATTACCACGGGCATCCCGGTGTCCCTGTCCGCCCCTTCTGTCCACACTGTTTACAACGCGAAACTCGATCTGCGACACGCCCTCGTAGTCGGCGTTTCTCAATCAGGCGAAGGCGAAGACATCAACCAGGTCTTGCAGAGCGCTCGCAAGAGCGGTGCGTTGACTGTGGGAATCACAAACGAACCCTCCTCGTCTATGGTGAACTACGTCGACGAGACATTGTTGATGCATGGCGGACGCGAACAATCAGTGGCAGCGACGAAGACGTTCACCGGCCAGATGATGCTTTTCTACATGCTGGCAGCTCAGCTGGGCGAAACTGCGCCGGCCTGGTCGTATGAAGTTATTCCCGACTTCGTCGCCCGCGCGCTCGAACAGCGCCCCGCGATTCTCGAGCTCGTGCAGCGCTACGTCTTCATGGAAAACTGCGTGGTCGTCGGCCGCGGTCTGGCGTACGCAAACGCGTATGAGCTGGCGCTGAAATTAATGGAGACGTGTTACGTGGTGGCGGAACGGTTTTCGTCCGCTGATTTTTTACATGGGCCGCTGGCGATGGTGGAGCGTCACTTTCCTGTGATTTTGTTCGCGCCGCCCGGAGTTATGCTTCCGGATGTGAAGAGCTTGATTGCCCGACTGCGCGAGCTTCACGCTGACACGTTGGCGATCACCAGCGACCTCACAGCTGCGGGAGACTGCACCCGGTCGATTATTATGCCGAAAGAAATCGATGAGTTTGTCGCGCCGATTCCTTACATAATTCCCGGGCAGTTGTTTGCAGCGTTGCTGGCGGATGCGAAGGGATTGGATCCGGATAAGCCAAGATCGCTTTCGAAAGTAACCCGAACATTGTAAGCCTTAGCATTTTATGTTTACTGAGGTCGCAGTTACTGGGACCGCGGGCGTCTCGCCCGCCTCAAGCAACGGGTTCAATCAAGATCTATTGAGTGTCTCCATATTTTCATGGGAGACGTTCGCCGTCGGCGGGCGGGACGCCCGCGCTCCCAGCAAGAGCGGACCAGATACAAATACGGTTTTCCTTAACGCTAATTAATCGAGACCCGATCATGGACATTACATTGCAGGACTTATCTAAAGGCCCGGTGTACGCGCAGGTGCGTCAACAGATTGAAGCTCAAATCAACGACCAGAAGATCGCCAAGGGAGAGGCGTTGCCTCTGCCGGGATTGCTCGCGCAAAAACTCTCCGTCGACAAGGGCGAAATCCAACGCGCCTACTTCGAATTGGAACACGCGGGCCTAATCAGCAAACAGACGGGCAAAGATTTTCTAGGCCAGCCCAGGGTCACTTACACCGTGGCCTAAGTTCCAGCCTCACCGCTGAAATCATTTTTGCCGGCCCCTCGGTTTCCACGTTCTTTCCGGAACTCACTCATCCTAATTCTATTAATCTGTGCTTGTGACTAGAGTAGATATCGCGTGCTATTCTCAATGACCGACGTGCGAATGGATTTTGATTTGCGAAAGTGGCGGAATTGGCAGACGCGCCAGACTTAGGATCTGGTACCGAAAGGTGTGGGGGTTCGAGTCCCCCCTTTCGCACCACGGAGCAGTGAGCAGTGAGCAGTGAGCGGTGAGCAGTGAGCAGCGGAGAGCGAGCAGTGGCCACTGTCTACCGTCTGCTTCCCAATGATTCCCCAAAGAAAGCGACCATTGAACCTGTAATGAAAACTGAGCTTGTAGATGTCTCCTCAACCCGCAAAGAGATAACGATCGAGATCGACACGGCCAGCGTGCGTCAGGCCTACGATCGGATCAGCGATACTTACGCAAAGCAGGCGAAGGTCCCCGGCTTTCGTCCCGGTCATGCGCCCCGCGCAGTCGTGCGTACCCGATTCAAGAATGAGATTCGCGGTCAGGTGCTGCAAGAGTTAGTGCCCCTGGCCGTTGACTCCGCTATTCACGAACATGAGCTCAATGCGATCGGCGAACCCGACGTTCAGCTGGACAACGCGGAAGCGCTCGACAAATTTGGCGAGGAACCGATCTCGGTGAAGGTCGGCGTTGAAGTACTTCCGAAAGTGGAACTACGGGACTACAAGAACATTGAAGTGACCCGTAAAACTCGGCCTGTAACCGACGAGAAAGTGGCGGAAATGATTGAGGCGCTGCGTGAAACCTCCGCTTCACTGCAACCTGTCGAGGATCGAGGCGCGGAGTTGGGAGACAACGTTACGATAAATGTGGAAGGTAAGTTCGTTGACGCGCCGGACGGGGAAAATATCAAGCAGGACGACGTGGAAGTGACGCTTGGTGGCAAGGGCGTGCAACAGGAATTTACCGACAACTTAATTGGAGTGAAACCCGACGACGAAAAAACTTTTGTGGTCGACTATCCTGCCGATTATCGGCCGGCGAGCCTCGCCGGCAAGAAGGTCGAGTACACAGCCAGAGTCTCTGCGGTGCGCTGGAAGGAACTTCCTGCACTCGATGACGAGTGGGCGGCGAGTCTGGGTGAAGAATTCGACTCCGTCGCTACGCTGCGCGCGAAGATTCGTGAAAACATGGAGAGTCAGGCTACTCAGGAAGCCGATCACCGGCTGCGCGCCGATCTGATGCAGACCCTTTTGGAGCGTCATTCGTTTGAAGTGCCTGACAGTTTAGTCGAACATCAAACGAACTACCGCCTCGAAAGTGTGGTGAGAGACATGATGCAGCGCGGAGTTGATCCGCGCGCAGACAATGTGAACTGGGAGGGCGCGCGCGAGGAATTGCGTAGCCAGGCTACGGCTGATGTTCGTGGTTCACTACTGCTCGATCAGATAGCCAACGATGAGAAGATCGACGTCACTCCCGAAGAGATCGAAGCCGAGATTCAGTCGATCGCAAACAGCTCGCGACAACCGGTAGAGCAGGTGCGTGGTGTCTTGACAAAGGATGGGGGCGAACGTAGCATCGCGAACAGGTTGCGCAATCGCAAAGCGCTTGACTTGTTAGTTGAAAACGCAAAAGTCACTGACGGTGAGTGGAGCGAAAAATCTGAGGAGTCAGAAGTCAGGAGTCAGAATTCAGAATGAGTAAGGCGTCAAGCTTGCTTCTGATTTCTGACTCCTGACTTCTTTATCCGCCCCTCTTTATCTGTCTGCGAAAGGTTCACAGTAAACATGGCCCTCGTACCAATGGTGGTCGAACAAACGTCACGCGGTGAACGTGCATTCGACATCTTCTCGCGGCTGTTGAAGGACAACATTATTTTTCTCGGCACGCCGATCGACGATCAGATCGCTAACTTGATTGTGGCCCAGCTCCTCTTCCTCGAGGCCGAGGATCCGGAAAAGGACATCAACATCTACATCAACTCTCCGGGCGGTTCGATTACAGCGGGCATGGCCATCTACGACACCATGCAGTTTATTCGTCCCGACGTCACTACCATCTGTGTCGGCCAATGCGCTTCGATGGGCGCGTTGTTGTTGACCGCGGGCGCGAAAGGCAAACGCTTCGCGTTGCCGAATTCGCGCATCCTGATTCACCAGCCAACCGGCGGGTCGCAGGGTCAGGCCACTGACATTCGAATTCAGGCTGAGGAAATTCTGCGCATGCGCGAGTTGACCTCTCAAATTATCGCCAAGCATACGGGCCAGGACTTCGATACTGTTGAACGCGACGTAGAGCGCGACAAAATTATGTCTGCGGCACAGGCCAAGGAATATGGTTTAATAGACGAGGTGATCGCCCATCGCGAATAGGCGGTGTGCAGGCATTAACGTCAGGTTTACGAGCAGCGCGGAACCACCCGATTCTCCGCGATTTCACAATTAGGCTCGCGAAGCTCCAAGGAGATCCCCTACACGTATGGTAAGACGAACCGACGACACCCTACGCTGTTCGTTCTGCGGTAAGTCGCAGAATGAGGTCAAGAAACTGATTGCCGGTCCGACCGTATACATCTGTAACGAATGCATCGACATCTGCAACGAGATCATCACCGACGATCAGCAGGCAGAATCCGTTGCCACGCGACCTCCGCTTCCCAAGCCCGGTGAAATCAAAAGCTTTCTTGACGAGTATGTAATCGGCCAGGACGAAACCAAAAAGCGTCTCGCGGTTGCGGTCTATCAACATTACAAGCGGATCGAGTTAGGCCGACGTCGTTCCGAAGTTGAAATTCAAAAAGCAAACATCCTCCTGATCGGACCGACCGGCACCGGCAAAACTTTGCTGGCGCAAACGCTCGCTCGCATGTTGAGTGTGCCGTTTACCATCGTCGACGCAACTACGCTTACTGAAGCCGGCTACGTCGGTGAAGACGTCGAGAACATCATCCTAAAGCTGCTCCAGGCCGCTAACGGCGATGTCGAGCGCGCGCAACAGGGCATCATTTATATTGACGAGGTCGATAAGATTTGCCGTAAAGACGAGAATCCATCGATCACTCGCGACGTCTCGGGTGAAGGCGTGCAGCAGGCTTTGTTGAAAATCCTCGAAGGCACTGTTGCCAACGTTCCACCGCAGGGTGGCCGAAAACATCCGCACCAGGAATTCTTCCCGATCGATACCGCTAATATTCTGTTCATTTGCGGTGGCGCGTTTGTCGGCCTAGAGAAAGTGATCGAGCGGCGCTTGCGCAATAAGTCGCTCGGTTTCCAGGCACAGGTTAAGTCCGGGCTTCATCGTCACGCTGAAGCGCTGGCCGCAGTTCAGCCCGAAGATCTGATTCGCTTTGGGTTGATTCCGGAGTTCGTCGGACGTCTGCCGGTGTGCGGCGTGCTCCACGAACTCGACGAAGGCGCGCTGATTAAAATACTAACCGAACCCAAGAACGCCCTGGTCAAGCAGTATCAGAAGAAGTTCGACTTCGATAACGTAAAATTGAAGTTCACTGAAGACTCACTCAAAGCCGTCGCGAAACAGGCGGTTGAGCGCAAAGTTGGCGCGCGCGGACTGATGATGATCCTTGAAGAGTTACTGCTTGACGCCATGTATACCTTGCCGTCGCAAAAACGCCTGAAGGAATTTGTCATCACCAGTGAAATGGTCGAACGCCGTCGCGCGATTCCGGGTGAAAGTCTGACCGGCATCGACGGCGCCGCCGCGTGATCATCGGACAAAAACTTTCAAGACTTCCCGTTGAGAAAAAGGACTTGTCCCCGCTAACGTAACTGAGGCTGAAGGACAGTCTTACTGCGATGTCGTCTGTCCCACCAACAAAAACACATCCCACGTCCAACGACCAAGCTGTGCGCCCTGGACATCCTTGACCTTGGCTCGGTAGCGAAACTGATTGCCATATCGATTTCTCCGTCCCCGTTTAGCTCCGTTTGCGGTTTTATCGTATTCAGCGAGTGCTAGGAAGCCGTTGAGGGACAACCCGGAGGTCGTAGTTTCAGGAGATACTTGATTACCCGTTAGCTCGTGAAGTACTGACAGAGGAGTCGTTTGGCTAGAGCACCTCTGTTAACAGTTGAAGTTAATTGCCTTTTAGAGGTTCCAGCCGGACTTACACACGCTTCAACACTTTGCTTTGTCAATCATCACCTGTAGGTATTTCGTTACCACCGCAGAGGAGCGGGGGAATGAGACTCACAGGATGGGAATCAGAACTTTTAGTAACCGGAGTGTAGCGTGCACTCGGGAAATGAATTACAATTACACATCTTATGGGGCGAGACGGCTGTTTGAGCGGCTCGCCCTTCTTGCAACAATCGTAAAAAGTTCACGCCAGAATTATGGAAGAATATTCAGACCGAGCCCCTGCCGACGTAGCCTGGTATCCGATGGTACCGATTCGCGACGTCGTAATTTTCCCCTTCACTAAAGTCGCGTTCAAGATCGGCCGGCAAGGATCCGTGCGTGCACTCGAGCAGGCTCTCGCTGCCGATCGCACAATCTTTCTCGCCACCCAGCACGATGCCACGATCGACGAGCCGTCGCCCGATCAGATTTACGGTGTCGGCACGCTCGGCCGCATTTTACAATCGCAGAAACAGGACAACGGCCAGATCAAAGTTGTCGTGGAAGGCCGTGAACGCGCGACCACCGTGCGCGTGGAAAATACGGACGGCGCTTTTATGGCGCTCGTGAAACGCGCGCCGGTCGCAAACGAGGACGGCACTCGCCTGGACGCTCTGGTACAGAAAATTGCTCAGCTCGTTGAGCAACATCTGCGGCTCGCGCCCGAAAGTCAGACCGATGCACTACAAACTGCGCTGCGTAATCAGAATCCTTCGCACCTCGCTGATGCGCTGGCGTCGCAACTTCGTATCTCCGTAGAAGACAAACAGGGATTGTTGGAATTGTTTTCCTCTCAGGCCCGTTTGCAGCGTCTGATTGAATTGCTCGAGCTCGAGATCGAGAAGCGCCAGCTCGATCGCTCCATTCAAACGCGCGTGAAGCGTCAGATGGAGAAGGCTCAGAAGGAGTACTACCTCAACGAGCAGATCAAGGCCATCCATAAGGAGCTGGGACGCAAAGACGAAAAGGCCGAGCTTGAAGAATTAAAGAAAAAGATCGAAGAAGTCGGCATGCCGGAAGAGGCCAAGCAAAAAGCGCTGCAGGAATTGCATCGCCTTGAAGCAATGCCGCCGATGTCAGCTGAAGGTACTGTTTCGCGAACGTATATCGACTGGCTGGTGAGCGTGCCCTGGAAACAGAAGAGCAAAGAAATTAGGGATCTCGCCAAAGCCGAAGAAGTTTTGAACGAAGATCATTTCGGACTGGAAAAAATTAAGGAACGCATTCTCGAATATCTTGCCGTCCGTCAGCTTGTCAAAAATCCAAAGGGCTCGATTCTCTGTTTCGTTGGCCCTCCCGGTGTCGGCAAAACAAGTTTAGGAAAATCAATCGCGCGGGCGACCGGTCGAAAGTTTGTCCGACTGTCGCTTGGCGGTGTGCGTGACGAAGCTGAGATTCGCGGGCATCGTCGCACATACATTGGCGCCCTGCCGGGCCAGATCATTCAAATGATGAAGAAGGCAGGCACCGTTAATCCCGTACTACTGCTCGATGAGGTCGACAAACTTGGCGCCGATTTCCGCGGCGACCCGAGTTCAGCCTTGTTGGAGGTTCTAGATCCGGAACAGAACCATACCTTCCAGGATCATTACCTTGACGTTGAATACGATCTTTCGAAAGTATTCTTCATTGCCACTTCGAACGTGCTCCATACCATTCCGCCGGCGTTACAGGATCGCCTGGAGATTTTGCGTTTATCGGGTTACACCGAACGTGAAAAACTCGAGATCGCAAAGCGTCACCTCGTTCCCAAACAGGCTGAAGGCAACGGCATCAAGCCTGAGCAGCTTGATTTCACCGACGAAGGTTTGACCGAGATCATCCGTCACTACACGCGCGAAGCCGGGGTTCGTAATCTGGAACGCGAAATTGGCTCGTGTTGCCGTAAGCTCGCCCGCCGTTTTGTATCAGAAAGCGTGGCCGGCGATTTCAAGGACGTTATCGATGCCGCACGCGTGCGCGACATGCTTGGACCGATCAAGTTTCGTCAGCAGGCCGTGGCCGCTGAAAGCGAGATTGGACTTGCCACTGGCTTAGCCTGGACAGAAATCGGCGGCGAAGTGTTACAGATTGAAGCGACGCTCACTAGAGGCCGTGGCGGTGTCACGCTGACGGGCAAACTTGGCGACGTCATGCAGGAATCTGCTCAAGCGGCCTTGACGTGCATAAAGGCGCGGGCGGAACGGCTCGGCATGAGCATCGACAATATTCGTAAACGCGACCTGCACATTCATATTCCTGAAGGCGCCATTCCGAAAGATGGCCCCTCGGCGGGAATCACGATGGCCACTGCCATGGCTTCCGCCCTGACGCGTGCCGCGATTCGTAAGAACGTCGCCATGACCGGCGAGATCACTTTGCGAGGCCGCGTGCTGCCGATTGGTGGTGTAAAGGAAAAGTTGCTCGCCGCCCATCGTTTCGGCATTGATACGATCATCATGCCCAAAGACAACGAGAAGGATTTGCCCGAAGTGCCTGAGGAAGTGCGCGCCGCGCTCTGCATCCATCTGGTCGAGACGATTGATGAAGTGCTCGCGCTGGCCCTCGAAGACACCTGTCCGACCGAAGCTGGCGCCGATGAAGCCAAGGCGCCGCCACTTTGGTCGACGGAACAACCCACTCAGGGCATCCAGACAAGTTAACTCAGCCAGAGATTCTTCAAGCAGGTCAGAGTTTAGACTTTTACTTTCGATGGTTTTCCATCGCGGGTGAAGGTCTGAACTCTAAACTCGTTTTTCCAGTACCTAACTTTGTTCAAAACCCCGGAGGAGAACGCAATGAGTAAGTATGAAGACGCTGATTTGATTCTGAAGCTTTACGATCTGAGAAGAGAGGCCACCATGCGCGAAGCGCGTAACTGGCTGTTCACTTTCAATCCCACCAGCGTGCAGGATGTGATTGAAGTCTTGCTTGGCGAACATAGCGGGCATTACCGCATGGTCATTTCTTATTGGGACATGGCGGCAGCCATGGTGAACAACGGCGCCATCGATGAGAAGTTGTTCAATGAAAGTAATGGTGAACACCTGTTTGTCTACTCAAAGATTGCGCATTTGATTCCCGAAGTCCGTGCGATGTTTGGCAACCCGGATTTCCTGATGAACCTGGAAACACTGGTGAAGCGTATTCCGGATTACGAAGAGAAAATCGCGACCATGAGAGAACGTATGAAGAAGTTTGCAGAAATGCGTGCTGAACGCGTTGCGAAAACTCAGGTCGCGGCCAGCGCCTCTTAACCTTCAGGGCCTCAACTGCGCGACTTTTAGCGTGAGATTCTAAGGGCGAAGAGCCGAATCCGTCCTCGCTCGGCGAAACATTCCCGAGGGAAGCCGCTTTCAATGGCAGCTTCTCTCGGGACCTCCATACCAGCGCTGCTGCCGCGGAACACCGTGGGTCGACAAATTCAGAACCGGGAGCGGTAGCGACCGGGTGAGACTCGATGGCGCGTTCGCTCGGGTACGTTACCCGGTCGCTACCGCTCCCGGTTCTGAATTTGTCGACCCACCCAGTTAAATGCGATCGCTTAGAGCGAATCGCCGACCTCGCATAATTGATGAAGATCACCAGCGCCGAATTTCTGAAGAGCAGTTTCCAGGTTTCGGATTGGCCGGCCGGGACTTTACCGGAAGTAGCGTTCATGGGGCGCTCGAATGTGGGCAAGTCAAGTTTGATCAATTCCCTGCTTTCCGCGCGTGGCCTCGCTCGTACTTCTTCTACTCCGGGCCGCACACAATCGTTAAACTTTTTTCTGATAAACAAGCGGTTTCGGTTTGTCGATCTACCCGGCTTCGGGTATGCTCGCGTACCGAAAGCATTAAAATCCAGTTGGGGTGAGATGGTCAGCAGCTACCTTGCCATGCGGCAGCAGCTTGTGCTATCAATTCACATCGTAGATTCGCGCCACGAGCCCACAACATTGGATTTGCAGCTTCACGAGTGGCTTCAGCACAGTGCTAAGCCGCGGTTAATAGTTGCCACCAAATCCGATAAGCTATCTAACAATGAGCTGAAAGAGAGTTTGAGACGCGTTAAGCGCGTGTTCAGCGAGGATCGCGTATTAACTTTTTCGGCCAAGACCGGGCGTGGCGGTAATGAGATCTGGCGGACAATCGAAGCGCACGTTAGTTAATTTCAAACACCCCGACCTCGCTGGGATTTTCGGAGTCTAACTGCATGGTCGCAAGCCGAGCGTCAAACTAAATACTCAAGCCCCTTTTTGTTAATCTGAGTTTACTGCAGACCACGAATGACGCTGCAGGTCGCATCCAAGCGAAAATTCTGATCCGCTCGATATCGAGGTAATTTGCATCACACATTTGAAGAGTATCGCGTAGTTGCCCTACGAATTGCGCCATTGCTGAGTGGCCCGCCTGAAGTTGTTTCCGCGGCCCGAAATCTCCCGACACCTCAGCATTAACCTGGAATCCGACTGGCGCAGCGCCGGCTCGTCGCCAAAATTAATCATATAAAAACTGACAGGATTGAATTGATATGGCACAGAGAACACGTTCACGCGCATCAGGTGCTTCTGGCGCGAACAACGCCGACAACGACGAAAACGGCGGCACGATAGCGACCGCGGAAGCTCCCGAAAAGGAAGGCCGCGATGGTCGCGACTTTGGCGGCGAAGGTTTCTTAAATCTCGCTGACCTGAAGGAGATGTCAATCTCCAAGCTCACCAGCATCGCCAAAGGCATGGACGTGCCGGGCGCCACCGGGATGCGCAAGCAGGAGTTGATCTTCAAAGTCCTCGCCGCCCAAACCGAGAAGAGCGGTTTGATTTTCTCCGAGGGTGTGCTCGAGACGCTTCCCGACGGCTTCGGTTTTCTGCGCGCTCCCGAATACAACTATCTGCCCGGCCCTGACGATATTTATGTGTCTCCGTCCCAGATTCGCAAATTTGACCTGCGCACCGGCGACACTGTCAGCGGCCAGATTCGTCCGCCCAAGGAAGGCGAACGCTATTTCGCGCTAATCAAAGTTGAAGCAATAAATTTCGAATCGCCCGACCAGGCACGCGAGAAAGTTTTCTTCGACAATCTCACGCCCCTTTACCCGGACGAAATGTTGAAGATGGAAGTGACGCAGGAAAATCTGTCGGCTCGCGTTATCGATCTGGTTACGCCGCTCGGCAAAGGCCAACGCGGTTTGATCGTGGCGCCCCCGCGCACCGGTAAGACCATGTTGTTGCAAACGATTGCCAACTCCATCACGCAAAACCATCCGGAAGTAACTCTGATCGTTCTGTTGATCGACGAGCGTCCCGAAGAAGTAACCGATATGCAGCGTTCGGTTAATGGTGAAGTCATTTCTTCAACCTTTGACGAGCCGCCGACACGTCACGTTCAGGTTGCCGACATGGTGATCGAAAAAGCGAAACGTTTAGTCGAACACAAGCGCGACGTGGTTATTCTGCTCGATTCGATCACGCGTCTGGCACGCGCACACAACGCGGTAGTTCCGCCCAGCGGCAAGATTCTCTCGGGCGGTATTGACTCGAACGCGCTACAGCGCCCCAAGCGTTTCTTCGGAGCTGCGCGCAATATCGAAGAGGGTGGCTCCCTAACTATCATCGCCACCGCTTTGATCGATACCGGCTCGCGCATGGACGACGTAATCTTCGAAGAGTTTAAGGGTACCGGTAACTCCGAAATCCACCTCGATCGCCGCCTAAGCGATAAGCGACTCTTCCCTGCCATCGACCTGCAGCGTTCCGGCACACGCAAGGAAGAATTGCTGCTCAGTAAAGAAGACCTCAGTCGCATCTGGGTGATGCGCCGCGTCTTGAACCCGCTATCGCCCGTCGAACAGATGGAAGTGGTTCTCGAACGGCTGGAAAAAGCCAAGTCAAACGCGGAATTCCTGGCCTCGATGCAAAGCTAAAAAGTTCGAAGGTGGGGCGGAAGGATGTTAGATGATCAGCGCGAATCCTTCCGCCTTTTCCTTGCTTTCAGAACCTTCATCCTTCATCCTTCCAGGTTCACAGTACAAGCTATGCGCGTCGCCATACTTTCGTCTGAAGTTGTGCCTTTCGCCAAGACCGGTGGTCTTGCAGACGTGGCCGGAGCACTTCCGAAAGCTTTGGTGGAACGCGATGTTGATGCTCGCATAATCCTGCCGCTGTATCAGCAAATCGATCGAAGCCTGCTCGAGGAGACGGTGATAGAGGACGTGCCAGTACAGTGGCGCGGACAAATTCGTCCTACCCGCGTTTATCAAAGCGACGCAGCCGGTGCACCCGCTTACCTGATCGATGCGCCTGAATTTTTCGCGAAGCCCTCGATCTACGGTTATTCAAATGACCACGAACGGTTCGCTTTCTTTTCTCGCGCTGCCCTCGCGCTGCTGAAACATCTCGATTGGCAACCCGACGTAGTGCACGGCAACGACTGGCCTTGCGGATTCGCTATGGCCGAACTGCGCGCTCGTCGTCGTTACGACGATTTCTTTCAGTCAACTAAGACTCTTTTCTCGATTCACAATCTCGCCTATCAGGGCGCGTTCGATCCGAAAGACTTGTGGTGGCTGGGTTTTGGAGAGTCACCCGAGAAAGACGACTTTATGCTGCAGGGCACAGCCTCCGCGTTAAAGGCCGGACTGATCACTGCCGATGCTCTTTCAACCGTAAGCCGGCGTTACTCGCAGGAAATTCAAACCGCTGAACACGGTTCGGGTCTTGAGTGGCTGCTGCAGGCGCGTCGCGACCGCCTCGCTGGAATCACCAACGGCGTCGATTACGATCTCTGGAACCCTGAAACTGATCCGCACATTGCTGCCAACTTTTCAGCTAAAGACTTGTCTGGAAAGACTGACTGCAAACTCGATCTACTGCGTCGCTTCGGTTTGCCGGAAGAAAAAGAACGGCCCATCATCGCGATCATCTCGCGGCTCGTTACTCAGAAAGGTTATGACCTGATACGCCAGATTGCCGGAGACATTTTGCAAACCGGCGCTGTTTTCATCGCGCTCGGCGCCGGCGCAAAAGAGTATGAAGATTTCCTGCAGAGCTGGCACGACCGCGCGCCGCATCGAGTCGGCATCTATAAAGGCTATGCCGGCGAGCCACTCGCTCATCAAATCGAAGCGGGAGCCGACATGTTCCTGATGCCTTCTTACTACGAACCGTGCGGGTTGAATCAGATGTACAGCATGCGTTACGGCACCGTGCCCATCGTGCGGGCCACTGGCGGTTTGGACGACACCGTCGAGCAATATAATCCCGCGACCGGCGCCGGCAATGGATTCAAGTTCAGCGCGTACAACGCTGGTGCATTGCTTGAAAAAATACGTGAGGCACTTTACTTTTACGGCAGACCCGAAGACTGGCGGAAGCTTCAACTAAACGGCATGGAGCGGGATAATTCCTGGGATGCCGCCGCGCAAAAATATATTCAGCTTTATCGGGAAATTACTGATCTGAACTGATTGGTCTGTGCTTTGAACTTAGTACTTTGAACTTTGAACTTAGTACTTTGTGCTTTGATTTTTGGTTTCAGGTCGTGGTGACGTTGCGATCATGAATTTAGAAGTTACGGCCAGGAAGTACCAGGCTCAAAGTTACAAAGTACAAAGCTCAAAGCACAAAGCACTAAGTACAAAGCTCAAAGTACAAAATTCAAAGTACAAAGCCCTAAGCTCGAAATTCTTATGAAGATAATTGTAGTTATCGGTGCCCAATGGGGTGACGAAGGCAAGGGCAAGATTGTTGACTTGCTTGCCGAACACTTCGACATCGTTGCGCGCTACCAGGGTGGTCACAACGCCGGCCATTCCGTTCAGGTCGGCGAGCAGTCTTTCGTGCTGCATCTCCTTCCCTCCGGCATCGTTCATCGCGGCAAGATTTGCGTGCTCGGCAACGGCATGGTCATCGATCCGAAGGCGTTTTTCGAAGAGGCTGACCGGCTGATAGCGCAAGGTGTCGAGGTCTCACCGGAACGAGTGAAAATCAGTTCACGTGCGCATCTGATTCTCCCCTACCATCGCGCCCTCGATCATACGAGCGAAGAGCGGCTCGGCAACGAAAAAGTCGGCACCACGTTGCGCGGCATCGGACCGGCTTACGAAGATAAGGCCGGACGTCGTGGCATCCGCACCGCCGATGCGCTCGTCCCCGAAGTTCTGCGTTCGCGTATCGAACGCAATCTCGAGGACGCTAATCGAATTATCGAAGCGTATGGTGGAAAGAAACTCGACGCGGAACAAATGTTCGATGAGATGTTAGGGCTCACCGAACGACTGGGCGCGTTTGTCGGTGATACAACTCACTACCTCAACGTCGCTGCTTCCGAAGGCAAGTCAATCCTTTTGGAAGGCGCACAGGCGACCTTGTTGGACGTCGATCACGGCACCTATCCCTTCGTCACATCTTCCAGCACCGTCGCCGGTGGCGCGATTGTCGGAACCGGACTCGCGCCTAATCGACTAACGGGTGTTCTGGGCATCGTTCGCACCTACACCACGCGTGTGGGCGAAGGACCATTCCCAACCGAGATGCTGGAGGGCGAAGCCGAACTGGGACAACTCATCCGCGAGCGCGGACGCGAGTACGGGGCATCTACCGGACGGCCGCGACGCTGTGGCTGGTTCGACGCTTTTGCGACGCGTTACGCTGCGGAAATCAACGGCTTCAGTTCGGTGGCTTTGACGAAGCTGGATGTGCTCGACGCACTTGAAGAAATTAAAGTCTGCACCGGCTATAAACTCGACGGGCGAGTGTGTGAATCTCTGCCCGCCGTCTCGCAGGACCTGCGCCGCATCGAGCCTATTTACGAGACGTTACCAGGTTGGCAATCATCAACTGTCGGTACGACGGAGATGAGTGCGCTGCCCGCCAACGCGCGCAACTACGTTAACTTCCTCTCGGAAAAAATTGGCGTGGAGATTGGGTTGGTGTCGACCGGTCCTGAACGAACTCAAACAATCGTCGTCAAAGACTCGGCGGTTGGCCGGTGGCTTAACGACTGAAACCGTGCTTTGTTCTTTGTACTTTGAGCTTTTGTACTTGAAGATGCTCGAGAGACCATCGAATCTGATAGTAAGAAGAACAAAATACAAAGCACCAAGCACCAGGTTCGAACGCAGTTTTGGACATTGATGTTGTCGTTAGGTAGAATTCCTCTCCACTAAATTTTTGTGGGCCGATAGCTCAGTCGGTAGAGCAACTGGCTTTTAACCAGTGGGTCGCAGGTTCGAGTCCTGCTCGGCTCACCACTTTTACAAAGCAGAAATACGAGATGCGGTTGGCTGCGAAGCCAGCCGCATTTCGTTTGTGGCAAATTTGTGGCAATTGTCCTTGCGATAGCTTGCCAACTGCGCTATCGCAGCGCGCTTGCCTCCGTCCGTTGCGTGTGTATATCGCCTCGTTGTCAGGATTGATTGATGACCCATCAACTCGGCGATCTTAACGATATCCACGCCGGCATCGGCAAGCCGCGTCCCAAAGGTGTGACGCAGATCATGAAAGGTAAGATCGTGAATTCCTGCATCGCGGCAAGCGGACTTAAAGCCGTGTTTGATATCTGTGATATGTACCTCAGTTCTGGAATTCTCAAACACGAAATCCTTATCGCCTAATCCGTCACAAAGTCCAGAGAGTATGTCCCTAACGGAGTCGTCCATTGGAATTGTGCGATCCTTACCTGTCTTTGTCTGCTTCACATTGATTAAGTTAAGTCCGAAGTCCACGTGGCTACGACGCAGCTTGAATAACTCGCCACGCCGCATGCCGGTATAGATGGCTAAGGTGACTATCGGCCCCAAGTGTCGACGCCGACCGTTGAGCAAGACCATCAACCGGTCCTCTTTTCCGGACTCAGATGACGCGTTCGCTGGTTTTCCATCCGTAGCTTCTTTACTCTTCGGCAGGGGTTGCTTTCGATGATCTCGTCATCCATTGCCAGGGTGAAGATCTTTGAAAGAACTTCAAGTTCCCTGTTCACCGTCGCCGGACTGCGTTGGGTTCCTCGGATCGTAATGGTATTTCTCCGCTGGTCCTTGAACTTCTCAATCATTCTTCGGTCGATGTTGTTGAGAGTTTCTCCCGCAAAGAATTCACAGATATTGCGACAGTGCAACACGTCGTCTCGCCAGGACCGTTTATTTGTCTTGGCCCAGGGCAAGTAAGTGTCCTTCACGTACTTCGTAAAACTCTGATTCCCCTTTGCAACTCGGTCATACTTCCTCTCATAAGCATCGCGCCGAATCTTGGTTAGAGCGTTCTCGGCCTCTTCTTTCGTCCTCGCTTCCGGGATGGCTCCCCGGTAGCGTCTTCCTCTTACCATGAAGTCGTAGTGCCAGTGCGGCGAGTTACGACTCCCTCTATTGACTGTCTTCAAGCTTGGCTCCCTTCCGGTTGCAGCCGCCAGGAGCGGACGCTACTTTACCATACGAACATGGAGGGCACGTTTCCTTTCACGCTTGCGATCGGCTCCGGCTACCATCCACGCCTCGATTGCACTTGGATCGAACCGAAGTAGATCTCCTGCCATGAGAAACGGAATGGAATCACGATCAACCCATCCGTAGATCGTGCTCTCGCTTATCTGTAGGCGTTCAGCTAACTGAGTCACCGTTAGGAATCTGTTCTCACCTTTGCTGATAGTTTCAGGCTGCATGTTGACTTCCGATCAGACTTTCTCGAATTCCGAAACTTGCTCCCAAACACGACCGAGAAGGGTCTACCAAGTAATACGATGGCCTCGTGCCTGTCTGTATTTAGGTGTGGTGTGATTTCAAGCCGCGTGCCATGATGAGAGAAGAGGCACTTGCTTTAGTCGTTGAGCCAAATGACGCTCAAAAGCGGGACTTTTGCAGGTGGGAACAAGAGACTGGTAGTTGATCTCAGGACTGAACTCAGGCTACCTGTTGTAAAACACAACTACATCTAATCGGCTGGATATCAACTATGTTGTTGGCCCGCCGTTTCCTGAAGTATCAGATTGGTCATAAACGAAGCTCTCCTGGCGATCGGCATCATCAGCCGTGTTGCTGGTCGAATCCGAGTCGTCTGCGTCAAGTTCCTTCTTGATCTCCTCTGCCAAACCATAAGCGTAGTCTTTCGCGTCTTCGTTTTGTTCGTCGAAGAGTTGCGCAATCTCGCCAGTGCTTTTACCCTTATCCCTGAGCCTAGGTGACACTAAAAACTGCCAAACGTTCATTTTTCCGTTACGGGCTTCTACAACTGCCTCCTGTAGAAGCTCCAGGCTCACACTCTGCATCTGGTAACTGCTTTCTGTTCGTCCAATCATTCTCAGCAGGACGGTCTGGATAGTTTGAAGCGTCTCAGTAATATCTTGCGTTGGTACGGGCTGGTCTGGCTCTGCGGGCCGAACGGACTTCCGACGCCGCGCTGCCAACGCCTCGTCCACCAATTGTCGCACCAATGGCGCCTCCTTGGTTTGGCCAGTGGCTTCCATGATGGCTTGAATCTGAGTCGCTTGGTCGACAAAGAAGTTTATGGAAGTGACTTTCTTCGTGAGACCTCTTCTACTGCCTGTCAATCTCTTAGTCATTGGTCTTTTCTCACTTTATTCTTGATTGAAGCCTCAGCTTCGTTGGGGGACAAAAAAAGGCTGCAAGTGATGAATCCAAGGTACTTTTGCTGATTCCCAGTTTGCCCAGTTTTATTTATTTATTTTCCTGATAACAAGGTTATTGAA
>Ga0070682_100000136_pt1 | contig 60325 bp, 52 predicted proteins | sample KBSC63LmetaG_FD_64668 | JGI IMG/M metagenome (GOLD analysis project Ga0070682, IMG submission 64668) | Corn rhizosphere microbial communities from Kellogg Biological Station, Michigan, USA - KBS C6-3L metaG | ecosystem: Host-associated > Plants > Roots > Rhizosphere | place: USA: Michigan...
GGATCTCTATTTCTGTCACCACCACCTGCGAAAGGTTGACTTGCATGCGCCTAACACCCCTTGAGCAACCTGTTCACGATGTCCTCGGACAGGTGTTCACGATGTCTTGGGGCTATACAGTGGCGGGGAGAAGGACCATAAAGCTTGCGCGGCGCGAGATTTATTACCCCTCGCCCCGCTCGGCGGGGAGAGGGTGCCGCAGGCGGGTGAGGGGCCGTGCCACGAGCGATACTCTTCCCTCAGGCAGGGTTTCTTGTCCTCTGTCGCGTCGCGTGCGACGTTCCACGCTCAGGATGACACTAGTTTAGTAATGAAGATCCGTCACCGCTTCCGCGGATTCCGCATCAACGCGATCATTTCCCGCACCGCGGAGTCGAGCCCCACCAGCGAGGCGCGCGCCACGATCGAGTGCCCGATGTTCAGCTCTTCGATGTCATCGATCCGCGCGATGGCGTCGATGTTCCGGTAGTTCAGGCCATGTCCCGCCAGCACGACGAGGCCGAGCTTGCGCGCGGCGCGGGCGGCGGTGACGATCTTGTCCAATTCGCTCTGCCACTGCCCCGACGTCCACTCGCGCGCGTAGGCCTCGGTGAATTTGCCGGTGTTGATCTCGATGCGCGGCGCGCGCAGTTTGCTGCACTGCCGGATCTGCTCGAGATCGGGATCGACGAAGATCGAGACGTCGATGCCGGCGTCGAGCAGGCCGCGAGCGCTCTTCTCGATGTTCCCCGAATGCAGCACGACGTCGAGCCCACCCTCGGTGGTGACCTCGTCCTTCCGCTCCGGGACCAGCGTCACGCGATGAGGCTTGATGGTCTGCGCGATCCGCACCATCTCCGTCGACGCGGCCATCTCGACGTTGAGGTGCGTCGAAACGACGCGGCGCAGAATCTCGACGTCGCGGTCCTGGATGTGGCGGCGGTCGCCGCGGAGATGAACGGTGATGCCCTGCGCGCCCGCGAGCTCGCAAATGACGGCGGCCGCGATCGGATCGGGCTCGTCGGATTTGCGAGCCTCGCGGATGGTGGCAATGTGATCGATGTTGACAGCCAGACGCATCCGGTAAGGTTACCGCAACGCCTCCCGTCATCCCGAGCGTGAGTCGAGGGATGACGAAGGCAGCGAAACGCGTTCACCCCACGGCATGCTCTATCGCTTCGACAATGTCGAGAAATCGTACGGCCCGCACGACATCCTGCGCGGCGTGACCTGGCAGCACAATCCGGGCGAGCACGTCGGCCTGGTCGGCCGCAACGGCGCCGGCAAGACGACGCTCTTCCGCCTCCTGCTGAAACAGGAGGAGCCCGATCACGGGCAGATCCTCCGCTCCAACGGACTCACTGTCGGCCACGTCGGCCAGCACCTCGACGCCGAGCCGGGGATGACGCTCTTCGATTACGTCGAGACCGCGTTCACCGAGGTGCTGGAGCTCGAGCGGAAGATGCGGATCATCGAGCACGATCTCTCCGATCCTTCCAAAGATCACGAGAAGCTGCTGGAGAAATACTCGCAGCTGCAGCACGACTACGAGCATGCCGACGGCTACACGCTGCACGCCGAAGTCGATCGCGTGCTGACCGGGCTGGGGTTCGACAAGAAAGAATTCGAACGGCCGATCGCGGAGTTCAGCGGCGGCCAGCAGAACCGGGCCATGCTCGCCCGCGTGCTGCTGACGCGCGTCGACCTGCTCCTCCTCGACGAGCCGACGAACCATCTCGACCTCAAGGGGATCGAGTTCCTCGAGGAGTTCCTGGAGACGTTCAAGGGGAGCTACATGGTCATCTCCCACGACCGTACGTTCCTCAACCGCACCGTCGGCAAGATCGTCGAGCTCGCGCACGGAAAGCTGATCGAGTACCACGGCAACTACGAGAAGTTCCTCGAGCTGCGCGCGGAGCGGATGGAGAAGATGGCCGCCGACTACGAGCGGCAGCAGGAGTTCATCGAGAAGACGCAGGACTTCATCCGCCGCAACCTGGCCGGGCAGAAGACGAAGCAGGCCAAGTCGCGCCGCAAGATGCTCGACAAGCTCGATGAGGCGGAGCGGCCGGTGACCGACGAGACGCTGGCGAACTTCAAGCTCGACGCCGGGCCGCGGTCGGGCGCGATCGCGCTGACGGCGGACCGTCTCACCGCCGGGTACGATGAAAAACCAGTAGTCAACAACTTGACCATGACCATCCGCCGCGGCGAGCGTTACGCGATCATGGGGCCGAACGGCTCCGGAAAATCGACGCTCCTCAAGACGTTCGCCGGGCGCCTGAAGCCGCTCTCCGGAACGGTCGGCTATGGCCACAACGTGCAGACCGGCTATTACGATCAGACCCTCGGCGATCTCAATCCCAACGGTATCGTCATCGATGAGATCTGGAACCTCGACCGGATGAAGACCGAGCTGCAGATGCGCAGCTACCTCGCGCAGTTCTCGTTCTTCGAGGACGATGTGTTCAAGAAGACGCGCGACCTCTCCGGCGGCGAAAAGGGGCGCCTGGCGCTGGCCAAGATCATGTACGCCGGCGGCAACATGATGCTGCTCGACGAGCCGACGAACCACCTCGACGTCTACACGCGCGAGGCGCTGGAAGAGGCGCTAGAGGCTTACACCGGCGCGCTGATCGTCGTCTCACACGATCGTTACTTCATCGACCGCGTCGCCGAGAACATCATCCTCGTCGAGGACGGTGCCGCCGAGGTTTATGCGGGGAATTACAGCGATCTCGTGGAGCGGTTCAAGGCCGGTGTGGCGACTCCGGTCAAACACGAAGCGGCGCAACCTGTGCTGCCGGAAAGACAGCAGCCAGCGGACAGCAGACAGCCGCCCGGGGACCGCACGGAGCAGAAGAAGCGCGACAAGCGCATCAGGAAGATCGACGAAGAGATCGCTGCGCTCGAAGCCCGCATCGCCACCGCGGAGCGGGAGCGCGAGCGGAACGATCTCCTCCTCTGCTCCGAAGAGGTCTACCGCGACGGCGAGCGGATGAAGAAGATCCAGCAGCAGAATAACGACCTGAAGTCGATGATCGATCTGCTGTACGGCAAGTGGGAAGCGCTGGCGAAAGAGAAGGAAGTCGCTACGGCGATTTGACCACTGCCACGATCGAGATCCGGCCGTTCGGCAGAACCTTGCGTATCCGTGGCTTGATCCACGTCGCCGGCGGCCGGAGACCAACCTCGAGGATGTAGATCTCGCCGCCCGGGCCGACGGCGACACCGGTTGGCGACCACGGCGGGTCTGAGCGGGCGAGCACGGTCACCGCTCCGTTTTCCGCGATCTTCAGCACCCGACGGTTTCGAAAATCGGCGACATACACGACGCGCGACGGAGTGACTGCGAGGCCGAGGAGGTTGCCGAACGTCAGCGGATCGCGGGTCAGGGAATCAGGCCGGTCGAGATTCGTGGCCACCGTCGTCACCGCGCCCGTGGGAGACACGCGGCGCAGAGACGCGACATCGGTGACGTAGAGCGATCGATTGGGACCGAAGGCGATCGCCGCGATGTTGTCGAAGCTCGCCGCGAGCACCGACACCGCACCGCCTGCGGTCCGCTTGACCAGCTTTCCCAGTCGCAGCTTGCGGCTCCCTTCTTCGACCGCGTACGTGCTGCCGTCGCGATCGCGCCAGATGCTCGTACCGCGAGGAAACTGACGCGTCGGTCTCACGACGTACGAGACGTGACCGGCCGCGTCCATCTTCCAGATGCCCTGGCTGTAGCCCTCCGCTTCCGAGAGATACGTGTACTCCGGGCCGTACACGTTACCGGCGTCGTCGATGGCAAGCTCGTGGACGTGATGACCCGACTCGCCGGGACGCGCGACCGAGAGCCTGCCGCCTTGATCGATGCGCCAGACGGTCTCGAGGTCGCTGAAGTAGACGACGCCCGCCCGGCTGACGACGATGCCCCATGCCGGATGTGCGCCGGCAGGCAACGCTGCGAGCATCACCAGAGAAACGAAAAGGGCGATCCGCGACATCCGGATTGAGCATAACGCCTTGCGACGCTCCGCGGCGGCAAGTACGCTGCCCCGCATGACAGATTCGCCTCGCAACGCCGCCATCCTCGCCATCGGCTCCGAGATGCTCGGGCCGACGCGGCTCGACACGAATTCGCTGAAGATCACCGTGCTGCTCGAGGACTACGGCATCGAGCTCGTTCGCAAATCGATCGTCGGCGACCACCTCGGCGACGTCGTCTCCGCGATCGAGTTCGCACTCGTCCATGCCGACATGCTGATCATCACCGGCGGCCTCGGGCCGACCGAGGACGACCTGACGCGCGAGGCGCTGGCGGCGGCGCTCGGGCTGGAGATGCGCGAGGATCCGAACCTCGTCGCGCGGCTCGAGGCGCGCTTCGCGGCGCGCGGCTGGAAGATGCCCGAGGTCAATCGGAAGCAGGCGCAGATCTTCGTCGGACAGACCACGCTGATCAACGATCGCGGCACCGCCCCCGGTTTTCACCTCGAGACGAATGACAAGCAGCTATGGGTCTTCCCCGGCGTCCCGCACGAGATGGAGTGGATGCTCGAAACGTACTTCCAGCCGTGGCTCGCCGGGATCACCGGCGGCCTGTCGCGGCATCGCCGCGTGTTGAAAGTCGCGGGCATGGGAGAGTCGGCGGTCGACGAGCAGCTCAAGCCGTACTACGACGCGCACAAGGGCGAGCTGACGACGATCCTCGCCTCGCCGGGCGGCGTCGAGCTGCACCTCGTCGCGGCGTCGCGGGATGAGATCGCGAGCCGCGAGCGCGAGATCCTCGACCTCTTCGGCAATCGCGTCTTCGGCTTCGATGACGACACGCTCGAGTCGGTGGTCGGCGATCTGCTCGTCGCGCGCAACGCGACGGTCGCGACCGCGGAGTCGTGTACCGGCGGGATGCTGTCATCGCGGATCACCGACGTTCCGGGCTCGTCGCGCTACTTCATGGGCGGCGGCGTCTGCTACACGGCCGAGGCGAAGACGGCGGTGGCGGGCGTCGATCCGGAACTGATCCGCGCACATGGCGAGGTGTCGGAAGAAGTCGCGATCGCGTTGGCGAAGGGGATCCGCGAGCGCTTTCACACCACGTGGGGTGTCGCGATCACCGGCGTCGCGGGGCCAGGCGGCGGGAGCGAAGAGAAGCCGGTCGGCACCGTGCACATCGCCGTCGCCGGACCGGACGTCGTCGAGCACCGGAAGATGTTCTGGCCCTCGACGCGGCACCTCGTCCGCTGGTTCTCGACGCAGTGGACGCTCGACCTGCTGCGAAAGACGATCCTGCGCGCGGAAGGCGGGTAAAATCCTGCTTCCGTCATGCCCGAACGCCGCAAAAACATCTTTGCGCTAGCACTGATCTCCATTGTTCTGCTCGTCTGGTTCGCCGACGTGCTCTTCGGCGGCCGGAGCTACTACGTCCGCGACCTGATGCGCGATCACTACCCGACGAAGCGGGTGGTGCGCGAGGCGATGCTCAGCGGCGAGTTCCCGTACTGGAGTCCCTTCTACGGCGGCGGCCAGCCGCTGGCGGCGAACCCCGCGTACGAGCTTTTCTATCCGCCGCAGTGGCTGATCCTGCTGCCTGATTTCCAGCTCGGCTTCACGCTGCACATCGTCGTGCACGCCTTCATCGCCGCGATCGGGATGTTCCTGCTTCTCCGCTCGTTCCGTCTCGGCGCATCGCCGGCGGCCTTCGGCGCGCTGGCGTTCGTCCTCGGCGGCGCCTATCTATCGTTGTTTCAGCTGTTGCCGTTCCTCTTCGAAGTCACCTGGATGCCGCTCCTCTTTCTCTTCGTCCGGCGATGGCTGCTCGAACGAAGGCGGCGCGATTTTCTGCTGGCCGTGCTCTGCGGCGGACTGCAGGCGCTCGTCGCCGAGCCGACGACGCTGATGCAGACTTGGATGCTGATCGCCGCTTACGCCGCGTACCGGGCCACGATCGATAAGAAGTGGAAGCAGAACCTGATCGGCGTCGTGGCGATGGGCTTCGCGGCGGTGATCCTCGCGGCGGCGCAATTCATCCCGGCCATCGATCTGGCCAAGCACTCCGTCCGCGCCCGGCCGCTCCATTTCACCGATGTCGTCTCGTACTGGAGCATGTCGCCCGGCCGGCCGCTCGAGCTCTTCTACCCATCGCTATTTCAATCGACGATGAATGCTAACGGCGTGGCGCGGATCAAGACGATGTATCCGAACGGATCGCCGTTCATCGCCAACATCTACCTCGGCATGGCCACGGCGATCCTCTTCGTCGCCGGCCTGCTGGCGCGGAAGCGGGGCAGCGTCCTGGTGCTCGCCATCTGCGGAGTCTCATACCTCGTCGCCATCGGCTCGAACACGCCGCTCCTGCGGATCCTCTACGAAGTCGGGATCTTTCGATCGATCCGCTATCCGGAGAAATTCGCGATGGCGGCGCTGATCACGATCGTCATCTGGGCCGCCGTGTCGCTCGACCGGATGGTGAAGGGAGACGCCGACATTGCGAAGTGGTCGATGCGCGTCTGCTACGCCTGGTTCGGGCTGGCGGCGCTGATGATGATCATGTCGTTCGGCATCGGCGCGGAGCTCGGCTTCTGGCTTCGCACGCTGCTGCGCGGCGCGGCGGTGATCGCCGTCTTGTGGGCGATGCAAAAACGGCCGTCGCCGGTCTGGGCCATCGCACTCTGCGCTGTGACGCTGCTCGATGTGCACTACCTGCAGCCCGAGCTCAATCCGACCATCACGAAGCATTTCTTCGATCCGCCGCCCGTCGCGCGCGAGCTCGATCAGGCGAAGAGCAGCTACCGCATCTTCCACTCCGCCGACTGGAGCTGGGCGTACGAAGAGCCGGGGACCGACGTCTGGTTCGGCACCGAGCACGGTCCGTTCTGGTTCATCCGCAACGGCATGATGCCGCGCACGCCAGGGGAGTGGGGCTTCCGGCTGGCGGTCGACGCCGATTACGCCGACGCGTACCTGCTGCCGACGACCGATCTCATCGCCGCCTTCCGCGCCCTCCGCGACTCGAAGAAGAGCGGGTGGGAGACGACGTTCATGTCGATGTCGAACGCCTGGTACTGGACCCGTTTCCGCGTTTACGCCGATGAGGAGAAGCGGACAGGCGGCAATCCGGAAGCGATGCGGCCGATCGACTTCGTCCCCGCGCCGGTCCGCACGCCGCGCTACTACTTTGCCGATGCCGTCGAGCAGGCGGGGAGCAGCGACATGTTCGTGTCGAAGATGCTCGCGAAGCCGTTGAGCCCGCGCGTGGCGTTCATCAGCGACGAAGCCTTCACGCCGGCGCCGGGCGTCGTGCGCAACATGCGCGAGACGTGGCGCTCGGCGCATCTCGAAGTCGAATCGAGCGGCCGCGCGCTGCTCGTCGCCAGCGTCACGCCCGACAAGTACTGGCACGCCACGATCGACGGAAAGCCGGCAAAGCTGCAGGTCGCGAACGTCGGCTATCAGGCGCTCGAAGTGCCGGCCGGGAAGCACACGGTCGAGCTGACGTACACGAATCCGCTGGTGATCGCCGGGATCGCGATCTCGCTCGCGGCGCTGTTGGCGATCGCGGTGCTATTCGCCTTCTCCCCCGCGCACGGGGGAGAAGGGCAATAGATCGCTCAGCCCTTTTTGAGGCGGACGATCTCGCCGATGATGTCGTTGTAGATCACGACGATCATCAGCGCCGCGAGGAGCGCGAAGCCGAGCTGCTGGATCCGCTCCTTCACCTTCATCGAGAGATCGCGGCGGGCCGCGCCTTCGATCAGCAGGACCATGATGTGGCCGCCGTCGAGGACCGGGATCGGGAGCAGGTTCATGATGCCGAGCTGCAGCGAGATCATCGACATCAGCAGCACGGTCGGGATCCAGCCGCGACGGAACATCTCGCCGGAAATGTGGGCGATCTGCAGCGGGCCGCTCAGCTCCTTCATCGAGCCCTGGCCGCTGACGAGGCGGCGGAGCGCGCCGCCCGCGAGCTTCAGCATCTTCCAGTTCTGCGCGACGCTGTCGGCGATCGCTTCGCCCGGTCCGAACTTGCGGATGGTCGTCGGCGGGAGGAAGCCGCGATACGGATCGCTGTCCACCAGCTGCTGGGCGGCGAGGACGACATGGGCCGTGGCCGGGCCGCGCTGTACATCGAGCGCCAGCGGTGCACCTTTCGAGTCGATGATTGCGGCGTCGAACTCCGCGTACTGCCGGATCGGTTTGCCGTTGATGGCGATGATGCGGTCGCCGCTGTGCAGGCCCGCCTTAGCGGCGATCGAGCCGGGGATGATGCGGCCGACCAGCGGTTCTTCGAGCGGGCGGATGCCCGCGCGCCCGACCGGGCCGAAGTCGCTCTCTTCCTTCCGCGGCGTCATCGTCGTGGTCAGGCGCTTGCCGCCGCGCACGTACTCGACGCGCAGCGGCGTGCCGGCGTGCATGCTGATGGCGAGGCGGAGGTCGTCGAAGTCATTGACCGTCTCGCCGTTGATGGCGACGATCCGGTCGCCGGCAAGCAGACCGGCGCGCTGCGCGGGATCGCCGGCCGTCACTTCGCCGATCACCGGCATCACCACGCGCTGCTCGACGCCGATCATGTCGATGGCGGCGATCACCGAGATGGCGATCAGGAGATTCATGAACGGGCCGGCGAAGAGGATCAGGAAGCGCTGCCACTTCGGCTTCGACAGGAACTCGTCGGGGTTCGCCGGCTGATTCTCTTCCGGGTTGTCGCCCGCCATCCGGACGTATCCGCCGAGGGGGACGAGCGAGACGCGATAGTCGGTGCCGCCGGCGTTGAAACCGAACAGCCGTTTGCCGAAGCCGAACGAGAAAACGAGCACTCGGACTTTGAAAAGCTTCGCGACGATGAAGTGCCCCGCTTCGTGAAAGAAGATCAGGAAGCCGAGGACGACGACGAAAGCGACCGGGTCGCTCAGCAGGATGCGTTGGATGATGGCCATGTTTTAACGATGAATCAGCGACTCACTGCAACATCGATTCCGCGGGCTTCATTGCGGGCCCACCCGTCCCAGTGCAACGCATCGTCGACGGTATCGATCGGCGCGACGTTGCCGGAGTGACGGTCGAGCACGCGGCTCACAATGTCTACGATCCCGGTGAACGGAAGTTCTCCGGCCAGGAAGCGCTCGACGGCGATCTCGTTGGCGGCATTGAGCACCGCGGGCATCGAGCCGCCCGCCCGGCAGGCCGCGTAGGCGAGCCCGACGGCGGGGAAACGCTCCTGGTCGACAGGCTGGAAATCGAGTGTGCGGATCTTCGCCAGGTCGAGCCGCCCGAACGGCGCCATGACGCGGTCGGGGTAGAGCAGCGCGTACTGGATCGGGAACTTCATGTCAGTCGTCGACAACTGGGCGATGATCGAGCCGTCGACGAACTCGACCATCGAATGGACGATCGACTGCGGGTGGATGAGGATGTCGATGGCGTCGACCGGCTGCGAGAAGAGGTGATGGGCCTCGATGACCTCGAGCCCTTTGTTCATCATCGTCGCCGAGTCGATGGAGATCTTGTTCCCCATCTTCCAGGTCGGATGGGCGAGCGCGGCCTCGATCGTGATTCCGCCGAAGGTCGAGAGCTCGCGGCGGAGGAAGGGGCCGCCCGAGGCGGTGAGGATGATCCGCTGCACTTCCGGATGGACGCCGCAGCGGAGGGCCTGATGGACGGCATTGTGCTCGGAGTCGACCGGGAGGATCTCGCCGCCATGCTCGCGCGCGGCGCGCGTCATCACGTCGCCCGCGGCGACGAGCACTTCCTTGTTCGCGATGCCGACCCGCTTGCCGGCCGTGAGTGCCGCGTGAACGGGTGGGATTCCGGCGGCGCCGACGATGGCGGCGACGGCCGCATCGGCCGATGACATCGACGCGACGTCGCAGGCGCCTTGCGGGCCGCAGACGATGTTGAGCGGTCCGCTGACGAGCGCGCGCAGGCGCTCGACGTCGTCCGCGCTCCGGACCGAGACGAGCTCGGGGGAGTAGCGCTCGATCTGTTCGGCGAGCAACTCGACGTTGCCGCCGGCCGCCAGTCCGACGACGCGCAGCTCGTCGGGAAAGGCGTCGACGACCGCGAGTGTCGAGCGGCCGACCGAGCCGGTGCTGCCGAGAATGGAGATTCGTTTCATGGACGTCTCGTGCCGCGGCAGCGGCATCCGGAGAATAGCCGGGGGTTGCGCGCGGAGCGCGTTACCCCCGGAAACGGGATGGAGCGCGGAATGCGCCGCGGCAGCGGCGCCGGAGTGGGTTCCAGCGCCGCTGCCGCGGCGCGTTCGTGGCACGTCCATCGATCCGGGGGTAGTTCGCCGCGCGAACAACCCCCGGCTAATGGCCGAAGCCGCTTCGCGGCATCAATGAATTTTGTGTTCATGCCGACATGATGCGCAGGCTCGTGAAGCCGTTCTGGATCAGGACCCAGTAGACGTAGAGAAGCGGCGCGGTGAAGAAGATCGAGTCGAAGCGGTCGAGGAATCCGCCGTGTCCCGGGATCAGCGTCCCGGAGTCCTTCACGGCGGCGGAGCGCTTCCACATCGACTCCGCCAGATCGCCGACAACGCCGGCGAAGGAGAGGATGATTCCGGCGACCGCGGCGTGAATGAGCGGGAAGCGCGGGAAGAACGTGAAGTGGATGACGACCGCGGCGATGATCGACGTCGCGATCCCGCCGGCCAGTCCCTCGATGCTCTTTTTCGGGCTGATGCGCGGCGAGAGGCGGTGTTTGCCGAAGGTTTTTCCTACGTAGTACGCGCCGGCGTCGCCGATCCAGACGACGATCAGCAGGAAGAAGACGAGCTTCGGACCGTCGAGCGGAAAGTCCTTGCGGATGCGGATCAGCGATCCGCCGAGCATGCCGACATAGAGCGTGGCCATGACGGCGATGGCGCTCGACGGCAGCGCCTCCTCGAGCATCTGCGACCGGTTGAGGACGTACGACGCGGGGATCAGCAAGAGGGCGAGGAAGACCCCCATCTCCACCGAGATTGGCTCGAGCACGAACGCCGCGACGATGAAGAGCATCACGGCGATGCAGATCGTCTTCGGCACGCGATAACCCTTCCGCTCGCCGAGGATGAGGAACTCGTAGAGCGCCAGTCCGGCGATCAGGGCGATGGTGATGTCGAAGACGTACTCGTGCGACCAGCCGATGATCCAGATGGCGCCCGGTGCTGCCACGAGTGTCGTGAGCTCTCGGGTGTATTTCATTTGTCAGACGGCGTGTCAGACAGCAGACAGCAGACAGCGGACAGCAGGCTTCGAGAAGACATCATTTGTTGGACCGTCCCCGGTCCGCTGTCTGCTGTCTGCTGTCTGCTGTCTCATCCTGTTCCACGAACATCTCGGAATCGCCCGGCTCGACACCGCCGTAACGGCGCTCGCGCGATTGGAAGTCGATGATCGCCTCGAAGAGGTGCTGCTTCCGGAAATCGGGCCAGAGCACCTTCGTCACGTGGATCTCGGCGTAAGCGATCTGCCAGAGGAGGAAGTTGGAGACGCGGAGCTCGCCGCTGGTGCGGATGAGGAGATCGGGATCGTCGACGTTGGCCGTGTAGAGGTGATCGCCGAAGAATGCTTCGTCGATCACGGCGTCGCTCATCTCCTTCTCGCGCAGCAGCGACATGATGCGGTTCACGGTGTCGACGATCTCTGCGCGGCCGCCGTAGTTGAGTGCGATCTGGAAGAGGAGTCCGCTGTTCTTCGCCGTCTGTTCCTGCGCGTACCGGAGCTCGCGCTGCACGCTCGGATCGAGCCCTTCGATGCGGCCGATCGGCTTGAAGCGGATGTTGTTCTCCATCAGCGTGGCGAGCTCTTTCCGGAGGTACTCCTTGAGCAGCATCATCAGCGTCGCAACTTCGTAGCGCGGGCGCTTCCAGTTCTCGACGGAGAAGGCGTAGAGGGTCATGACGCCGAGCTCGAGGCGGGCCCCGGTCTCGACGATCTCACGCACCGAGTTGATGCCTGCGCGATGCCCTTCCACGCGCGGCAGATTGCGCGATTTCGCCCACCGTCCGTTGCCGTCCATGATCACGGCGACATGGCGGGGAAGGCGCGTGAGGTCGATCTTTTCGACGAGTGTCTCTTCGATCGAGCCCGGTTCGGCCAGTTTGCGCAGGTCGATCATCGCAGGAGCGCCGATCTTAACTCAGTACCGGACGTCCAGCAGCATCAGTCCCTTCGCAGGCGCGGTCCATCGCGCCTCCTCGAAGATGCGCGCCGGGTCGAGCTTGCCGCGGCCGATCTCGATGAGCGATCCCGCGATGCGGCGGACCATGAAACGGAGAAACCCGTCGGCGGAAGCGGTGAGTGCCAGCGCCTCTCCGCTGCGCGTCAACTCGAGCTCCGAGATGGTCCGCACGGTGGAGCTGACTTCCGGATCGGCGACGGTGAAGAGTGCGAAGTCGTGCTCGCCGAGGAGCTGCGCTGCCGCGTCGCGCATGACGATGTGATCGAGCGCCTTCGCCACATGCGCATGCGTTTCCGCCGCGAACACATCCGCGACCTCGGCGTTCCAGATGCGATAGACGTACGTCTTCGACTTCGCGTCGAAGCGGGCGTGGAAGTCATCCGCGACCTCCTCGACACCCATGACGCGGATGTCGGACGGCAGCAGTTGATTGATGCCGAGGAGGAGTCCGCGCGGCGGGATCACGAAGGGCGCGTCTAAGTGTGCGCGCTGCGCCGCGGCGTGCACGCCGGCATCGGTCCGCCCCGCGCCGTGGATGCGGAGCGGCGACCCGAAAAGCGTCGCCAGCGCTTCCTCGACGACCTGCTGCACGCCGGTGGCGTTCGTCTGCGTCTGCCAGCCGGCGTAACGGGTGCCGAGGTATTGGAGGGTGATTAAGAGGCGCATCGGTTGTCCCAGTTCATGCTGCGCGCAGACGCAGCATCTCCGGTTATACCGCGCCGAATGAACGGTGGCGACGAGGAACCGTGCACCGGCGTGTGTGCTTGCGCGCGACGCGTCGTGCCGGTTCGATCGGCGCGGTGTAACCGGAGATCCTGCGTCTGCGCGCAGGATTGACGGGGACGACTATCTCAGATCTTGCGCGATGATCTGATCCCTCGCGAAGCCGCTCACGTTGGAGATCGTGTCGACGACGCCCATCGAGATCTTGTTCAGGCCGGGCTCCATCAGCAGTTCCAGCGTGTAGGTGTAGAACTTTCCCTTCGTCTTCGGCATGTCGCCGGCCGGGATGGTGATCTGGTTCGTCTTGCGGGCGACGTCCGACATGTCGCCGTCCTTGTTGGCCACGACGACGTAGACATCGAAGCCGCCGATGAACGCTTCGCCCTGCGGCAGGAAGGTCAGGCTCTCCATCGGGATCTGCACCTCGACCGGGACGCGGAACAGCTCGTTGTCGGTCGGGATCGGGCGGCTCATGCGGGTGATGACGTGCATGTCGTTCGCCTTCGTGCTGTAGAGCAGGTTGGCGATGACGCGATCGCTCATCTCGGCGAACGTCGACTTCTCCACGAACGACTGGCGGGCGCGGACGATGTACTGGTTCTTCGGATTGTTCCTCAGCCGCACGTCGATGGCCCGCTGGCGGTCGACGCGCTCCATGTTCGCGGCGCGATAGCCGAGCGAGTAGTAGGTGTCGAGGTCGCGCTGGATGTAGTTGAAGGCGGCCTTGAAGTTGTTCGTCTGCACCGAGGCGATGCCGCCGGTCATGTCGGCCATCAGCTGCATCGATTCGGTCGTGTTCGACTGCACCGCCTGCGACACCATGAACGACGTCGGCTGCGAATTCTCGGCGCTCATCTCGTTGCCGGAATCGAGGCCGCCGGCGCCGATGGTGTACATCGTGATGCCGTTGGCGTTCGCGTTCTTGGCCACCGACTGGATCGCCGCCGACGCGTCGAACGTCATTCCTTCCAGCATCGACGAGCTGGCCTGCCAGCCCTTGTCCTTCGCCACGTCGTCGATGTAGGCGAAGGCGTCGCGTCCCGGCTGCATCGGGAAACCTTCCGACGTCAGCACGAGGACCTTCTTTCCCTCGACGCCGGCCAGGGTCGACATCAGCGCGTTGAGCGACTCGATGCTCTGGCGGAGATCGTGATCGATCGACTGCGCGTAGGTGCGGGCGGTGGCGATCGCGTCGTCGTACGACTGCGAGTCGCGGACCTGGTCCTGCATGTCCTTCCGCTCGCTCTTGTTCTGCGGGCCCATCGCCGACTCGCCGGCGATGATGTCGAGCGTCTGGATCAGCTGGACCGGGTCGCGCGTGAACGGCACGCGCACTTTCATCGAGCGGTTGAACGTGGCGATCATCGCCTCGTCGCCCGGCCGCATCACGGTCTTCACGAACTCTTTCATTTCCTTGAAGACGCGGTTGCGGTTGAACGGCGCGAGAGAGAGGTTGTCGATGTAGAAGATGATGCGGCGGCGCGTCTGGTCGGGGTCGACCTGCATGGCCGTCTGGGCCGGGGCGGTGGCGGTGGCGGGCGCTCCCTCGGCGGCCGGCACTTCTTCGTTGCTGATCGCCTTGTCGCCGATCACCTCGTAGAAGTTCGAGACCGGCTTGGCCGCTCCGTTCTCCACGATCACGAAGTCGCTCTTCTTGAGGCCGTGGACCGGATTCCCTTTGCGGTCGGTGACGACGACGTCGATGTTGATGACGCGGACGTCCATGACCTCGAAAGCGCGCTGCGGTTCGCCCTGCGGCTTCTGCTGCTCGGCTGTGGCGACGATGGGGAGGAAGAGAACGGCCGCGGTCATCGCAGCCGCAAAGCGAAGGGACATCATCAGGCAAGACCTCCGAGAGTTCGACGGTTCAGCGCCGCCGCCGTTTCGCAGCACGAAGGCTTGCTCCATGCGAGAATACGGACCGCCGGTGGGAAACCGCCGCCGCCAGTGAATATTTCCGATGAGGGGCGTTGGCCAAGTGGCTGTGACAAAACAAGATCCGCTTTCGTTCGCCAAGATGTCCGGCGCGGGCAATGACTTCGTCGTCATCGACAACCGCGGTGGCCGTATCACCGATGCAACAGACCTGACGCGCCGCATCTGCACCCGGCGTCTTTCCGTCGGAGCAGACGGACTCATCCTCGTCGAACAGTCGGCGAAGGCGACGTTCCGGATGCGCTACCTGAACGCCGACGGCTCGCCGGCCGACTTCTGCGCGAACGGCACGCGCTGCGCCGCCCGCTTCGCGTTCATGAACGTGATCGCCCCCCGCAAGATGACGATCGAGACGGAGTCGGGAGTGATCGGCGCCGAGGTTGGCGAAGCGGGCGCTGTGACGCTCTCGCTGCCGTCGCCGCGCGATTTTGTCGGGCGCCGTCCGCTCGACGTCAACGGTCTGCGCATCGAGGGGAGCTACATCACCGTCGGCGTGCCGCATTACGTGATCTTTCTCCGCGGCGATCTCTGGACGCAGCAGATCGAGCCACTCGGCCGCGCGATTCGCAATCACCCCGACCTCGCGCCCCTCGGCGCGAACGTCAACTTCGTCGTGGTCCGCGATTCCGGCAACATCGAGATCCGCACTTACGAGCGCGGCGTGGAAGGAGAGACGCTCGCCTGCGGCTCCGGTGTCGTCGCCGCGGTGGCCGCGAGCGCGATCTTCAGCAAAGTGCGGACGCCGGTGAACGTGCTGACGCGGAGCGGCATCGCGCTCGAGGTCTCGTTCTCGTACGGCGGCGCCGAATTGCACGACCTGAGGCTGCGGGGCGATGCGCGGCTCATCTATCGCGCGATCATCACGCCGGAGACGCTCGAGGGCTTCGATCCTGACTTCGTTCGAGACCCGGTCCAGGCAGCGTTGAGTGCCCGATAGACGAGAGCTCGTAACCTCGATCGTCACGGCCGTCGTCGCCGCGCTTGCTTGCAGCGTCTCGATTCAGTTCGCGACCCCGATCGATCGCGCGCTGCCGTTCCTGGCGGTGGTGGTTGTGGCATTGAACGCGCCGATCGCCGTGCTGCCGCTGATCGTGATCGAGAACGTGATCGTCGATGAGCCGGCGCGGTTGCTGGCGATCGGGATCGTGATGGCGATCGCGTTTGCGTACGCCTCGTTCGAACGCGCGCCGTTCGTCGCCTTCCTCGCAGTGCTCGTTCTGCGCTGGATTCCCCTGCACGACGTCGTGATCTGGCGCGAGCTGATCATCCTCGCGGGGGCGGTGGCGGTTGCTTACGTGATGAACGGCGCGACGCTCGCCGTCGTGCTCGGGCTTTTTTCGCCGGCGTGGCCCGCAAAAGTCGCGGTGGTGTTGTTTGTCGTTGCGGTACTGGCGGCGTTTCGACTTCGACGCGTGAAAAGCAGCGGCGGCATGGCCGTCGCACTCCTCGGTCTGATCATCGCGTTCTTTCCCTGGAGCGGGGTGATGGCGCGGGGATGGATGGCATTCATCCACCAGCCGCGCCAGGCGGCGCGCATCGAGCTGCGTTATGCGCTGCCGCCGGGGAGAACGATGACGATCGACGTGCCGGAGCATGCCGAGGCGCTCATCGTATCGGGCGCGAACGTGCAGCGGCTTCCGTGCGGGACCGTCCTCGGCTGGATGAACGGAGCGCCGATCACCGCACCCGACTGGGGCTTCATGCGGCGCGAGCAGTTCTTCGCGTCGCGCAACTGCTATCCGCGCAACCCGGCGGGACGGATCCGCGGATACGGCTGGTCCGCATGGATCGACGGAGCGGAGCGGATCCTCCTGCCGTATGGCGCTAAATCGATCCGTATCGCCGTGAATCCGCAACTGCCGAAGAACGCTCTGCTGCAGATCGAGGCGTTCGAATGATCGCCGCCGCCGCGATCGTCCTGGCGATCCTGCCGTTCGTCTTCTTCCGCGGCGCGGAGCTCGTCCGCGCGCTCCGCAACCAATTCGCCCTCTACGCCTTCGCCACCGGCGTCTGGGTCTTCACCCGCACCGTCGGCGCAACGGATTTCGATCCCTATATCGCGATCGTCTTCATCGCCGTCGCCCAACTCGCACTCATCGCGCTACAGCTCCGCGCAACCGCGCAACCTCGCAACCTCGCAACCAGGTTCGCGGTGGCCGCCGCCCTCGTCTACACCATCATCCTTCCCGCGCAACTGCGGAGCGTCATCGACGGCGACGAGCCGTTCTACCTGCTCGTCACCGAGTCGATCGTCAAGGACCACGATCTCGATCTCGCCAATCAGTACCGCGACATCGCGCACACCGACACCGGCCGTCCCGATCTCGTCCCACAGGGCGGCGATCCGAAAGGTCCGCACGGCGAGCAGTACTCGCGGCACGAGCCGTTCCTGCCGCTGTTGATGGTGCCCGGTTACGCGCTCTTCGGTCTGCCGGGAGCGCTCGCGACGATCGCGCTGTTCGGCGTGCTGCTCGTGCGTTCGCTCGTCCGCTGGTTCGAGGACGAAGGGATCTCCGACGAGACGATCCGCGCGCTGATGCCGCTGATCATCTTCGGGCCGCCGCTCCTCTTCTACGCCGTGCGCATCTGGCCCGAGGTGCCGGCGGCGTTCTGCTTTGTCGAAGCGTTGCGCGGCGTGCGGCAGCGGCGCGCGCAGCGATGGATTCCCGCGCTCCTCGCGCTGGTCATGCTGAAGCTTCGCTTCGTATTGATCGGTGTGATGTTCGTCCCGTTCGTGGTGCGTGAGCGCAAGCGGGCGCTGATCGCGCTGTCGATACTTGCCCTGCCGATGCTGGTGATTTGGATCGCGTCGGGAAGCGCGACGAGCGTGCACTCGTGGCGCGAGCTGATGCCGGTCGCGCCGATGCCGTACCTCCACGGCCTCTTCGGCCTGATCCTCGACGGCGCCGCCGGCATCGCATTTCAGGCGCCGCTCTACCTCCTCGGCATCTTCGCGCTGGCGCGCTGGCGCTCGATGCCCGAAGGCTTCCGCCTCGGCGCGATCGCGTCGGTGCTCTACCTCGTCACGCTGCTGCCGCGCGCCGAGTGGCATGGCGGATGGTCGCCGCCGCTTCGCTACATCGTCGTCTTCATCCCGCTCCTGGCCCTCGGTGCCGCCGCGCTGTACGAACGGTCGCAGGCTGCGCGCGCCTGGCTCGCGCCGATCGCCATCTGGACCATCGGCCTCACCGTGCACGGCATCGCCGAGCCGTGGCGCCTCTTCCACATCGCCAGCGGCGAGAACGCGGTGGGGGAGTGGCTGTCGGCGATGTACCAGAGCGATTTTTCGCGGCTCTTCCCGAGCTTCATCCGCCCGAATTTCGCGGCGATCGTGGGGGCGATCGTTTTGGTGATGTTGCTGATTCCGTGCGCATTCGTCAGACAGCAGACAGCAGACAGCAGACAGCAGACTCTAGACCGTTCTCTGTCTGCTGTCCGCTGTCTGCTGTCTGCTGTCTGTGCGGCCGCCCTCGTGCTCTTCTTCCACTTCGGCCGCCTGCCCGGCGACCGCATCGAATTCGAGGACACGCACGTCGTCCATCACGGCGGCGAGCTTTATCCGACGCAGTTCCAGGTCGCGCGATTTCTCTACCGCGGCGGCTGGCTGATGAAGCGCGGCGACTCGATGTCGTTCCTCGCGAAGCGCGGCAGCTACATCCTCTTCTACACATCGACCGGCCCGGCGGTGATCGAGATCGGCGGCAAGGCCGTTCATCTCGATACGCCGCCGATGGCGATCGTCGACGTCCCCGCCACGGGCCGCGTCACGCTCACCTGCGTCGACGGAAACATCAACCTCGATCGGATGGAGCTGCGATGACCGGCGTCGACTTCATCGTCCTCGACGTCGACGGCGGCGCGATGCTGCGCACCTGCATCGACTCGATCAAGCGCCAGACCGTCGCGCCGCATCGCATCATCGTCTTCGACAACGGTTCGCAAGTGCCAGTGCAGCTCGACGACGCGGATGTGTTCCGCAGCGACGTGAACCTCGGATTCGCCGGCGGCGTGAATGCCGCGTTCGCGCATGTCGAGTCGCCGTTCGTCGCGCTGGTCAACAACGACGTCGTGCTCGATGAGGACTGGCTCGCCGCCGTCCTCGACGCGATGCAGGACGAGACTGTCGCGGCTGTGCAGACGATCCTGCGGCGCAATGCGAACAAGCTCGACGGAGCCGGCATCGACATCAGCGACGGCACCTACCGGCAGACGCTCGACGTCAAGCGTGCCTGGGGAGTCTCCGCCACCGCCGCGCTCTATCGCGTCGCGGCCCTCGGCGATCGCGTGTTCGACGCGCGCTTCTTCGCCTACTACGAAGACGTCGAGCTCTGCGCCCGCCTGCACGAAGCGGGCTGGCAGATGAAGGTCGTCCCGCAGGTGATGGCGACGCATCGCGGCTCGCAAACCGCCCCGCTCCTCGGGCGCGATGCTGTCCGGCTTCGGACGCGCAACCGCTACTGGGTCGCGCGGATGCATCGCGGAGTGGGACGGATTCCGGCGTTGCTCTGGGAAGACTTCAAGCTGCTCCTGCGCGGACGCAGTTCGCTGCGTGGCATGATCGAGGGGCTTTGTTCAACGTTGTCGTAGTCACGCCCGATGCGGTCGGCGAGCGGATGGCCGGACCCGGCATTCGCGCGACGCACCTGGCGCGCGAGCTCGGGAAACACTTCCCCACGACACTCAATGGTTCGATCCGCGATGCCGACGTTCTCATCGGCCAGCCGGTGCGCGGCTTCTTCAAACGGCGGCCGAGGCAGCGGATCGTCTACGACCTCTTCGATCCGCAGGTCCTCGAGTTGCGCGAGCTGTACGGCAACGCGCCGTCGCCGCGGCAGCGGATTCATCTCGCGGCCGAATGGTTCCGGCTGACGTTCGCGCTGCGGCATGCCGATCTGCTGATGTGCGCGGCGCCGAAGCAGCGCGAGTTCTATCAACAACTGCAGAGCAGCGACACGCCGTGGATCGAGGTGCCGTTCGGCATCGATCCCGAAGAGACCGTTGCCTGTCCCAAGCCGCAGGACAACCTCGTCGTGTGGGGCGGCGGCGTCTGGGAATGGCTCGATCCGGCGCTTGCGGTGGAGGCCGTGCTGCAGCTCAATCGCGAAGGATTGCGCTGCCGGCTGCTCTTCATGGGCCGTGCGCGGCCGAATCCGCACGCCGTCGATCGGAGGCGCGAAAGCCGCTTCGATGAGCTGCTTCGGCGCGGCAACGGCTTCGTCGATGCGAACGCCGGATGGGTCCCGTATCGGGAGCGATTGTCGTGGCTGCGTGCCGGGAAAATCGCTATCATGCTGCACCGCCCAACGGCGGAGGCCGAGACCTCGATCCGCACGCGTCTTTTCGACGCCATCGCGGCTGGGGTGCCGGTCGTGGCGACGGAACGGGGCTTCGCGGCCGACCTCGTGGCGCGCGAAGGACTCGGGATCGTCGTCCCGCCGTCGGACAGGGAGGCGGTCGCCGGAGCGATTCGCCGCCTGCTGACGGACGACGCTTTCCACATGCAATGCGTAGACAATCTGGTGCGCATCAGGCCACGATTCGCGTGGGAAGTCGTCACGCGTCCTCTGGTCGATGCAGTGAGTGAATGGCAGAAGCAATCCCGATGATCATCACTGAGTCGGACAGTGTGGGGACAGGCGCCCTCGCCTGTCCCGCGTTGCGTCCGGTACCTCAGCCGGTCGACCTCTCCATTCTCATCGTCACCTGGAACAGCGAGCGGTGGATCGATCGCTGCCTCCGCTCGGTGGCCGAGGCTTGCGAGGGGATCGCGTATGAAGTGCTCGTTTACGACAACGCTTCGACCGATTCGACGCTGTCCCATGTAGGACAGGCACCCACGCCTGTCCACGTGATCCGCGCCGGCACCAACGACGGTTTCGCCGCCGGCACCAACCGCGCGCTGGCGCAGTCGCGCGGCCGTTTCGTCTTCTTCCTCAATCCCGATTGCGAGCTCGCACCGAACGCGCTGACGCTGCTCGTCAACTTCCTCGATCAGAATCCGCGCACCGCTGCCGCCGCACCGCTGCTCGAGGACGAGAGTGGCGACTCGCAGCGCGAGTTCCAACTCCGGCGGCTGCCGACGCTGCGCAGTTTCGCGGCCGAGGTGCTGCTGTTCGACAAGCTCTTCCCGGGCAACCGGACGACGGCGCACTACCGTTATCGCGATGCCGATCTGACGCATCCGATCCGCATCGAGCAGCCGGCTGCCGCGGCGTTCCTGATCCGGCGCGAGGTCTTCGACGAGATCGGTCCGCTCGACGAGCGCTTCATGCCGGCGTGGTTCGAAGACGTCGACTACTGCAGGCGTCTCGCCGCGGCGGGGAAAGAGATCTTCGCCGTTCCCGCCGCGCGGGCGCGGCACTTCGGCGGCGCGAGTCTCGAGCACATCGGCCTGGCGCGCTTCGTCGACGTCTGGTATCGCAACATGTGGCTCTACGCGCGCAAGTGGTTCACGCCGGGGAACGCCGAGGCGCTGAGGTGGATGATCATCGCCGGGATGCTGCTGCGGTGTGTCGCGTCGCTCGCCGGCTTCGCGAACGGCAACGGCCGCTGGCCGTCGGTGCGTGCGTATCTCGACGTGGCGAAGAAGGCATTCAATCGATGGGACGATGGCCCGCCCTGAGCGTAGTCGAAGGGCTTCCGTCGTCCTCGTGACGTGGAACAGCGCGCCCTGGCTTCCGCGCTGTCTCGCCGGAATCGCGCAGCAGAGCTGGCCCGACGTCGAGCTGATCGTCGTCGATAACGCATCGTCCGACGGCAGTGCAGAGCACGCGACGATCCGCAACGCTGAGAATCGCGGCTTCGCTGCTGCGGTCAATCAGGGCATTGCCGCCTCGCGCGGCGAATTCGTGATGCTCTGCAATCCCGACGCGTTCCTCGAGCCCGGCTACATCGCGCGGATCGTCGAGGCGCTCGACGAAGCAGGGGAGTCGTTCGGCATGGCCACCGGGAAACTCCTCAGTGCAGACGACGGCAACGTGATCGATTCGAAAGGCATCCGCATGACGCGGACCGGCCGCCACCTCGACATCGAACAAGGACAACCCAACAACCCAATAACCGAACAACCGAAAGAGGTGTTCGGCGTTTCGGGCGCGGCGGCGATCTATCGGAAAACGTTCCTCGACGACGTGGCCATCGACGGCCAGCCGTTCGACGAAGACTTCTTCGCCTATCGCGAGGATGCAGACATCGCCTGGCGCGGACGCCTCTTCGGCTGGCGCGCGCTGTATGTTCCGAATGCCGTCGCGTATCACGTCCGCGCCGTCACGCCGGAGAAGCGGCGGCAGATCTCGTCGGCGATCAACATGCACAGCGTGAAGAACCGCTTTCTGCTGCGGCTCAAGAACGAAGGGCTCTACCTCGCGCTCCGCAACGCGCCGTTCGAGCTGCTGCGCGATCTGATCGCCATCGCCGCCACGCTGACCATCGAGCGGACGTCGCTCCCGGCGTTCACCTGGATCTGGCGCAATCGCAAGCGCGTGCTGGCGAAGCGCCGTGCGATCCAAAGCCGCCGCCGCGTCTCCGACCGCGAGCTCGCCCGGTGGTTCCGATGAAGCTCGCCATCCTCGGCACGCGCGGAGTCCCGCCCCGCTACGGCGGCTTCGAGACCTTCGCCGCGGAGCTCGGCCGGAGACTCGTGGCCCGCGGCCACGAGGTGTCGGTTTATTGCAGGGACGTCATCCCGAGCGTTAGCGAGGGACCTGGGGGTCCGGGTGGCGCGTCCGGCGTGCCTTCCGCCCGCCCAGGTCCCTCGACTACGCTCGGGATGACGACATGGGAAGGGATGCACCGCATCGTCCTCCCTTCGATCGGCCACAAGTACCTCGAGACGGTCAGTCACGCGCTGCTCTCCGCGCTCGATGCGCTGCGCCGCGACTTCGACGCCGTCCTCGTCTGCAACGCCGCGAACGCGTTCGTCCTCCCGATCCTGCGCGCGGCGCGGATCCGCGTCGCCATCAACGTCGACGGCATCGAGCGCAACCGCCGCAAGTGGAACATCCTCGGCAAGATGGTCTACGCCATCGGCGAGAGCTTCTCCGCCGCCTTCGCGAACGCCGTCATCGCCGACGCGAACGTCATCGCCGACTACTACCGGAAAACGTACGCCATCGATCCGATCACGATCCCGTACGGCTCCGAGTTCCCGGAAGAAGCCGATTCGGATGTCCTGCAACGCCTCGGACTAAGGGCTAAAGAGTACCTGCTCTACGTCAGCCGCTTCGAGCCCGAAAACAATCCGCTCGAAGTGGTCGAGGCGTACGAGAAGTACCTGGGCGCGAGGCGCGAGGCGCGAGGCGCGGGAAAAACCCCACTCGCGCCCCGCGCCCCGCGCCTCGCGCCGCCTCTCGTGATGTTGGGAGAAGCCCGCTACGACAAGCAACTCGCCACCGCGCTCCACAACCACGCCTCGGACAAAATCCTCTTCCCCGGCGCCCTCTACGGCGCCGATTACCGCACTCTGCAGCGCAACGCGCTCCTCTACATCCAGGCCACGGAAGTCGGCGGAACCCACCCGGCGCTGATCGAAGGGATGGCGTCGAACGGCTGCGTCCTGGCCCACGACACTCCCGAGAACCGGGAAGTGGGGGAAGACGCCGTCGGTTACTTCAAGCTGCGTCCCGCCGAGACGCTGTCAGGCACGCTTTCCGACTGGCTCGCCTCGCCCGATTTGCGGCAGATGCAAATCGGGAAAGCACGGCAGAGAACGGCTGAGCGGTACAGCTGGGAAGCCGTCACCGGAGCCTACGAAGAAATTTTGTTGGGCCTGGTCTAGACGCTGCGGAAACCAGCTTCGTATACACGATGGCGACGTTTTGCAGTACATTCCGGATCGAGTGGGTCCGAACCGAAGGAACTGATGCTCAAACAAAAGGCGAGCTTCATCGCGAGGATTGTCTATCTCGTTGATATCGCATTGACATCCGTCGCTTTCTTTGCGGCCTTCTTCGTGCGTGACGTCATCATGCCGCTGGTCGCCCCGGACCACTTCCCGACCGGCCTTTTCCCCCTCAAGGAATACCTCAAGATCTACCCGCTGGTCCTGATCATCTGGTCGGTCCTGCTCTTCACTTACCACAGCTACCACAGCCACCGGACCATCCCGGTCACCAAAGAGGCGCTGACGACGATCCGCGTCGTCGTGATGGGCAACGTTCTCCTCGCCACCGTCGCCTACCTGATACCGCTCCGGCAGCTCTCGCGGGCCTGGTTCATCCTCTTCGCCGTCCTCTCCGCCCTCCTCCTCGTCGCCGAGAAGGTGGTCCTTCGTCTCGTCGCCCGCTACGTCCGCTCGAAGGGTCTGAACTACCGCACCATCGTCATCGTCGGCACCGGCCGCCGAGCCATCGACGTCGCCCGCATCCTCCACGAGCACAAATACTGGGGCTACAAGCTCCTCGGGTTCGTCTCCGACGGCCACCGCCTGCCGAACGGGTGGGGGCGCTATCGCGTCTTCGGCACCGTTCCTGACCTTCGCCGCCTCCTCGAGACCGGCATGGGAGTCGGCGAGCCGGTCGACGAGATCGTGTTCGCCGTCACGCGCAAGAAGCTCGATGAGATGAAGCAGATCTTCCTCTTCTGCGAGGAGCTCGGCATCCGGGCCCGGGTGGCGATGAACTTCTTCCAGAACCGCGTGGCGCGGATCGAGATCGAAGAGCTGGAAGGGATCCCGATCCTGACCTTCACCACCACGCCGTCGAATGAGACGCAGCTCGCCGCCAAGCGGCTGCTCGACATCGCCGTCTCCGCCCTCCTGCTGGTGCTCGCCGCGCCGCTGATCGTCCTCGTGGCCATCGCCATCAAGCTGACGTCGCCCGGCTCCGTCTTCTTCAAGCAGACGCGCATCGGACTCAATGGCCGCATCTTCACCCTCTACAAGTTCCGGACGATGATCGAGGACGCCCACGAGCGTCGCGAAGAGGTCTCGCACCTGAACGAGATGACCGGTCCGGTCTTCAAGGCGAAGGACGATCCGCGCGTGACCGCTGTCGGCCGCGTCCTCCGCAAGTTCTCGCTCGACGAGATCCCGCAGCTCTGGAACGTCTTCCGCGGCGACATGAGCCTCGTCGGTCCCCGCCCGCCGATCCCCGAGGAAGTTGCGAATTACCACCGGTGGCACCGCCGCCGTCTGTCGATGAAGCCGGGCCTGACGTGCCTCTGGCAGATCAGTGGCCGCAACAACGTCGACTTCGACCGCTGGATGCAGCTCGACCTGCAGTACATCGACAACTGGTCGCCGCTGCTCGACGTGAAGATCCTCCTCCGCACCATCCCCGCCGTCCTCTCCGGCCGCGGCGCGTCGTAGGCAGCAACTCGGCGCACTGGTTATGGTATAACCGCATACCAGATCCCCGCAGTACTCCTCGGAGCGGTAACGGACAATGAAACGTACGGTTTTCGCTGTCGCTGTTGCCTTGGTCGCCACGCTCGGACTGGCAGAAACTCGCCGGACGGTTGCCCGCGGACCTCAGCCCCTGCGTGACGCGACGATCGACAATTCGGCCAGTTGCGACATCACCGCATCACCCGCCGCCACGCTCCTCCTCCCGTACTTCGAAGTCGAGATCGACAAGCACGTCGCCACGGCGAAGAACACCATTTTTTCGGTCATCAACACCTCGCGCGTGCCGCAGATCGCGCGGGTGACCGTCTGGAGCGATGAAGGTTATCCCGCGCTCTGGTTCAACATGTTCCTCACCGGCTACGGCGTCGAATCGATCTCGATGTACGACGTCCTCGGGCGCGGCATGATCCCTTCGACTTCGAGCCTCGCGCCGCCCGGCCTGAAGTCGCTCCCCAACACCGACAACCCGCGCTTCGTCTCCCTCGAAAACTGCGCCGGGAACAGCGAGCTGCCGAAGGAGACGCTGGCAAGCGTGAAGTCGATCCTGACCAATGGCACCGGCGCCTCGGCGGGATGCCGCGTCGGATCGCAGCACGACTACGCCACCGGCTACGTCACGATCGACGTCGTGAACAGCTGCTCGAGCCTCTCGCCGCTGGAGATGAGCTACTACTCGCAGCTCCTCTCCTTCGACAATGTCCTGACCGGCGACTACGAGCGGATCGACCCCGACCCGGAGCTCGGCAACTACGCGGGCGGCAATCCGCTGGTGCACTTGAAAGCCGTGCCGGAAGGGGGCGGTCCCTCGACGAAGACCGCGCTCCCGTACACCTTCTACGATCGCTACACGCCGGCCGGCGCGCGCAAGATCGATCGCCGCCAGCCGCTGCCCTCCTCGTTCGCCGCGCGCTTCATCGAAGGTGGCAAGGCGCGCTTCTACACCGACTACGTCCTGTGGCGCGAAGGAACGTCGAACGGCGCTGCGAGCTGCACGAATGCGAACGAGGCGATGCCGTTCGAGCCTGCGGTCCGTTTCGATGAGTCGGAGAATCCGTCGGTGCTGGCCTCATCCGCCTTGAACAACTCGCCAATGTCGACGGCGATCGCCACGACTTCGGCGATGTTCCCGCCGGTGACCGGCTTCAACGTGACCGGCTGGATGATGATCAATCTCGACAACAAGGCCGGCACGCGCGCGCTGGGGAATCCGTTCTCGTCGCAGCGCCCGAGCCAGAACTGGCTGATCGTGCGGCTCAGCGCCGAGGGACGGTACGCGGTCGATTACGACGCGACGTCGCTGCGCAACGGATGCGTCAACGACGATTCGCCGGTGACGGCGGTGATCAAGCAGGGGAGGGACAAGTGAAGGCGGATAGCAGACAGCAGATAGCAGATAGCAGGCGATCTGCCGGGTGGTTCTCCTGCTATCTGCTATCTGTTATCTGCTGTCTCGCTTTCCCGTCACTGGCCGCGCCCGTTCACGTCGTGACCGACAACAACGCCAGCTGCGACATCGGCACCTACCCGGCAGCGACGCTGCTCCTCCCGTATTTCGAAGTTGACTTCCAGACCACGACTTCGAAAGCGATCAACACGGTCTTCACCGTCGTCAACACCTCGCGCCTGCCGCAGCTGGTTCGCGTGACGGTCTGGAGCGACCTTGGATATCCGGTGACCTGGTTCCCGATGTTCCTCACCGGATACGACATGGAGACGGTCTCGCTCTACGATCTGATCGCGCGCGGCTACGTGCCGGTGACCTACTCCGGTTCGCCCGCCGGTTCCGCTTCAGCCGACTACGGCGCGAATCCGAATCAGCTGCTCGACATCGGCTGCGCGCGCGTCGGCGGATCGCTGTCGCCGGAGAAGCTGAAGCGTTTGCAGAAAATCCTGACCACTGGCGAGCGCGATACCGCCTGCCGCGTCGGGATGCAGCACGACCACGCGACCGGCTACGTGACGATCGACGTCGTGAACAGCTGCGACCTCACCAGCCCGATGGAAGCGGGCTACTGGAACAACACGGTCCTCTTCGACAACGTCCTGACCGGCGACTACGAGCGGATCAATCCCGACACCGCAACCGGCAACTACGCCGGCGGCTCGCCGCTGGTGCACATCCGCGCCATTCCCGAAGGCGGCCCGGCCGGGTCGCAGGCCGGCGTGCCGATGCCGTTCACGTTCTACGATCGCTACACGCCGGCCGCGGCGAAGAAGGCCGATCGCCGTCAGCCGCTGCCGTCGGTCTTCGCGGCGCGTTACATCGAAGGCGGTCCGGGCGGCTTCCGGACGAACCTGATGATCTGGCGTGAGGGCGTCACCGGTGCTACGAGTGACGAGTGCGACTACATGAAGAACGAGAAACTCGCGGTGCGCGGACTGGTGCGCTTCGACGAGCACGAGAACGCCAGCGCCCTCGCGGCCGGCTCGCTCCTGCTGCCGCCCGCGCGCGCGTCGGCGTCGACGTCGGCGTATTTCCCGCCGCTGGGGAGCAACGATCGCGGCGGCTGGTTCTGGCTCTCGCTCGACAACGGCTCGCGCTCCCGACCGAGCCAGAACTGGGTGACGGTGCAGATGTACGCCGAGGGCCGGTACGGCGTCGACTTCGACGCCACGTGGATCGCGAATGGCTGCACGCTCGCGGCGCCGGCGGCGCCGTGATGCGACTTTCATCCTGCGCGCAGACGCAGGATCTCCGGTTACACCGCGCCTCGCACGAACTTCAGCCGCTGCCGGTATGACCGGAGATCCTGCGTCTGCGCGCAGGATAAACTGAGATGACATGAAGCTCGACGCAACCTCCACCGACTTCCGCGCCGCGGGCCACAAGCTCATCGACTGGATCGCGGACTACATCGATGACATCGACTCGTACGACGTCCTCTCGCGCGTGCAGCCGGGCGACATCGCGAAGCAATTCGAGAGTGCGCCGTCGCGCGAGGGACGCAACTACGACGCGCTGATCGCCGACTTCAAGTCGAAGATCCTCCCCGGCATCACGCACTGGAACCACCCCTCTTTCTTCGCCTACTTCTCGATCACCGGCTCGCAGGCAGGCGTCCTCGGCGAGCTGCTGACGGCCGCGCTGAACGCGAACGGGATGCTCTGGAAAACCTCGCCGGCGCTGACCGAGCTCGAGACCGTGACGCTCGGCTGGATCCGCGACGCACTCGGACTCCCGACCAATCTCTTCGGCATCATCAACGACACCGCTTCGATCAACTCCTACCTCGCGCTCGCCGCCGCGCGCGAGAACCTCGGGCTCGGGATCCGCGCGGAAGGAATGACCGGACGCGACCTGCCACCGCTCCGCGTCTATTGCTCCGAGCACGCGCATTCATCGATCGACAAGGCGGCTCTGGCGCTCGGCTTCGGCATGAGCGGCATCGTGAAGATCGAGACGGACGAGCAATACCGCATGCGCCCGGAAGCACTCGAGCGTGCGATTGCGCGCGATCGTGCCGCGGGCGCGCGGCCGTGCGCGATCGTGGCCACGACCGGCACCACGTCGATCGCTTCCGTCGATCCGGTGAAGGCGATCGGCGAGATCGCGCAGCGCGAAGGAGCGTGGCTGCACGTCGACTCCGCGTACGGCGGCTCGGCCACCATCTGCCCCGAATTCCGCTGGCTCTGGGACGGCATCGAGTACGCCGATTCGATCGTCGTCAATCCGCACAAGTGGCTCTTCACGCCGATCGACTGCAGCGTCCTCTACACGCGTAAGCCCGACGTCCTGAAGGAGACCTTCTCGCTCGTCGCCGAGTACCTCAAGACCACCGACACCGCCGAGATCAACTACATGGACTACGGCCTGCAGCTCGGCCGCCGCTTCCGCGCCCTCAAGCTCTGGTTCGTGCTCGAGCACTACGGCATCGACCACATTCAGGAGGTCATTCGTCAACATGTTGACTTCGCCATGAAGCTCGCCGGCGAGCTGCGGAAGAAGCCGCACGTCGAGCTGATCACGCAGTCGCTCAGCGTCGTCGTGTTCCGGCTGCGCGAAGGTGACGATGCGACGATGCAGATGATGGAGAAGATGAACGCGACCGGGGATCTGTTCGTCTCGCACACGAAGTTGCGGGGGCAGTACGCGATCCGCGTGGCGGTCGGCAACGGCGCGACCGAATGGCGGCACGTCGAGCAGATCCTGGCGTTTTTGTAGTTGAGAGGTTTATCCCGAGCACCAGCGAGGGATCTACGGTCACACCGCGCTACTCGCTCCCACGTGCGGCGAAGGAACCAACTCATCGCGGTGCCGCCGGAGATCCCTCGCTGCACTCGGGATAAACTTGAAACTCAGGCGGGCACGGATGCCAGCAGATCCAGCAGCGCCCGCCCGAACGCCTCGAGCTTCGAGTCGCCGACGCCGTAGATCTCGCGCAGCTCGACCAGCGTCGACGGCCGCACGCGCGCGATCTCGCGCAGCGTCCGGTCGTTGAAGATGACGTACGGCGGCACGTTTCGCTCGCTCGCCTCGGCGCGGCGCCAGGTGCGCAGCACGTCGAAGAGCGAACGGTCGACGCCCTGCCACGACTCGACCGGCAGCATCCGCCGCGTCCGTTCCTTCTTCGCCGGCGCGATCGGCTGGCGGAGCCGGACCACGGCATCCCCCTTGAGCACCGCGCGCGCCGTTCCGGTCAGATGCAGCACCGGATACTCGCCCTCGCTCTGCTCGAGAAATCCCTGCCCCACGAGCTGCCAGATCCAGTCGCGGATCTCGTTGCGGCTGCAGCCCTTCAGCAGGCCGTACGTCGAAAGCGAGTCGTGCGAGCGCTCGCGGATCTTTTCCGTCTTCTCGCCGCGCAGCACCGAGATCACGTGGCCGATGCCCCACGACTGACCGACGCGATAGACGCACGAGAGGATCTTCTGCGCCACGGTCAGCGCATCGGGGACGTCTTCCGTCTCGCCGAGGCAGATGTCGCAGCCGGTGCAGGAATCGAGCGTGTAGCGCTGGCCGAAATACTCCACCAGCGCGCGATGCCGGCAGACCGTGCCGGAGCAGTAGCGGTCGATGTCGACGAGGTGGCGGATCGCGGTGGCGACGTACTCCGGATCGGGCGGCCCATCCTCGCCGCCCCTCTCCACCATCGACTTCCAGAGCACGACGTCGGCGCCGGAGTAGAGCAGCACGCACTCCGCTTCCAGTCCGTCGCGCCCCGCGCGGCCGGTCTCCTGCTGATAATGCTCGATCGACTTCGGCATCCCGGTATGGAGGATGAAGCGGACGTTCGAACGATCGATCCCCATCCCGAACGCCACGGTGGCTACGACGAGATCTGTCTTTTCCGTCGCGAACGCTTCCTGCGCCGCGCGCCGCTCGTCCTGCGACATCCCGGCGTGGTATCCGATTGCGTCGTATCCCGCTTTGCGCAGCTTCGCCGTTAGCTCGTCGACGTCGCGGCGGCGCGTGCAATAGATGATGCCCGCCTCGTTCTTGTGGCGGTCGACGACTTCGACGACCAGCTTCCACTCCTCGCGGCGCGGCAGGATGCGATAGGTGAGGTTCGGGCGATCGAAATCGCCGACCAGCCGCAGCGGATCGCGCAACGCGAGCTGCTCCGCGATGTCGCGCCGCACCTGCGCGGTCGCCGTCGCGGTGTACGCATGAATCGAAGCCTCGGGGAACTCGTGGCGCAGCGTCTTCAGCTGCCGATACTCCGGCCGGAAGTCGTGACCCCAGTGGCTGATGCAATGCGCCTCGTCGATGGCGAACGTCTTCGCGCCGGCGCGATGCAGCAGCTCGCGGAACGACGGCATCGCCAGCCGCTCCGGCGAGACGAACAGCAGTTTCAGCCTGCCGCGCAGCAGCTCTTGCTCCGTCGCGCGATGATCGTGCGAGCTCTGCGAGCTGTTGATATGCGACGCCGCGACGCCGCAAGCGCGCAGCCCATCGACCTGATCCTTCATCAATGAGATGAGCGGCGAGATGACGATCGTCGGATCGTCCTTCAGGAGCGCCGGGACCTGGTAGCAGAGCGATTTTCCGCCCCCGGTCGGCATCACGACGAGCGAATCACGTCCTTCGAGCGACGCCGCCATCGCCTCCTGCTGCAGAGGGCGGAAAGAGTCGTATCCCCAATGTTTTGAGATGACCTCGAGGAGGCGGGCGGGCATTGGGGAGATTGTACGGGACTCCACAATAAGTAGTGGGTTACTGGGTTGCTGAGTTGTTTGGTTACTCGGTCCCGCCACCCAGCAACTCAGCAACCGAGCAACCAAGCAACCGCTTACAGATACAATCCCGGCCGATGCACCCGATCCTTGCTACCGGAAGCCACGCCCGTGCACTTCGTGCCATTGCCGACCTCCTGACCCGTCAACGCCTCACATCCGCCTACGTCGGCTCGGTGGCTCGAGCGGCGTGGCTGGGCGGCGAAGTTGCAGCGGGATCGATCGACGTCGTCGCCGTCATGGGACCGCAACAGAAGAATCAAATCGCGATGATGGCCAGCAATCGCGGGTGGCGTGTCGATCGGGATGAGATCGAGCGAAGCGAAGAGCTCGACCTCATTCCACTGAACTTCGTCGATGACGAGGGCGAGGTCCGCGTGCACGTTCTCGTCGCCAGCAACGCGCTTTACGGGCGGATGGTCGCGGCCGCCGGCGAGACGACTTTCGAAGACCTGACGATCCGCGTGCCGGCCGCCGAGGACTTCGCGATGCTGCTGGCACTCGGAGGGGACGAGGCGGAGCTGCAGGCGCTGACCGCCGACCTGGCGTTCGATCGCCGCGGATACAACGAGAAGCTCATCTCCATCGGCCTGCCGGGACTGGTGGTCGCGGAATGAAGTGGATCGCAAAGCAGGCGGGCTTCGATGAATTGATCGACCTCATGGCGGCGCAGCCGCTCATCGCGGTCGACACCGAGGCCGATTCGTTGCACTCGTACTTCGACAAGGTCTGTTTGATCCAGATCACGGTCGCGGAGGAAGACTTCGTCGTCGATCCGCTGGCGAAGATCGACATCAAACGATTCGGCGACATCCTCTCCAATCCCGCCATCCGCAAGATTTTTCACGGTGGCGATTACGACCTCCGCATCCTCAATCGCGACTTCGGCTTCACGATGTCGAACCTTGTCGACACGATGGTCTGCGCGCAACTCCTCGGGTATGAGGCATTCGGACTGGCGGCGCTCCTCGAGCGGCACTTCGGCGTGAAGCTGAACAAGGCCCATCAACGCGCCGATTGGGCGATGCGTCCGCTGCCGCCCGACATGCTCGATTACGCGGCGATGGACACGCGCTATCTCGTGCGGCTGCAGGACGTTCTGCGCGGCGAGCTCGAGGCGAAGGGGCGGTGGGAGTGGGCGATCGAAGAGTTTTCGCGGATGGAGAGCATCCGCTTCCGCGAATCGGACGGCGAAAGCGAGCCGTTCCGCAAACTGAAGGGAATCGGCACGCTCGATCGCCGGTCGCTGGCGGTCATCCGCAATCTCTACGACTGGCGCGATCACCTGGCGCGCGCCGCCGACCGCCCGCCGTTCAAGATCATCGGCAACGACGCGTTGATCGAGATCGCCAAGCTGAAGCCGAAATCGACCGCGGAGCTGTCGAAGATCAAGCTCGTGTCGCAGTATCACTTCCGCCGCTTCGGCGAAGAGATCATGAAGCTCGTGCGGCAGGCGCTGGAGATGCCGGAAGAGGCGTTGCCGCAGCGGCAGGAAACGCGGCCGTTCTTCCGCGACAAAGTGCTCGAAGCGCGCGTCGACCGCCTCAAGCGGGTGCGCGACCAGCTGGCGAAGGAGCTCGCGATCGACGTCTCGATCGTCGCGCCGCGCCACATCCTCACCGCCGTCGCCACGCTCGAGCCGCGCGAAGTGAGCGATCTCGACCAGGTTCCCGCCATGCGCGAGTGGCAGAAGCGGCTCCTTGGCGAGGGATTCGTGGCGGCGCTCGCCGACTAGACAGCAGACAGCAGACAGCCGACAGCAGGAGACAAACCACGTCTGCTGTCCGCTGCCTGCTGTCTGCTGTCTGGTCTACAATCCCGCCCCAATGGAACTCTCCAGCGAATACAAAGTCGTCGTCATCGGCTCCGGCCCGGCCGGATGCACCGCCGCCCTCTACCTCGCCCGCGCCAACTTCGTACCGCTCGTTCTGGAAGGGATTCAGCCTGGCGGTCAGCTGACCATCACCACCGACGTCGAGAACTACCCCGGCTTCCCCGAGGGGATCCTTGGGCCGAAGCTGATGGACCTGATGCGGCAGCAGTCCGAGCGCTTCGGTGCGGTCTTCAAGATGGAGCAGGTCGAGAAGGTCCAACTGACTTCGCATCCGTTCATCATCACGACCGATCAGCGCGAATACGAGGCGCAGGCGGTGATCATCGCCTCCGGCGCGTCCGCCAAGCTCCTCGGCATCCCGACGGAGAAGGCGCTGCAGGGCTTCGGCATCTCGTACTGCGCCACCTGCGACGGCTTCTTCTTCAAGGGAAAAGAGATCGTCGTGGTTGGCGGCGGCGACTCGGCGATGGAGGAAGCGACCTTCCTGACGAAGTTCGCCAGCAAGGTCACCATCATCCATCGCCGCGAGGAGATGCGCGCCTCGAAGATCATGCAGGAGCGGGCGCTGAAGAACGAGAAGATCGAGTTCATCTTCAACTCCACGGTCGATGAAGTGATCGGCACGAAGGAGGGAGGCGTCACCGCGCTGATAGTGCGCAACCTCGTCACGAACCAGGTGACGGAGATGAAGACGCAGGGGCTCTTCGTCGCTATCGGACATACGCCGAACACCTCGCCGTACACCGGCCAGCTCGAGCTCGACGAGCGGGGCTACATCACCCAGCCGCACAGGAATTCGACGAAGACGAACATCGAAGGCGTCTTCGCCTGCGGCGACGTCGTCGACCACATCTACCGCCAGGCCATCACCGCCGCCGGCAGCGGATGCGCCGCCGCCCTCGACTGCGAGCGCTGGCTGACGCACGAGCGGATCACGGAGCGCTGGGACCTGCCGCAGGGCGAGGAAGATCGCGTCGAGTGATGATGATCGCGACGATCCTCTTCGCCCTGAACCTCGATCTCGCGCGCGCCGCTGCGACGCAGGTCGGTGTGACGACCATCTACGATCCGTCGTACGTGCAGCTTCGTTATCCGGGCGGCGATCTGCCGCTTGAGCGCGGCGTCTGCGCCGACGTCATCATCCGCGCTTTCCGCAACATCGGCGTCGATCTGCAGCGCGAAGTGCACGAGGACATGCGCGCGCACTTCGGCTCCTATCCGCAGAATTGGGGGCTAAGCTCGCCCGACGCGAATATCGATCATCGCCGCGTGCTGAATCTGATGACGTACTTCAAGCGCCACGGCAAGACGGCGGGCGGCGATTTTCAGGCGGGCGACATCGTTGCGTGGCGGCTGCCGGGCGGCTTCTACCACATCGGAATCGTCGCCGCGGACGGACGGCTGGTGATCCACAACATCGGACGCGGTGCGCAGAAGGAAGACATCCTGCACGCCTTCCCGATTATCGGGCACTACCGGTGGTGAGATAGCAGCTGGCAGTTAGCAGATAGCAGGAAGACAGCAGGCGATTCGTCCTGCCATCTGCTATCTGTTCTCTGCCCTCTAGTAAGCGTTGAGGATGTACTCGAGCGGGTTGACCGGATTGTTGTTGAACCGGACCTCGTAGTGGAGGTGCGGGCCGGTCGAGCGGCCGGTCGAACCGACGTAGCCGATGACATCGCCGCGCTTCACGTGCTGGCCGGGCTTGATCGCGTAACCGGAAAGGTGTCCGTAACGCGTCGAGTAGCCGTATCCGTGCGAGATGTAGATGACGTTGCCGTAGCCGTTGGCCCACTCGGCCTTGACCACGATGCCGTCGGCCGGTGCGCGGACTGCCTGGCCAACCGCGGAGGAGATATCGACCGCGCTGTGCGTTCCCTGCTCGCCGGTGAACGGATCGGAGCGGCCGCCGAAACCATCGGTGAGGATGCCGCGGACGGGGGCGATCGACGGGGTGGACGACAGCAGCTGGGCCTGGGCCACGAGCTTCTGTTCGAGAACCGAGAGGTCGCGCTCGAGGTGATGCGAGCGGAAGCTCATCTTGTCGACGTCGTCGCGATACGGGTTGTTCGAATTGTCGTCGTTGCGCGCGCCGCCGACGCCGCCGAGGCTCTGCTCGTCGAGGGTCGTGATTCCGGCGATGATCGCCAGCTTGCGGGTGCGGTCTTCGACGGTGTGAAGCTGACCGCGGAGCGATTCGACCGACTTGCTGAACTGCTCGTTGGCGCTCTGGAGCTCGCGGTTTTCGCGCTGCAGTTTCGACAGCTCGTGGGTTTGGGAAAGCGAGGTGAAGTACTGGATCGAGAAGAACGTCGAGAGGCAGAGCGACGAGGTGACCAGCGACAGGACAGAGAAGAGGAAGCGGTGGGACACTTTCAACTTACGGAATTTGGCCCGCGCGTGCGGGACAAAGATGATTGTTGAATACCGCTTGTCCATTAGCTGGCTCCTGACTGACCGATCTGAGAACTGGAAAACCGTTGGGCTTAGTGGATCGGTATTCTATGGATCGAGACGGGCGAGTCAATGAAAAATCGCTGTAAAAAGCACCAATTTCGGCATCACCTCCGTGAATCGTAACTCCTCGATTTGCAGGCACTTCCGGGCCGAGTTTATGTGGATATCCCATAAACGGGCGTGATCGCGCGACGTTTCCGTCAGTAGGCGCAAATAACTGTGCAAAATGCTGTCGGGTCAGAATCGCCGCCACTCCGGAGATCGCCTGGGTCAGAAAAAAATTCGTCCAAAACCGCACCCGTGCGTCAGTTTCGGGCCTCCGATACAATCGCCCCACTTATGCGCGCTGGCTGGAACGACTACTTCATGGGCATCGCCAACCAGGCGGCCACCCGCTCGACCTGTCCCCGCAAGCACGTCGGGGCGGTGATCGTCCGCGACCGGACCGTCCTCTCGACCGGCTACAACGGCTCGCTCCGCGGCCTTCCGCACTGCGAAGACGCCGGTTGCGTGATGGAGGACGGCCACTGCATCACGACCGTGCACGCCGAGGCGAACGCCATTCTACAGGCGGCGAAGAACGGCGTCTCGATCGCCGACTCGGAGCTCTACACGACCGCCTCCCCCTGCTGGAACTGCTTCAAGCTGATCGCGAACGCCGGCATCAAGCGCATCTACTACGGCGAGTTCTATCGCGACGAACGCTCGCGCGAGGTGGCGAAGCAGATCGGCATCGAGTTGATCGATATCGGGGAAGTGACGGCGTAGACCGTGCTGATCCTCGCTGCCGACTCGTCGCTGCCGATCCTCTCGGTCGCACTCCTCGCCGACACCTTGCTCCTCGGCGCGATCGCGCTCGAGGGGAAGGGCTCGCGCAACGAGAAGCTGCTGCCGGCCATCGACTGGCTGCTCGCCGAGTCGGGCGTCGATCGGCACGACGTCGAGATCTTCGCAACGACGCGCGGTCCCGGCTCGTTCACCGGCGTGCGCATCGGCCTGGCGACGATTCAGGGCCTCGCGCTCGCGCTCGGGCGTCCGGTCTGCGCGATGTCGACGCACGAGGCAATCGCCCTCGGCGATCCCGATCCTGGCCGCATCGCGATCTACGACGACGCCGGCCGCGGCGAGTTCTACGTCTCGACCTTCCATCGCCATGCGGAAGTTGTCGCCCCGCGACTGGCGAGCCTCGAGCAGCGCGATGAATTGACGGCGAACGCCGGACTCGTGATCCCGGTCGCAGAGTTCGTGCAGCATGGCAACGTGGCGGTCGGATGCGCGCGGCGTGCGCGCGAGCTCGCCGGCACGGACGACGCGGAGCGCTATCGAGACGTCACGCCGATCTACGTGCGGTTGGCCGAGGCGGAAGTGAAACTGCAGCAGAAGCAGGGTCAATCGTGAGCGCACGCCCCGATCTGCCGGGCGTCTCGATCCAGTTCGCCACCGCGCGAGACATCGCGGCCGTCCACCGGCTCGAAGAGGCGTCGTTCCCCGCGCCGTGGCGCAAAGAGTTCTTCGAGAGCGAGCTGTATGCGAGCGGCCGATTCAACCTCGTCGCGCGGCGTGGCAACGTCGTCATCGGCTACCTCTTCGCCATGTGGTTCTTCGACGAGATGCACGTGAACAAGATCGCGGTCGAAGCCGAGGAACGGCGGCAGGGGATCGCGCAGTCGCTGATGGAGCGCTGCATCGAGTTCGCCCGCTCGCACTCCATCAAGACCATCTCGCTCGAAGTGCGGAAGTCGAACCGCGGCGCGCAGGAGTTCTACAAGCAGCTCGCGTTCGCGTCGTCGTATATGCGCCCCCGCTACTACCCCGACGGCGAGGCGGCGGTGGTCATGACGAAGGTGCTGTGACCGCCAGCCACCGCACGCGATAGATCCCTTTCGGCTTCATCTGCTCGATGAACGCGTTCGCCACCTCATCCGCGGTCACCGACAGCGATGCGTGACGCGGCTCGTGCGCCATCGTGCGAGGGTCGACGGTGTCGGACCTGAACGCCACGGCAAGCGGATCGGGCGTAACCCATCGTCCTTCGAGCGCCGTGAGTGCCTCGATCGGCGACGTCACCTCGGCGCGGACGGTCGTGCCGTCAATCCGCTTGAAGCCTTCGATTGCGGTGAAGGCGACCGGTACCCGGATCGTGATGACGCCGGGGAACGGATCGTTTACGCGATCGGCGAGATTGAGGAATCGCTGCTGCGCGTTCTCTTCCGGCGCCGTTTCGGTGACGCGCGCCATCGCCCCTCGCAGCTCGACGATGAGGTCCTTCTCTTCCTGGCTGACGGCGACGATCACTTCGTCCGACTCCGCGAAGATCTGCCCGAATGCCGACTCCGCGCGTTGCGGATGAGCATCGAGATAGTCGTATAGCCTGCGCGCCGCGGCGACGTACTGCACCAGCGCCGACGCCGCGACGTGCACGCGCTGCTGAAACTCCTCGCGCTCCTCGCGCGTGGCGCGCGAGCTAGTGGCCGGATAGATCACCAGCTCCTCGATCCCTTCGATGTGCGTGAAGCGGATCGTCATGTCGACGTCGGAGAAGAACTTCTGGAGGTCGTCGGTCGGGATGAGCGCCGAATGCTCGACGGTCGCCACCTCACCGTGCGCCTTCTCGAACGTGATCCGCTCCGACGACGGCGCGACGTGATCGAAGCGATGCTCCCAGTTGTCCTTGAGCGGCGAGACGGTCGCGATCGTGACGTAGCCATGCTCGTCGAACGAAAGCGTCACCTTCTCCCGCTGATCGGCGCATGCGACCGCGAGCAGCGCGATGGCGAGGGCGAAAGTCTTTAGGCTGCGCGCAGACGCAGCATCTTCGGTTACACCGCGCGAGTCGCACCCTTCAGCCTCCAAGCGAACGATCCTGCCGGTGCCGCCGGAGATTCTGCGTCTGCGCGCAGAATTGAAATTGAACATCATTCCTCCCGAATGGCCGCGATCGGATCGAGGCGCGAGGCGACGTGCGCCGGATACCAGGTGGCGACGATCGACAATCCGATGGCGATCACGTTCACTCCGATGACGTCCGTCGGATCGATGCGGAACGGCAGGTGGCGGAGAAAGTACATGCCGCTCGGGAGCGGAATGAGCTGATAGCGATCGGCGAGCCACGAGACGCCGAGGCCGACGATGTTGCCGATGAGCGTGCCGGTGATCCCGATGAAGAGACCGACCTGCAGAAAGACCGACATGATGGTCCGGTTCGTCGCGCCGAGGGTGCGGAGGACGCCGACCGACGGCCGCTTCTCGAGCACCAGCATGGCCATCGACGAGACGAGGTTCAGCGCGGCGACGAAGATGATCAGCGAGATCGTGGCGAACATCACAATCTTCTCCAGCCGCAGCGCGAGGAAGAGCGGCCGGTTGATTTCCTTCCACGTCTTCACCTGCACGCCTGGATATCGCGCCGCGAGCCGCGGCTGAATCTCCTCGGCGCGATCGGCATTTCCATACATTTCGATCGAAGTCGGCTTGCCGTCCGTGCCGAAGAAATGCGCGGCTTCGTCGAGGTCGAGGTAACCGTCGGCGCCGCGGTCGTCGCCGGATGAGGCGACGAGTCGCGCGATGCGGTACTTCCGCCAGACCGGCGCCGGGCCGAACGGCGTGAGCCGCGTGCGCGGCGCGATGAGCGTCACGAATTCGCCGAGGTCGAGGCCGAGTCCCGCGGCGCCGTCGCGCGAAAGAAAAATCGAAGGTTCATTCGGATCGATCGGACGCGACGAGCGCTTGACCGAACGATCGGGCGCCGGCTCGCTGCCATGTTCGTACGAGCGGACGCGCAGCGGACGGCCGCGCCGCTCTTCGTCGTTCGCCCCCCAGCCGATGCCGCTGATGACCGGATGAATCGTCGTCATCCCGAGCCGCTTTCCTTCGGCCTCGATGGCCGCCGCGTCATCGATCGTGTTCTTCCCGACCGGCTCGATCAGCAGCTGCGGACTGGAGGCGATGAGCTGCTCCTTGATGTGCCCCTGCAGCCCGGAAAGCAGCGCGATGGAGATCAGCAGCGCGGCGACGCCGAGGGCCAGTCCGAAGATCGAGATCGTCGAGAGGAACGCCATGTGACGCTCCTTGCGGGCGGCCCAGAGATAGCGGCGGGCGATGGAGGTTTCGATCACGACCGGGGTCGCATCAAAGGAAAGAGAATCACGTCTCTGATCGTCGGCGAGTCCGTAAACACCATGACCAGCCGATCGATGCCGATCCCTTCGCCGCCGGTCGGTGGGAGGCCGTATTCGAGCGCGTTGACGTAGTCGTCATCCGTTTGCATCGCTTCTTCGTCGCCCCGCTCGCGCTCGTCGAGCTGCTGGCGGAAGCGGCGGTCCTGCTCGTCGGGGTCGTTGAGCTCAGAGAAGGCGTTGGCGATCTCCATGCCGCCGATGAAGAGCTCGAAGCGCTCGACGTAATTCGGATCGTCCTTCCGTTGCTTCGAGAGCGGCGAGATCTCGGTCGGGAAATCGGTGATGAACGTCGGCTGGATCAGCTGCTTCTCCGCGACGGCCTCGAACAGTTCGGCGAGCAACTTGCCGTCGCCGAGGGCGTCGACTTCCTTCGGATCGTCATGCTCGCCGTGGCGTTTCACCAGCGCGACGAGCTTCGCGCGATCGGCGAGATCGCCGGTATCGATGCCGCCGAAGTGCGCGATCGCTTCCTTCATCGTGAAGCGCGCGAACGGCTGTTTGAAGCTGATCTCGTTGCCGCGATACGTCACGCTGTCGCGTTTCAGCACGTCGCGCGCGATGCCGCTCAGCAACTCCTCGGTTGCGGCGATGAGATCGTTGTAATCGGCGTACGCCCAATAGAACTCGAGCATCGTGAACTCGGGGTTCCAGCGGTAGCCGATCCCTTCGTTGCGGAAATTGCGATTGATCTCGTAGACCTTCGACATCCCGCCGACGATGAGCCGCTTGAGATAGAGCTCCGGCGCGATGCGCATGAAGAGGTCCATGTCGAGCGCGTTGTGATGCGTCTTGAACGGCCGCGCCGCGGCACCGCTGGCGATCGGCTGCATCATCGGCGTCTCCACTTCGATGAAGCCGTGATCGTCGAAGTACTTCCGGATGTAGCTGATGATCTTCGCCCGCGTTTCGAATACCGCCTTCACGTCATCATTGACGATCAGGTCGACGTAACGCTGGCGGTAGCGCTGCTCGAGATCGGTCAGGCCGTGCCACTTGCTCGGCAGCGGCCGGATCCCTTTGACGAGGAAGTCGATCTTCTCCGCCTTCACCGACAGCTCGTTCGTCTTCGTCCGGAACAGCACGCCGTGCGCCGAGATCCAGTCGCCGGCGTCGAGGTTGCGATACAGCTCCCATTCCCGTTCGGAAAGCGTGTCTTTGCGGCAGTAGACCTGGATGCGGGCCGTCTTTTCGGAGAGGACGAGGAACGCCGTCTTGCCGAATTCGCGGACTGTCATGATCCGCCCCGCGATCTTCACCTGCGGCTTCTCCGCCTCGAGCTCGGCGGCGGACTTCTCGCCGTACGTCGCGAGGACGTCGGCGATAGTCGTGTCGGTATCAGCCTTCGTCGGATAGGGATCGAATCCGAGCTGCACGATGCGCGCGAGCTTCTCGCGGCGAATGCGGATCAATTCGGATTCGGGGACTTCGGGTGTTGGTTCTTGGTCAGTCATAAAGGGGTTGCTTGGTTGCTAGGTTGCTAGGTTGCTCAGTACCAAGCAACCCAGCAACCGAGTAACCCAGTAACCGGTTCCTCATAGTTTCTTCAGCGACTGCACCGCCTCCTCGATCGTCTCGATCGACGTCGAGAAGGACACCCGCACATGGCCTTCGCCGTGGGGGCCGAAGACGACGCCGGGGACGGAGGCGATCGAGGTGCGGTCGAGGAGCGTCTCCATTGCTTTCCAGGAGTCGTTGCCGAGGCGCTCGCGGACGTCGGGAAAAAGATAGAACGCGCCGGGTGGCGGCGCGCAGCGGAAGCCGGCATCGGCGAGGCCGAGCACGAGCATGTCGCGGCGGCGGCGGTACTCCTCGCGCCACGCCGGATCGAAGCCGTGCGCGATCGCGGCCGCGGCGGCGAACTGCGTCGGCGTCGAGACGCCGTTGATCGAATTCAGTACGAGCTTGCGCAGGCCGTCCATCCAGAACGCGTCGGCCACGACGTAGCCGGCGCGCCAGCCGGTCATCGCGAAGCTCTTGCTCAGCGTGAAGACGGTGATGGTGCGCGCCGCCATGCTCGGGAGCGTGGCCAGCGAGACATGCGGCGTGTCGTAGACCAGGTCTTCGTACGCCTCGTCGGAGATCACGGCCAGATCGTGCTCGTTGGCGAAGGCGGCGATGGCCTGCAATTCGGCGATGGTCAACATGTTGCCGGTCGGGTTCGACGGCGTGTTGACGTAGATCGCGCGCGTCCGTTGCGTGCGATGGCGCTCGAGCACGACGCGGAGATCGCTGCCGTGCACTTCATCCCACGGAATGAGCACAGGCGTTCCGCCGCAATACCGGACCTGGTCCTTGATCGGCGTCCAGTACGGCGAGAAGAACATCACGTCGTCGCCCGGATTGACGACCGTCTGGAACGCGCAGAAGAGTCCGTGCGCGCCGCCGGAGGTGACGATGACGTTCGACGCTTCGACGCGCATGCCGTTCTGTCTCGCCAGCTTGGCGACGATGGCATCGAGTAGCACCGGCACGCCGGACGACGGCGCGTAGCGGGTCTCGTTCGCGTCGACGGCGTCCTTCATCGCCTGCTTGACGTAGTCGGGCGTCGGCATGAACGGCTCGCCCCCTTCGAAGCGGAGCGGGCGCATGCCGCGAGTCTGCATGTCGAGCACGCGGTTCCGGATGCGGACGATGTCGGAGAATCCAAGACGCGACATCCGCTCGGCGGGGGAGAGCAAAGTGGTTCCCAAAGCCGGGGGATTGTATCGTGGCCGTGACTCAATGCTGCGCGCAGACGCAGCATCTCTGGTTACACCGGCAGAATCGTTCGTTCAGCGGCTGAAGGGCACCACTCGCGCGGTGTAACCGGAGATTCTGCGTCTACGCGCAGAATAGACGGAGAGAACCGATGCGCTTCAGTGCCGAGTACGCCAATGGAATGTCGAACCATCTTCCGATGGCATTGCTCGCGATCCGCCGCCTCGGCGCGACCGCCGATCGCGTCCGCGAGTTCCAGGCGTTTTACGAGCGGCGCCTGCGCCCGATGAGCGCGTCGGAGGAAGTGCTGTCGGACCGTCTGCACGAGGAGCTCGCGCGCGATGGCCGCGAACTGTTCCTGTGCAACAACATCGCGCGCCTGACGCCGGGCCTCGCCAGCGCCGCATTCCACGGCGTCATCCGCACCGCGTACGCCGTCGACAGCGGAGTGGATGATGATCTCGCGGATGCAGTCGCGTCGTGGGTTCGCGGTTACGCCGAAATCGATACCGGCGATGCAAGGCGCTTCAATGGCGTGAGCGATGCTTTCACCGCCCTGCAACGCGACGATCGCTTCCCCCGCGAGTTCCAGGGCACCAGCATCGTCGCCCGGATCAACAAGGTCGTGGCGCTACCGGAGTTCGGCGATTACCGCTCGTCAATCCAGAACCCGACGCTCCAGGACCTCACACGCATCGCAGTGCTGATCTACCTCGCCACCGCCAACTTCACCGCGCTGCACCTCGTCACCGGATGCCACGCCACGCGCGTCCTCGCGCCGTACCTCGCCGACGACGCGCTCGAGCATCTCGCCAATGCGATGCTCGCCGCCTACGTGACGATCGGACGTCCGGCATTCGAGACCCCGACCGTCGATGCGCCCGATTGGGAGACTCTCGCGAGAACCGCGATCGCCAGCAACGACGATCACGATCTGAAGATGGTCTACAGCTGTCGCGAGGAGGACGCCGTGTACGGCTGGGGCCTCCACCGGATGGCTGCAGCGCTGAGATTGACCGGGAGGCCTCTGGCGGGCGGGCCCGGCCCGCAGCGTTAGTCTCCGCGCAAAGCGACCTTCGGACGACAGTCGCGAGCTCAGGCTAGGCCAACAAGCGTTGTGGGCCGTGCCCGCCCGCCGGAGGCCCTTCGTCGTTCTCTCAGGGCTTCGGCTTCTGCGCGCCCGGATCGGTGATCGGCGCGGCGGGAGGCACGATCTGCGTCGCGGTCGGCTGCGGCGACGGAGCGGGCTGCGGCGTGTTCACATTGCTATACACCGGCGGCGCGCCCGAGAGCTGGATCGCATCCTTCGAGTGAATCGTCGGATAGGCCCGCACCAGAGCCAGCGGAATCAGCTTGCTATCGAGCACGCGCGGGTTCACGTGAACGTCGAGCAGCGTGTGATTGATCGTGATCGCCTTTGCGTAGTACTTGATCGCCAGCTCTTCGTGCTGGTGCTGCTCTTCCATCAATCCGAGCTGGAACAGCGCCTCGGCGTGTCCCGGCTTGTGGCGGATCGTGGCCTGGAAATCGAGCCGTGCGCCGAGGAAGTCGCCCTGGCCGGCGCGAAGCTGCGCGCGGTTGTAGTAGGCAGGGTAGAAATTGCGATCCGCATGGATGGCGCGACCGAACTCCTTCTCCGCGTCGTTCGGGAAACCCCGCCGCACCAGGAGCTGTCCGAGATCGTTGTGCAGTTGCGCAGACTTCGGATTCGCGCGCAGGGCATCCACCGTCTTCAGAATCCGCTGATCGAACGGATCGGCCGGATTTAGATAGCGCTGATAGAAGAGCGGCTTGTTGTACGGATTCTCGTCGTGATGAAGCGAGAGGTCGTGCATCGAGGCGCAGCCGGCGAGGGCGATGGCTGCGACCGTGAGAAGGATCTTTTTCATTGTCATTCCAGTCGTTTATGCCGAGCGGAGCGAGGCATCTCCGGTGACGTCGCGAAGCACGTGGGATCCGGCTGCACCGGAGATCCCTCGCTGCGCTCGGGATAAAGTGAGAATTGTCATTCCTGAAGTGGCTTCGCTTTCAGCTTCACCTTCCCGTCGACCGTCTCGACGCGGAAGGCAACCGTGCTCACATGGTATTTGGTCCGTACGACTTCGGTCTGCTTCTCCACCATCTGCGTCAGCTGCTCGACGGTGACGGGTGAAGTCTTTCCCATCTTCAGATGTTCCCGCTCGATCAGGTCGTGCAACTGGCGGATCGCCTCGCCGTTCGTTCCCGGCATCACCTTTACATACGGATCGGCGCCGTTCGACGTTACGCGCGGTTCCGGCGTGGGTGGGGGAGGCGGCGCGGCCGGCGGCTTATCGAGCGCGGCCTGCCGGCGCTTGAAGTCGAGCGGACCTTCTTCCCGCTCGCGCATCTTGCGTCCCCACAGCTCGCGGAACTGGTTGTAGCGAGTGAGGAGCTGCTGGTAACGGAAGCGGCGCGCGTTCTCGCGCATCTTCTGTTTGCCGATCTCGAAGAGTTGCACCTCGATATTGCGGCGCTCGAAGGTCGGCGGGAACTTCTGGATGCCCATGAAGAACTGGTCGTACCGGGTCTTCAGGATCCGGATATCTTCCTCGAGCTTGTCCAGCTCGGTATCTTTCCCCATCCGCAGCATTGAACTCTGAAGTGTATGGCAGATTCCGGCCGCGCGACCGCGGTCAGAACTGGAAGTAGATGAATGGAGCGGCCTGCGACGGCCAGAGGATGAACAACACCACGCCGATGAGCACGCAGGCTGTCGCGGCCAGCGGCAGCGGAAGACGCGCCAGATGAACATCCAGTCCTCCCCAGATCTCCGATCCGAGGTGGATGATCATGAAGATGACGATGAGCAGAACGGTGGCGAATGGAGCCATGGCGCCGAGGCCGGCATCCGCGAGGCGGAAGTTCATGTCGAAGAAGATGAACTTTCTCAAGGCGTAGATCATCTGATCCGTATTCACCAGTCGGAACGGGATCCAGGTCACGAGGATGAAGTACTGCATCACCAGCACGGCCACGATGCGGTAAGTCAGGCTTCCATCCAGCAGCGGACGGATGTTCCACCGCTCGGTGAGCGACCGCCATCCGCGGTGGATAACGAGTGCCGCTCCATGCAACCCGCCCCACAGAACGAAGCTCCATGACGCGCCGTGCCACAGGCCGCCGATCAACATCGTCAGCATCAGGTTGCGGATCGTCTTCAGCTCGCCGTGGCGGTTGCCGCCGAGCGGAATGTAGAGGTAGTCGCGCAACCACGTGGAAAGCGAAATGTGCCAGCGCTTCCAGAACTCCGAAGGGTCCGCCGCGAAATACGGCCGGTTGAAATTCGGCGTCAGCTCGTACCCCAGCATTCGGGCGATGGCGATGGCCATGTCGGAGTAGCCCGAGAAGTCGCAATAGATCTGGACATAGAAGCAGATCGTCGCCAGCCAGATGACCGCACTGCTCCATTGCGTCGGATTCTTGAAGATCGCGTCGGCAAACAAGGCTACGCCGTCGGCGACGAGCGCCTTCTTCACCAGTCCCCGCAGGAAAAGGAAGAAATTGGCGCGATCGAAATTCATCTGCCGCGGCGTTTCGAGCTGCGGCAGAAAGCTCGAGGCGCGCATGATCGGGCCGGCGACGAGCGGCGGAAAGAACGTGACGAAGAGCGCGAAGTCGCGGAACGAGCGGGTGGTCGGGATCTCGCGCTTGTAGACGTCGATCGTGTAGCTCAGGGTGTGGAACGTGTAGAACGAGATTCCAACCGGCAGGATGATGTGGAAATCCGCCCAGTTCGGCTGGTACCCAAACAGGCGGAACACATACAGAAGGTTGTGCTCCAGAAACCCGGTGTACTTGAAGAACGCCAGCAGCCCGAAATTCGTGATCAGGCTGACCAGGAGCAGATTGCGCCGCGCGCGTTGCTCCTCGGTGTGCTCCAGCCGCGCCGCCACCAGGTAGTCGACGCCCGCCGAAAACACGATGAGCAGGATGAACGCCGGGTTCCACCACATGTAGAAGATCGCGCTGGCGATCAGCAGGATGTTCTTCTGCGTCGTGTGCTGCCGCCGCGCGATCAGCAGCAGCGCCACCGTGATGGTGAAGAAGACCAGGAACGTGAAGGTGTGGAAGAGCATGGGATCTACGACGTCGTCCGCTGCGGCGGCAGCGACGCGCTGATCATCCGCGTGAGCCGCTCGCTGCCGATTCCGCCGGGATGGATCTGATCGATGAAATCAGGCTCGGCCAGACGGTCGTGAAAGTCGATCACCTCGAAGTGATACGAGCTGCGGAGCATGTTCGCGTACTGCGCGAGCTGCGCGTAGTACATGCCGGAAGTCATGGCGATGGAGCGCGGATGCTCGGGCAGGATGACGATGACCAGCTGCTGATTACGGCGGGCCAGCATCCCCCGAAGGCGCAGCAGAAACTGCAGCCGCTGCGAGCTCGGTTCGAATGATGCGCGCGGCTTGTACAGCAGCTTGACCGCGTGAGTCAGTGCCGATTCGCTGATCCGCTGCCGGTACGGCGCGGGGAAGTAGAGGTCGGTGCGGGCCCGCTCCAGGTCGAGGTCGCGGCGCAGGCGCGAGCGGATGCTGAGGTCTGCGCTGATCCGGATCAGGCCCCGGCCGGAGAGCGTGGCCTGCCACTGCGGCTCGGCCATCAGGTCGTACAGAGTCGGAGCCGGCAGGTGCCGCGCGATGTCGAGCGCTTCCGCCGATGGTTGATAGCCGCTGATCCGGTAGAAGAGATAGCGGTCTTCCGGCAGGGTCACCGTCGGGACGGTGAGCCCCTCGGGAAGCAGCCCCACCACCAGCGTCTGCACGTTTCGCGGCAGCATGTCGGCGATGAAGAGCGCCTCCGCCAGTTGCTGGCCCGGGCTTCCGACGTTCCACGCTTCGCACCTCGGCCGGAGCTCGTCGCCCAGCAACTTCGCATTGACGCCGTTCATCGTCACGCTGTCTCCGGTGACGACCACCGCCAGCGCGGGCGGAGCAGTGTGCAGGGCACGAACGATCTCGGTCGTGCGCGACAACTCCGTCGGCATGTGGAGAAGGATCTTCGGTGTGGCCAGGATGGCGATCAGAACACCGGCACAGACGCACGCAGCAACGATGAACAGCTGCCGGGAATCCGGCCCGAGGGGGGAACGGGAAGACATGAAGGCTGCTGAAAGTAACAGGCGGTACCGGCACGGTCAAGCCGGGCGGCGGCTACAATGCGGCGCCTGATGAGCCACCTGCCGGATTCCGATGGAGAGTCGCCGCTGCGGGCGATCCCGTCGGTCGAGCGGATCCTCTCCAGCGCCCGTTTTGCGACCCTCGCCGAGTCCTTCGGCCGGACGCGAGTGAAGGAAGCGCTCACGGCCTATCTCGATGATCTCCGCGCCGCACGCGATTCATGGAGAGAGGACGAAGCACTCGACGCGATTGCCATCTCGCTCCGCGCCGCGACCGCGTCGACGCTCCGCCGCGTGATCAACGCTACCGGCGTGATCATCCACACGAACCTCGGGCGCTCGCCGATCGATCGCGCGCTCTGGTCCGATGCCGCCGGCGTCGTCGCCGGCTACTCGAATCTCGAATTCGATCTGGAGCGGGGGGAGCGAGGCGCGCGCGACGAGCACATCGCCGCGCTCTGCCGCTCGCTCTTCGGATGCGAGGCGGCGATCGTGACGAACAACAACGCCGCCGGAACGCTGCTGCTCCTCGCGGCGACTGCCGGAGGTCGCGAGGTTCTGGTCTCGCGCGGCGAGCTCGTCGAGATCGGCGGCTCGTTCCGCGTGCCCGACGTCATCCAGCAGGGCGGCGCGCGGCTGCACGAAGTCGGCACGACGAACCGCACGAGGGCCGCCGACTACGCCGCCGCGGCGAACGAAGCGACGGCCGCGATTCTGCGCGTTCACCGCTCCAACTTCGACATCGTCGGCTTCACCGAGACGCCGTCGATCGCTGAGTTGATCGAGGTCGCACGAGCGAAGCGCATCCCGTTGCTCTACGACGAAGGAAGCGGCCGCATCGTCGACATCAGCAAATACGGTTTCGAAAAAAAGGAGACGATCCGCGAGCTGATCGCCGCCGGAGTCGACGCCGTGGCCTGTTCCACCGACAAGCTGATCGGCTCGACGCAGGGCGGCCTGATCGTCGGCCGCGAAGAGATCATCGCCCGCTGCCGCAAGCATCCCCTGATGCGCGCCCTCCGAGCCGGCAAGGAAAGCTATGCGGTGATCGCCGAGACGCTGCGCGCCTTCGCCACCGATCGCTACGAAGAGCGCGTCCCGATCTACAGGATGTTGTCGATGCCGCTCGACGCCCTCCGCGAGCGCGCAAGCTCGCTCGGCGCGCGCGACATCATGGAAAGCCGCTGCGCCCTCGGCGGCGGCACGACCCCGGCGGAGACGATGCCGTCGATCGCCGTCGCCATCGCAGGAAACCCGAACGAGCAGTACGCGCGGTTTCTGAAGAACGATCCGCCGATCGTCGGCCGCATCGTGGACGATCGATTCATCCTCGATATGCGGACGCTGCTCGAAGAAGATTTGCCGCAGGTAGCGCGCGTCATCGCGACGCCTTAGTAACTAAACGACGATGCCTTCATTACGCGAAACCCAGCGCGTCGGTTGGAATGCGGGGATCGGTAATGGTTCGATCCGTGGGGCACCATCGCGCCAGAACGAGCGAAACTCCTCTTTCCGGCCTGTGCGATAGAAGTGCATCAGGTAGCAGAGGTCGCAGTTTGCGAAGTCGGAGAACCACTGGTCGAGGTCGCGCACGCCGACCTCGTGGAGGAGCTGCAGGCTGTAGCCGCAGGCGGCTCGCTCGTAGCGCTCGATCTCCGCGAGCCGTGATTCCGGCAGATTGGTCTCGACCTTCCTTCCGATCTCGCGATCGGCCGCGCTAAGGTTCCACTGCACGGTGTGCCCGAACAGATGGGCGAGGATGAAGAGCGACTCCTCCGCGCTCAGGTCGTAGTCGACCCGGATCTCCGCGCCATCCAGATCGCCGGTGAAGGGGTGTGGAACGTCGGTGATCACGACCGGCAGCTCATATCGGTCTTCGAGATGCTTCTCGACGACGTTGAAGACCTCGCGGAATCGATCCTCCGTGATCATCGGCACGCATCTTACCCCCCACGATGATGGGCGCTGCGCCGCACGAAGTTCGCTTCTTCGTCCCACAACGGTCCACCCCAACTCCTGCTAGTCTGTCGCACCGTATGCCCGAACAGATTGTCGTAAGAGGCCTGCGCAAGCAGTTTCCCAAGATCCTCGCGGTGGCCAACGTGGACCTGAATGTCGCCGCCGGCGAGGTCTTCGGCCTCCTCGGTCCGAACGGCGCCGGAAAGACCACGACGCTGGAAATGATCGAGGGGCTCACCCGGCCCGATGCCGGCGAGATCTCGATCTGCGGACTTAACTGGAACCAGAACGCCCACGAGATTCGCTCGCTGATCGGAGTGCAGTTGCAGGCGACGAGCCTCTACAACAAGATCACGCCGCGCGAGGCGCTCGATCTCTTCGGCGGCTACTACCCGAAGCGGCGCGGCACCGACGAGTTGCTGCGGCTCGTACAGCTCGAAGACAAAGCCGACGCCTATCACGTCACCCTCTCCGGCGGACAGGCGCAGCGACTGGCTCTCGCGCTGGCCCTGGTCAATGATCCCGAAGTGGTCTTCCTCGACGAGCCGACCGCCGGGCTCGATCCGCAGGGTCGCCGCTCGCTATGGGAAGTCGTCCGGGCGATGAAAGGCGAGGGCCGCACCGTCGTGCTCACCACGCACTATATGGACGAGGCGGAGTCGCTCTGTGATCGCCTCGCCATCCTCGATCACGGCACCATCCTCCGCTCCGGCACGCCGGCCGAGCTCATCGCATCCCTCGGCATCCCGAGCGTCGTCGAGCTGACGTTTGACGGTCCCGCTCCCGATCCGAGCTCACTCGCGAGCCGTCTCGGCAGCGCTGTCGAAGCACGCGGCGATGTATGGGAGATTCCGACCACCGATCCCAAGACGCTGCTGCCGCGGCTCTTCGCGACGATCGAGAGCGAGCGGCTCGACTACCAGCAGGTGCACGTCCGCCGCGCAACGCTCGAGGATGTGTTTCTGCAACTGACCGGACGTAGCCTGCGGGAGTGAATCGAATGGAAACGACTACCTTCCCCAACCCGCTTGCGCTCCTCTGGCGCCAGTTCAAGATCGAGTGGCGGCTCTACCTGCGCGATCGCGCCGCCATGTTCTGGACGTTCGCCTTTCCGCTGCTGATGCTCTTCGGCTTCGGCGTGATCTTCCGTTCCGGAGGCCCGCCGGCGTTGACGCTGGTCCGCATCGCCCCGGCGCAGGAAACGGCGCGCGACCAACTGTTCCTCAAAGCGCTTCAGGAGGGGCGGCTCAAAGTCGTGACCCTCGATGTGAAGCAGGCCGAGGAGCGGTGGAAGAAGGGGGAGACGACGGCGCAGCTCGAGAGCGTGGGCGATGGATACCGGCTCCGTCTCAACAGCTACCTCATCGCGCAGGGACAGGTCGTTGCGCTCGCCGCCAGTCAGGCGTTCCTCGTGGCGCAGGCACGGGTCCGTGGCGCGGCGGAGCCGGAGCGGATTCCGATGGTGGTCGAAAGCCCGGGACATGCGCATTCGACGAATTACGCCGCGTTCCTCGTTCCGGGGCTGGTCGGGTTGAATCTGCTCAGCACCGGTCTCTTTGCAGTCGGCATGGTGACGGTGGCGTATCGCGAAAAGGGGAAGTACCGCCGCCTCGCGGTGACCCCGCTCCCGAAATGGGTTTTCCTGAGCGGCCAGATCCTGCAGCGCGTGACGTCCGTGCTGCTGCAGACAGCCTTGTTGTTGCTCGCCGCATGGCTCGGCTTCGGCATTAAGAACGAGGGCTCGTACCTCGTCTTCACGATCCTGGTCGTCTTCGGGACCGCCACTTTCATCGCGATGGGCTTCGCTCTCTCGAGCTTCGCCTCGACGGTGGAAACGTACGGCGCGGTCTCGAACCTCGCGTTTTTCCCGATGATGCTGCTCTCCGGCGTCTACTTTCGCCTGGACGGCGCTCCGCAATGGATCCAGAAGGCGGTGCTGATCCTTCCGCTCTCACCGTTCCTGCGAGCCCTCCGCGCCGTCTACAACGATGGCGCCACGCTGCGAGACCACGTTTCCGGTCTGATGCTCCTCGCCGGCTGGGCCGCGCTCTCGTTCCTGTTCGCGGTGAAGCGGTTCCGGTGGGTGTGAGACCCCTACTTCGCTTCGAGCTCTGACCGCCGGCTCTCGCTCGTGCCGAAGACGCCGATCATCTGCTCGATCTGCGCGCGCGTTTCGGTCGCCAGACGCTCCTTGTCGCGGAGCGTGGTGTTCGCGCAGTCGATCATCTCGCCGGCCTTCACCGTCACCTTGCCCGGCGTGATCCGTTTCGCGCCGACGGGGAAGACGTCGAATGTGCCGTCGACGGCGATCGGCATCATCGGCATGCCGGCCTTGATGGCCAGGAGGAACGCGCCGCGCTGGAAGGGGCGCATCTGGCGCGCCCGCGTTCGTCCTTCCTCGGGGAAGATCACGATCGTGTTCCCTTTGCGGATCCGTTCGGCGGCGAGGTCGAACGACTTCACGGCGGTGCGGCGATTCTTGCGATCGACCGGGATGAAGCCGGCGCGCCCGAGGGCCCAGCCGAAGATCGGGATCTTGAAGAGGCTCGCTTTGGCCATGAAGCGGATCGGCTGGGGAACCGCGGCGAGGATGCACGGGATGTCGAAGTACGAGTAGTGATTCGATACCAGCACGAAGCGCTTCTGCGGATCGATCTTCTCCATTCCTTCGGTGTGCAGATCGATCCCCGCCGCCCAGAGGAGCGAGCGTGCCCACCGGCGGTTGATCGAATCGATCAGCGGCGAGGCCGACGAAAAGATCGCTACGACCATCACGGCCGAGCCGGCGGTGATGGAGACGAAGATCGCCACGAGGCCGACCCAGATGGTGCGAAGCATTTCCGGGAAGATAGCAGATGGCAGATAGCAGATAGCAGGAGACCCCTCAGCCTGCTTTCTGTGCTACACAATCGAAATAACTGATCCAACTTCGCTGCTGTAAAATCCGCAGACCATTCATCCACCAATAAAGGAGAGCGCCGTGTCCGATACCCTCACTGCGACGGCCGTGCTCGATGAGCCCGGGGCCGCCGCCGAGCCGATCGTCAATGACTTGACTATTCACGTTGCCACCGTGAACGGCTCCGGATCGCAATCGTCGAACAACGTCCTCATGCGGTCGATCTTCCAGATGGGCATTCCGGTCAGCGGGAAGAACATGTTCCCGTCGAACATCGCCGGGCTGCCGACCTGGTTCACGATCCGCGCGAACAAGGACGGCTGGATCGCACGCAAGAAAGAAGTCGACCTCATGGTCTGCATGAACGCGCAGACCGCGCGCGACGACGTGGACGCCCTCCTTCCCGGCGCCCTCTGCATCTACGACGCGCCGCTCGGCTGCAAGTCGTGGCGCAACGACGTCAACTTCTTCGAAGTGCCGTTCGCGAAGCTGGCCGCCGAGCTGAGCACCGACTCGCGGATGCGCAAGCTGCTGACGAACATGATCTACGTCGGCATCGTCGCGGAACTGATCGGCATCGAGCGCGACCAGATCCTGGCCGCCATCACGAAGCAGTTCAAAGGCAAACAGAAAGCGATCGATCCCAACGTCGCGGCGATCGACAAGGGGATGGAGTACGCGAAGGCGAACCTGCCGGCCCAGAACCGCTGGCGGATGGAGCGGATGAACAAGACCGCCGGCAAGATCATCATCGACGGCAACGCCGCCGCGGCGATCGGCGCGATGTTCGGCGGCGTCACGGTCGTGACCTGGTATCCGATCACGCCGTCGTCGTCGCTCTGCGAATCGCTGATCGACTACTGCCGCCGCTTCCGCATCGAAGAAGACGGCCGCGCGAACTTCGCGATCGTGCAGGCGGAGGACGAGCTGGCCGCGGTCGGCATGGTCCTCGGCGCCGGTTGGGCAGGCGCGCGCTCGATGACCTCGACCGCCGGCCCCGGTGTTTCGCTGATGGCGGAGTTCATCGGCCTCGGTTACTACGCCGAGCTGCCGGGCGTGATCTGGGACATCCAGCGAGTCGGTCCATCCACTGGATTGCCGACCCGCACCGCGCAGGGCGATGTGAATCAGGTCGCGTACCTGTCGCACGGCGACACGCAGCACATCGTCCTCATCCCGTCGAGCGTCAAGGAGTGCTTCGAGTTCGCCAGCGAGGCGCTCGATCTCGCCGAGATCTTCCAGACGCCGGTCTTCTGTCTCTCCGATCTCGACCTCGGCATGAACAACTGGATGTCCGATCCGTTCGAGTATCCGGAGAAGCCGATCCGCCGCGGCAAGGTGCTGACGAAGGAACAGCTCGCGGAGCTCGGCGGCAAGTGGGGCCGCTACAACGACGTCGATGGCGACGGCATCCCGTACCGCACGCTGCCCGGCACCGATCATCCCGACGCGTCGTACTTCACTCGCGGCTCGGGCCATGACGCGTTCGCCCGTTACAGCGAGCGCGCCGACGATTACAAGAACAACCTCGACCGCATCGCGCACAAGTTCGAGACCGCGAAGCAGTACGTGCCGAAGCCGGTGATCGATACGCGCGAAGGAGCGAAGATCGGCTTCATCGCCTACGGCACGACCGACTTCCCGCTCGAGGAGTCGCGGCATCAGCTCAGCAGCGAGAACGGAGTCGAGACGAGTTACCTCCGTCTGCGCGCGCTGCCGCTGACCGAGGAAGTCGCGCAGTTCATCGCTAAATACGATCGGATTTACGTAGTCGAGCAGAATCGCGACGGGCAGATGGCGGACATCATCCGCCTGGCTGTCGGCGAGGATCAGCGCAAGATCCGCAAGGTCCTGCACTACACCGGACTGCCGTGCGACGCGCGCTCGATCACCGAGGCCGTTCTGCAGATGGAGGCGTCGGCGCAGTACCCCGAGATGCTGCTGACCGTCCGCGCCGAGCCGCCGAAGAAACGGGTAACGACCAGCGTCACGCAGACCATCGCGCGTGGGGCGGAGGACTAACCATGCAGAACGCTGAAGGCGTTCCGGCCGATAGCCGGTGGTTGAGCGCTCCGCGCGATACCACCGGTGTGATGACGTCGTGGCCCCGGCACCCCGGCCGGGGTGCGGGAAAATCGAATTCCGAGCGTCCGGTGGTTGCGCGCTACGCGCTGGCCACCGGCTATGTGCCAGCACGCTTCCAGCGTGCGGAGGACCTCAACAATGGCTGACAGCACTCTGAAAACCACCACCGAAGCTCCGAAAGAGAATCGCGTCGGTCTCAAGGCTGCCGATTACGGCGGCGGCAAATCGACGCTCTGCGCCGGCTGCGGCCATGACGCGATCAGCAATCAGATCGTCCGCGCGTTCTACGAGATGAGCGTGAAACCGGAGAACGTCGCGAAGTTCTCCGGCATCGGATGCTCATCGAAGACGCCGGCGTACTTCCTCTCGCGCTCGCACGGCTTCAACGCCGTTCACGGACGGATGCCGGCCGTAGCCACCGGCGCGATCCTGGCGAATCACAAGCTGCTGAGCGTCGGCGTCTCCGGCGACGGCGACACGGCCTCGATCGGCCTCGGGCAGTTCATGCACATGGTCCGCCGCAACATGCCGATCCTCTACATCATCGAGAACAACGGCGTGTACGGTCTCACGAAGGGGCAGTTCTCCGCGACGGCCGACGAAGGCTCGAAGCTGAAGACCGGCGTGATTAACGATCTGCCGCCGATGGACCTCTGCGCGCTGGCCGTGGAGCTCGGGTGCGGCTACGTCGCGCGCGGCTTCGCCGGCGATCCGAAGCAGATGGTGAACATCCTCAAGGGCGCCATCGCGCACAACGGCACCGCGGTCATCGACGTCATCTCGCCCTGCGTCACGTTCAACAATCACGACGGCTCGACGAAGAGCTACACGTACGCGAAGGAGCACGACGAACTGCTGCACCAGATCGGGTTCGTGCAGTCGTACGAGCAGATCGAAGTCGAGTACGAGCCGGGCACGGTGAAGGAAGTGACGCTGCACGACGGCTCGCGCATCATCCTCAAGAAGCTGGAAGAGGACTACGACCCGACCAGCGCCATCGACGCCCTGCAGCGCCTCCACCGCGCCAACACCGCCGGCCAGATGCTGACCGGTCTGGTCTACCTGCAGCCTGAGAAGAAGAGCTTCATCGATCTGCTCAACGTCGTCGACGAGCCGCTGAACCTGCTCCCGATCGAGCGCACGCGCCCGCCGCGCGAAGCGATGGATAAGATCATGAAGGAACTGATGTAAACCGGTTGCTGGGTTGCTGGGTTACGAGGTTGCTTGGTGACACCGAGCAACTCAGCAACCTAGCAACCCAGTAACTACTTCTTCTTCAAATTCGCCAACCGACTCTTCGCCTCCGCATGATCCGGAATCACGCGAAGCACATCCTCGTAGCAGGTCTGGGCGCGGGAGATCATTCCTTCGATCTTGTACAGGTCGCCGAGGGAGATGAGGATGTCGGTGTTCTCGGGGTCGATGGCCAGCGCCTTCTGGAAACTCTCCGCGGCTTCGCGGCGCCACTTCGGGTTGCGCTCCTGGCAGGAGCCGAGGAGGTACCAGGCCTGGGCGTTGTCGGGGGAGAACTGGACGGCCTGTTTGAGCAGGACGATCGCGCCGTAGAAGTCGTTGTCCGACGCCAGCTGGCGGGCCCTCGCGTAATTCTGGTCGGCGATCGAGCGCTGCGTGATCCGCTGCTGCAACGAGCTGCCGGCATCGCGTGAGCCGTGCTGCGTGAGCATCTGGTCGTACGAAGCGCGTTTGGCCTGATCCTTGAGCAGCGCGAGCGCTTCATCGACCCGCTTGTGGATCGCCTGCACCGCTTCGCGCACGATCGGCGGATAAGTCGCGGGGTCGTATTGTCTCTTGAGGTGATCCGCGGAGCTGATGATCAACTGCCGCGGCGCGGCGCGCGGGATGTCGAGCAATTGATAGTGATCGAGCGCCGCCAGTTGCCGCGACAACGCCACGGCGCGCAATGAGCGCTGGTCGTTCGAGCCGATCGCTGCGAGCAGCTCGAGATCGCGCTGCATGTCGTCGAAATTACCGATCGCCGGCTCCTGCCGCTTCGAGTAATCGACCAGCTCGAAGACCCCGAGGCTGATCATCGAGATCACGACGCGGGCGGCTGTCACCGATTCGGCGGCGAAGTGTTTCAGAAATGCTTCGATCGTTTCGGGTTGATTGAGCGCGCCGACGATACGGCGTTCGCCGTCGGTCAGCGGAATCGAATCGAGATCGAAACGGCTCTCACGCGCGTGCACAATCTCCCGTTTCAGATCGCCGAGCGAGCGGCGCAGCACGAGTCCGTTCGTGATCGCGCGGACCCCTTCGATCACCAGTGCCGGCGTCGATTGCAGGAACACGCGCTTTTCCGGCTCGAGCGCCTCTTCGTCATTGAAGGCCGCCGTCCCTTCGTCGAGCGAGAAGAGCGGCAGGAATTGCTGCGCCGTCCATTCGCGCAAGAGCGTCTGGCGCTGTGACAAATCGAGTAATCCCGCCTCGTGGAACTTCGCCACGACGTCGGTCGGGTCCTCGGTCAGCATCTGGAACACGCGGTCGGGAGTGATGGCGCCGCGGCGTACCAGGAGCTCGCCGAGCGAATCTTCGGGAGCGGCGGAAGTGATCAGAACCAGCTCGCCCTGCGACCAGTAGAGCACCTTACGCACCGGCGGACGGATGATCGTCAGATTACCCGTCAGCCTATGTTGGAGGATCTCTCCAACGATCACCGCGAACGGTGTGATCTCGATGCGCTCCAGGCTCACGCCGTCCCCCCGTCGCGTCTGCTTTTAACACGAATCGCGCCAAAGATGGCACGGAACGGGCTCCTTTGGAACCAAACGGGCGGCATGGCCCGTCTTACACTGTTGAGACGGATACGAGTGCTACGATGAACACAATGAAAACGCTTGTTGGCGCCCTTGTTTTGGCCGCGTGGGCAGCGGCAGCGGGGGCCCAGGAGTTTCCCCAGGAACCGTACGATTTCATCAACGCGAAACTCGCCGCCGAGGATGGTCGCTATGACGAAGCGCTGACCCTCCTCGACAAGGTGATCCAGAAGAGTCCGGACAATCCGGTGCTCCTTTACGAACGGGCCATGGTGCTGATCGATGCCTCGCGCATCGACCGCGCTGAAACCGAGCTTCGCCGCGTCGCGGAGATCAGTCCCGATTTCTATGACGCGCAGCGCGTCCTCGGGCGTCTGCTCCTCGATCGCTCCAATGGCGATCGCACGCGCGTCGACGAGGCGCTGAAGCATCTGCAGGCCGCCTTCAAGCTGAATGGTGACGACCTCTCCACCGGCGTAACGATCTCGCAGCTCCTCGTGTCGACGGGACGCGCCGCGGAAGCGGAGCGCGTGCTCGCCGCCCTGCTCGAGCGGGCCCCCGATCAACGCGCCATCAATTACAACTACGCACAAGTCCTGACCAAGCTCGGTCGCGGCAATGAATCGCGCAAGTACCTCGAGCGCGCGCTGGAGCTCGATCCTACCTTCGGTCCCGCGGTCCTTCAGCTGATCGACATCTATCAGAAGGAAGGGGAGTGGCAGAAGGCCGCCGAGCTGCTGCAGCCGCTGATCAACGACGATCCGCTGAATCTCGATCTGCAGCGGCAGCAGGCGTTCTTCTATCTGCGCGCCGGCGTTCCGGAAAAGGCCCGGGCCAGCTTCAAGACGCTGGTGGCGGCCGATCCGAAGGACATGCGCTCGCAGTTCTATCTCGCCGAATCATTGAGCGATCTCGAACAATACGAGGAAGCGGAAAAGATCTATCGCGCGCTGCTCGAGAAAGCGCCGAACGATCCGGAGTATCTGACCAGCTTCGCGCTCTCGCAGACGGCACAGAAGAAGTATCCCGAGGCGATCAAGAGCTTCAATGCGCTGCTCGCGCAGAAGGACGTTCCGGAGAGTCTGGTGACGCTGGCGAACACGCAGCTCGCGTATATCGCATTGCAGAAGGGCGACAACGCGCAGGCCGTCGCCACGGCGCGCACGGTGCTCATCTTCCAGGAGAAGCCGAACAATCAGGCCGTCGGCATTGCACTCGATGCACTGAAGCGGGAGAAGAAGTACACCGAGGCCATCGTCCTGCTGCAGCCGCTGGTCGATCACTTCTCCGCCGATCCGTTCGTCAATTCGCGCTACATCGAGATGCTGCTGCGCGCCGGCGATAAGGAACGGGCGAACCAGGCCGCGGCGACGCAAGCGAAGTTCGGACCGAAGAACGCCATTGCCGCCGCCGAGGCGTATGTGACGGTGCAGGAGTATCCGGCGGCCATCTCAATGCTGAAACAACAGGCGGAGAGCAAGCCGGACGACCTCGATCTCTCCTTCCAGCTCGGCGCCACGTACGAGCGCGCGGGCGACCGCGCCAGCGCGGAGAAAACGTTTGCCGCCATTCTTCAGCGCCAGCCCGAGAACGCGGCCGCGCTCAATTACCTCGGCTACATGTGGGCCGAGAGCGGCGTGAACCTCGATCGTGCCGCCGAGATGCTGACGAAGGCGGTCACGCAGGAGCCGCGCAACGGCGCGTATATCGATTCACTCGGCTGGGTCTATTACCGCCAGGGGAAGCTCGATCTCGCTGAGAAGTATCTGCTCGATGCGACGCATCTCCTTCCGCACGACGCGACGGTCCATGAGCACCTCGGCGACGTCTTCGCCAAACGCGGCGATCTGGTGCGCGCGCTGACGACCTACCGCCACGCCCTGACCCTCGAGCCGGAGCAGAAGGACGAGGCGAAGATCCGCCTGAAGATCGCGGAGCTCGAGCGGCAGACGCAGGTCAGCAAGCGCTAGTGCGGCGACTGTTCAATTTTGCATTTTGCATTCTGCATTTTGCATTCGCGTCGTGCGTCAGCACGCGGGTCGCGAATGAATCGCCGATCACGCCGCTGACCGCGACCAGTGCCACGGATGCCTTGCAGCAGCTCAACAACCGCCGCGCGCAGCTTCCCGGCGCGCGCTCGCTCATGCGGGTGCGCGCGGGCCAGCAATCGTTCAAGGCGCAATTGCGCGTGCAGGGCGATCGGATGGAGCTGACGGTCTACACGCCGCTCAACACCTCGGCCGCGACGTTGTACGCCGAAGGCGATCGCGTCACGTTCCTCAACCATCTGCAGACGACGGTGTGGCAGGGAAATGCGTCGGAGCTCGCCGGCGCCCTCGGCCTCTTCGCATCGACCGCAAAGCCGTCCGATCTCGCGCTGCTGATTCTCGGATTTCCCGCCACCGGCGGCAGATATGAGGCAACGACCGACGGCCTCACGCACGCGACGCTCGGCTCGATCGAAGCGACGTTCGAGCCGCCGTCACTCCCCGCGAAGCACGTAGTGGTCACGCATGGCGCGCAAGGGATCGAGTTTGAACAACTCGACGTCGCCGCCACCGACGAGCCGCTCCGCGCGCCGAAGATCCCGCGCGACTATCAACAGGGCGGCGTGCCGCGCGTATGACGTCCGCGGCGAAACTCCCTGTGTTCATGCGTGATTTTGGCTCGTGGCCCGAGCCCCTCATCCGCCTGCGGCACCTTCTCCCCGTGCGCGGGGAGAAGGGCGATAAAACTCGCGCAGCGCAAGCCTTGTTGCCCCTCGCCCCGCTTTGCGGGGAGAGGGTGCCGCAGGCGGGTGAGGGGCCGGGCCACGAGCGACGCTCTTCCATCAGACAGGGTTTCTTGCCCTCAGTCGCGTCGCGCGTGCGAGGTTCCACGCTTCTAAGAAACTCCCTGTGTTCTGCGAGATTTTCGCTCGTGGCACCGAGCCCCTCATCCGCCTGCGGCACCTTCTCCCCGCTCGTCGCGGGGAGAAGGGCAACAAGGCACGTGCC
>Ga0070682_100000137_pt1 | contig 59853 bp, 48 predicted proteins | sample KBSC63LmetaG_FD_64668 | JGI IMG/M metagenome (GOLD analysis project Ga0070682, IMG submission 64668) | Corn rhizosphere microbial communities from Kellogg Biological Station, Michigan, USA - KBS C6-3L metaG | ecosystem: Host-associated > Plants > Roots > Rhizosphere | place: USA: Michigan...
ATGACCCGCGTAATTTCGTTTGCCAGCACTATCACGATTTCCTTAATCGTCAGAGCGATCAGGCGGGCGAGGATTTCTGGACGGGTGGCATCACCAGTTGCGGTAACAATGCGCAATGTATCGACGAGAAACGGACTGATGTATCGGCGGCGTTCTTCCTCTCGATTGAATATCAGGCCACAGGCTACCTGGTAATACGAGCGCATAAGGCTGCGTTTGGCAGTGATAAGAGCAACCCGCGCTACGTCGTCTTCATGCGTGATCAGCGGCAGGTGAGCGAGGGCGTAGTGTTTGGAGCCCCAGGAGCAGCGGCTTTACTCGAACAGAACACGGTGAAGTTCCTGGAGGAGTTTGTCCAACGACCCGAGTTCCTGTCGCGCTTCCCGGTGGGGACGCCGGCAGCGACTTACGTCGATACGCTTTTCGCAAACGCGGGAGTGACTCCGACAACAGCTGAGCGAAACGCTGCAATCACCGCCTACGGAAGTGGTGATACAGCTGGTCGCGCGGCGGCGCTGCGCAAAGTGGCTGACAGTGATTCGGTCTACCGGAAGCTGTATAACCCGGCTTTCGTTTTGACGGAGTACTACGGTTACCTGCGGCGTAATCCCGACGACGCGCCGGATAATTCGTTTGCGGGTTACGACTTCTGGTTGGCCAAAATGGATCAGTACAGTCTGCCGAATGAGGACGTGCGCAATGAAAGCGTAGCGCTCGGCCGGGTACGACGGTCTGAAATGGTCAGGTCGTTCCTGGTGTCGACTGAATATCGCGAGCGTTTCTATGGCAGCGCCAGCGGCAATCAATTTGCGCTGAGTGACGAACGAGTTGGCGGCGGCAAATTCATCGACCAACTGTTTAAGCCCAGACCGCGGCGGAGGCTGACGGACTTTCTCGGCTTGAGCGCGCCGGGTTAAGCAGCAGTTGACTCGCCCGACACAGTGAAGGTGGCATTCGCGCTAGCGCGTGCCGCCTTCTTTTTTCGCGTGTGGTAGATTACGTTTGTTTAAGCAAGCTTCACTCGAAGGCAGCTCCTGACGAGATGCAAAAGTATCGTCCGTTTTTAATCATTGCCGGCGTTCTGATCGTCGCCTTATTGGCAGTGGGATTGCTCGTTCGTTCAAATCGGAACTCCTCCGTAAATCTCGGGGCAGCTCCGACCCCCGCCTCAAAACTAGAATCGGGAATACCGCCTGCGACAATTGTGACGCTCGAAGAGTTTGGGGACTATCAGTGCCCGCCCTGCGGCCAGTTACATCCTGGACTAAAGCAGATAAAGCAGGAGTTTGGGGCCAACCTGAACTTCGTATTTCGTAATTTGCCGCTCACTTCGATCCACAAGAATTCGCTGGTTGCAGCCCAAGCGGCGGAAGCTGCCAGAATGCAAAATCACTTTTGGGAGATGCATGACCTTTTGTATGAAAACCAGGACTTGTGGAAGGATGACGTAAATCCACGAACGATCTTCCTCGGCTGGGCAAAGGATCTGAAGCTGGATACCGAACGTTTTGCCGCGGATTTAGACAGCTCGCAGGTGAAGCTGAGGATCGAGGCTGATCAGGAGGCGGCTGGCGAGATGGGCATAACAGGGACACCAACCGTCCTGGTGAATGGCCGCCAATTATTGCCCGAAACCACTACTCCCGACGGCGTTCGCGCTGCCATCCGGTACGTCATAACCGGAAAATCTGCTACCCAACCGTAACTCAAACCAAACCGTTTGCCGTCCACGCCGGAAGGACTCATCGCCACACGCTTAAGCACAGTAAGTTAACTTTGCTAACTACTTCATTAAAGTTAGCTTACCTCAAGTTTTAGTTGACATTCTAAGCAAACCGCACTTATATTGGCTCGCCCGTGCATAGCCTTGCTAAATTAGGTATTCTGTTAGTGTTTTCAGCGATTTATCCAGACTTTTCCGCATGTTCAAACTGAAACGCCTCGAGATTACCGGTTTCAAATCCTTCGCGGACTACACCGAAATACTCTTCACCGGAGATGGCATAACCGCCATCGTCGGACCTAACGGCTGCGGCAAAAGTAACGTTGCCGACGCGATTGCGTGGGTCCTGGGTGAACAGCGCGTCAAACACCTTCGCGGCGGGGCCATGCAGGACGTCATTTTCCAGGGTTCCCGCAACCGCCAGCCAAGCGGCATGGCGGAAGTGGTCATGCATATGGTGCGTGACGAGGTGCTCGAACACGAACCCGATATTGAAGATATCGATTCGACTCTCGAGCAGCTCGACGATCAGGCCGTCGATATCGACGCCGTAATTCCCGAACCCCCTGAAGCGCTAGCCGAAACGACAGAAATCGTAGTTGCCGCACTCTCTGAATCATCCACGGATTCGACCGAGGTGGTTGCGGTTGCCGATGCGGAAGTTGCGCTCGCTCCGGCACGCACACAGCACAAACGACATTGGAGACGCCGAAACCTCGCCCTGGAGTTTGCGCCGGGCGAAGCGGTTTCAGTGACGCGACGCCTCTATCGCTCCGGTGAAAGCGAATATCTGCTGAACGACCGTCCCTGTCGGCTGCGCGATATTCAGGACCTCTTCTCCGGTACCGGCCTGGCCGGCGGTCACTACGCGATCATCGAGCAGGGCCGCATCGGCCAGATCCTTTCCGCCAAGCCAATGGATCGCCGGACGATCATTGAAGAGGCGGCTGGCATTACGAAATTCCGCGTGCGCCAACGAGCGGCCGAGGCGCGACTGGAATCGGCGCGCTCAAATCTGTCGCGCATCTCTGACATCATTTCTGAAATCGATCGCCAGGTGAATAGCCTGCGCCGTCAGGCTGCGAAAGCACGTCGCTACGGCGCGATTCGTGAAGAGCTACGCGAATTGTTGCGTCACGTCTTCGTTGCCGAGGATCGAAAACTCACCGCGCTGCTAAATGATACCGAGGCAAAGCTGGTGGAAGCCGGCGCGATGGAACGCGCGGTTGCCGAGGATTTGGAGCGACAGGAAGAAGCGGCCCGCACTGCCACACACGAGGCCCGTCAGACTGAAGACGATCTGGCGTCCGCTCGAGCCGCCGCGGCTGAAGCTGTATTGCGTCGCGATCGACAAAGCAGAGAACTCGCCTATCAACAGGAGCAGGTGGTTGCGCTCGACCAGCGCAAGAGCGAAGTCAGCGCCGAAGTTGAAGCGCTCGCCGCCCGGTTGGCACTGGTTGAAGCTGAATGCAAACGCCTGCAGGAAGATGATGCTCGACTCCGAGTTGAGGCAGAAGCCAGCGTTGAGAGCTTGAGGTCCGCCGAAGAGTCGTACGCTGAAAAACTAACCACGGCTGCAACAGCCGAGGCTGAAATTGAGAACGCGCGCGCCGAGTTGCTGAAACACACTGCCGTTGCCGAGCGTCTGCGCGAGATCGCGCGCCAGCTTGAAGGCACGCTCGAACGTCTGGGCGTTCAGGCGGAAGGCCTCGCGCGAGAAGGTGAAAGGGCCGCGGCGCAATACGCCGAGCGTAAGGCCGAGGCCGATTCTTTCAGCACGCAGAGCGACGCAGCGCGAGAACACATCGCAACCCTAAACGTCGAACGCGAGCGTGCGGTCGATGCAGTGGTACAGGGTCATGAGGCCGTGAGTGACACTGAGGCCGAGTTGACACGCGTACGTGATGAGCATTCGCGGACCAAACATCGACTCGAGAGTCTTAAGGAGCTCGACGACCGTCGTGCCTACTACTCTTCCGCGGTGCAGATGATGTTTGCCGAGGAGAGCGCACCACGCGACTTCCATTTCATTGGCACGCTGGCCGATGCGCTCAACGTGGATGCTAAGTGGGAGCGCGCAGTCGAGGGTGTGTTTGGTTCATCCCTGCAATCCATCGTGGTTCCGACACCGGATGATGCGGCCCGGGCCGCGCAATGGTTGCGCGAAAATAATGGCGGGCGCGCGAGCTTCATGGTTGCGGGACTGCACGGCGGCAGTGACGAAACTACTTATCAGGCCAACGCACTCACCTGCGATGTTACTGAACGACCGGCGCTTTCGATTTCGTTCGCCACCGAAGCAATCGCGCCCGATTTGAAGATTGCGGATCTGCTCGGCGCGCCGCGCGAACTCTTGTCCGTGCTTAATCGCACGCTGCCCGAAAAGATGAATGCGCGTTTGGCCGCCAATCTCGATGAGGCGATGGCCAAGTCGTTGGCTACGGGCGAAGTTTTTGTCACCTTAAACGGAGACTGGGTTGCGAGCGGCCAATTCGTCAGTGCCGGAGATGCGCGGGCGGTAGAGGAAGGCGCCGGTCTGTTGACGTTCAAGCGTGAATTACGAGAACTCGAAGCGCGCGCCGCAGTTCTAAGTGTGCAAGCGCAGGCGGCTGAAGAAGTGGCACTCAGCGCGCGAACAAATCTGGTGACACTCGAAGACGCGGTTGTGATTTTGAACGAGGCCATCGGCCGTGAAGAACGTGAAGCAATGGCGCGTGAATTAACTGCGACCAGCCTGGCCCACGAAATCGAGCGTGCCGAACGTCACATGCGTGTAGTCGCGGAAGATGCTTCGCGCGTCGAGCAGGAGCGCGGCGAAGTTGAGCGACGTCGAACCGCGGCGATTATTGATGCTGAGGAATCGGAGACAGCTCGGCTTACGGCCACCGCCACGGTGACAACCGCGACTGGATTGCTCGCCGAAGCGCGTCGCGCTGCGGAAGCTGAAAGCGAAGGTTTGGGCGGACAGCGCGCAGCGGCGGCGGCGGCGACCGAACGACGGCGAAGCACGGCGGCTGAGTTGCGCCGCATGGAAGCCGAATATGCTGAGCTTGCGAGTCGCATAGAACGGCACCGCCTCGAATCGTTGGACATGACAGCGCGAATCGAGACGCTGCGCACCTCGATCGCGGACCTGGAATACCAGGCCAGCACGGTAGCTGCGGAAAAGGAACAAGAAGAGCAGGCGATTGCCGCCATCACGGCCCGGCTCGAGGAAGCGCGACAACGCGCCGACCTGTTGGCTGCGCAGCTGTCTGACCTGAACCGTCACGCTGCCGAGGTACGTGACCTGCGCGCCGGCATCGAAGTCCAACGCGCCGAGGCGCAGGCTCGGTTGAATTTTGTGCGAGAGAATTGCGCGTCCGAACTGAACCAGTCACTCGAAGATCTGGCAAGAGAACAAGAAGTTTCAGCAGAGTTTGATCTCGACACCGCTCAGTCGCGAGTGGAAGAATTGCGCGCTCGCATCGAAAGCTTCGGTGGCGTCAACATGATGGCCCTCGAAGAGTTGAGCGAGAATGAATCACGCCTGCTGTTCCTGACCACCCAACGCCAGGACATCGTCGACAGCATCTCCTCAACCGAAGAAGCCTTACGCGAAATCAAACGACGGTCGCGCGAGCGGTTCCGCCACGCCTTTGAACAGATCAACAAGAACTTCAGCGAGCTGTTCCAGGAGTTGTTTGGCGGCGGCAAAGGCGAGATGAGTTTGATTGAAGGCGATGATGTGCTGGAAGCCGGCATCGACGTGATTGCCCAACCTCCCGGCAAGCGGTTGCAGAACGTTTTGTTGCTATCGGGCGGCGAGAAGGCAATGGCCGCGCTGGCGCTCGTGCTTGGGATTTTCCACTACCGGCCGTCACCGTTCTGCCTGCTCGACGAAGTTGACGCGCCGCTTGACGAGGCGAATGTCGGACGCTTCACGGATAAGATTGTGCAAATGTCCGTTGATACCCAGTTCATCGTCATTACCCATAATAAACGTACGATGGAGCAGGCGCGGGCACTTTACGGCGTCACGATGCAGGAAGCCGGTGTTTCGAAACTGGTATCTGTGAGGTTTGAATAACCGCAGGTTTTGCGGTTCGAATTGAAGGCGAGTCCGATTACGGGCTCGCTTTTTTATTGCTAACCGGTCAGGCAATAGCAGCGCGAAGTTACCCAACTACCCTTCCGCACAACCATCGCCTAGAATATTGGCATCAACATAAGCTCTATGACTCGTTCTCTCAAGCAGCTGGCTTCGGTCGCCGCGTTTATTCTGAGCGCGGCGTTTCTTGTCGATATACAGGCGCAGAGCAAAACGAATGTCCGCAAGCCGGAAACGCCAGCTACCGGCGCGACGGCACCCGAAGAAAACAAGAAGCCCATTGAGGTCGCGACCTATTCTTACGAATTTACGCAACCCGAGTTTTTCGTTCGTCATATCCTCGTTCAGCACGATCAGCTCGGCCGAGGTAAGGTTGTGTTTGAGCGAAAAGGGGAAGAGGCGGCGATTACAGAGCCAATTGCACTCTCGCCTGCAGCGTTGACGCGCGTGCTCGGCGGCTGGACTGACCTCCAGTTCCTCGATTCAACCGAAGACTATCAGTCCGAGAAACAGTTTCCACATCTCGGCACCATGCGATTGAAGATGCATCGGGCAGCGCGAGAACGTACCGCTGAATTCAACTGGACCAAAAACAAAGCGGCCTCATCGTTAACCGATGAATACCGGCGCATCGCCGATCAGGCTATTTTGATTTTCGATATTGCGGTAGCACGCGAGAGCCAGCCGCTGAATGCGCCAAAGTTAATGGAAGAGTTTGAGACGCAATTGAAGCGCAATGGCCTGTCGGATCCCCTGCAGCTGGTTCCACTGCTGGAGGAAATTTCCACTGACGAGCACCTGCCACTGATCGCCCGTAATCACGCGTTGCGTTTGCTAAAAAAGATCGACAAGAAATAGGGCAACGGGATGAGGTCAGGACCCCCACGCGGTAGCGGGTGGGCCAAGCGATTGCCGATTGCCGATTGCCGATTGCCGATTGGCCTTGGGGCGAAACATCAATCTGAAATCGACAATCGGCAATTGACAATCGGCAATCAAGAGATCGCGGTTGCCAGCTTGCAGAAATCGAGCACGCGGTTTTCCGCCCAGAAGCGATCTTCGTCTCCGTTTAATTCCTGTGAAATAAATGCGACGTGCCCGCCTTGCTTTGTGGCAACGAGCAGAATGTAAGGGTTATCAGCGAACGCCGGATCACGTAGCGGTGCGATCGGAATAAACGGATCATCTTCAGCGTGAATGATCAAAGTAGGAATACGAATCTGATCCGCGACGCGGAGAGAACTCGCGCGATAGTAGTAATCTTCTGCATCACGGAAACCATTCGACGGAGCAGTGAAGCGTTCGTCAAACTCGCGCAACGTGCGGATTTCGTTTAGACCGCTCAGGTCGTATAGCTCGGGAAACAAACGCCGCTTAGTGCGAATTCTTTGTTTTAAGCGTCTTACGAAGTCTCGTTGATAAAGCCAGTTTGAACGCTTGAGAATTAAGTCGGCGCTTGCTGTGAGATCGACCGAGGGCGACACAGCGGCAATCGCAAGGATCTCTTTCGGCGGCGCGTCGCCATATTCACCGGCGAGTTTAAGTACCAGATTACCACCCAGCGAAAACCCTACCACGACGATGTTACCGATTTGGTCCTCGTCGATGAGTTCTGCGATCACCGTGCGTAGATCGCTTGTTAAGCCACCGTGATACAGCGTCGGCGTCAGGTGCTCAGTGCCGCCGCAGTTGCGAAAGTTCATTCTCACGATGTTGAAACCGGCGCGAAAACCCTTCTCCGCGATGGCCAACATGTAAACAGAAGCACTCGAGCCCTCGATGCCATGCCAGATCACGATGGTCGGATGGGCGTGACGATCGGCCTGCCAGCGGCAATGCGCCAGGACCTTCACGTCCGGTTCGACTTGAAAGAACCGTTCCTCGTCTGTCTCTGAATGAAAACGAAAACCGCGTGGCCAGGCATAGGCTGCGATGGTTTGGGCATGGCCCTGGCGAAAGAGTTGGTGTGGACGAAACGGTTTGCTCGCGCAAATTTTTGCTGCGCGTGCCAGGAGCGCCCGAGCTGCGTGAGCGGTTGCAGTCGAACCGTCCGGTTCAACTGTTGATACATCTGTGTCGGGCAACATCTTATGACTTCGGGCCAACGGGAGCGTCCCGTTATTGTGATGGGCTGGGGCTACAGCATCATAATACAGTAATGGTTGCCAACCGGGGTGATCGGAAACTGACAGTTCTTTAACCAGAGCGATGGTCAAACCAAATTGGAAGTCTCGGACCAAACTCGATTTGATAATCGAAGTTTGGGAGCATCTCGACTGTGAATCAGTCGGTGCTCGGGAGCTTGAACAAATACAAAAAGCGTTGCTGGAGACTTTTGGCGCCGGCGCGCTGGCGAGTCCGGCCTCGATCGCACGAGCGGTTGCGGACGAAGGAGCCGTGCTGCGTCATCCCGAAGTTTTTGAATGCGACCGAGCCTGGCGTGAAGCGAATCTTAAGAAGGCGGCATTCGGAGACACACTTGATTTTTCTGAACTGGATGTCGCCTTCGCGTCAATGGTGAAGATTGAAGAAGAGCGATTACAGATTGGCGATAACACCTCCGCCGTAAGCGATTTGCGGGAAGCCGTAAGCGAGATAAGGAAGGAACTGACGTTGCGCGCTGGCAGCCCGATTATCGATCCGTCTCACAGGGTTCTCCTGGGCGAAGTGGCACAGTGGTTAAAAATTTGGCTACAAGCTCCCGAGCTCTTTTCCGATTGGCTCGATTTGAGACGACGCTCACCGGAGTTTCGCAAGAGGTTTCGTTTGGAATGAAGGTGAGACAAACATTCTCAGATTCCTTTCAAAACTTGAAGCGGCGCCTAACGGCGCGTGCCTCTCAAGTAGTCTCTGAATCTAAGTCAACTTTTGGAACTTTTCCCCGTGTCCACGCGAATGTAACTGACGGTCAACTTCATCCGCGCAGCAACGCTGACAGAGATTCGAAACGCATTTCGTTATGACAGCCGAAACTGAGACCTCAGACGCTGAGCTGCTCGAATTGATGAAAGCTGGGAACGAAGAGGGACTCAGTGCCTTATATCGCAGGCGCTCCCGGGCGGTTCACCGGTTCGCGTTGCAGATGTGCGGTTCACAGGCTGTGGCCGATGACGTCACGCAGGAAGTCTTCATGGCGTTAATTCGCGAAGGGAACAACTACGATCCGGCTAAGGGCACGCTCCACGCATTCCTCCTCGGCATCGCTCGCAACCACGTGCTGCGTCGTCTGCGTCGCGAGCGTTTTTACGTTTCAATTGAAGAGAACGCGGCTGAGCATAAGGCAGACGGCCAGGGGCCACTCGCCGATTTTTCGCGAGGCGAAACAATCAAGTCAGTGCGAAGTGCAATCCTGACGCTGCCGGAACGTTATCGTGAAGTGGTCGTGTTATGCGACTTGCAGGAACTGAGTTATCAAGAGGCGGCGGCTGCTTTGGGCTGTGCGGTGGGGACGGTTAGATCGCGCCTGCATCGTGCGCGCACGCTGCTCATTGCCAAGTTACGACCGTCGACTGAAGGCGAGCCTGCTGAAGTTAAATCGGCGAGGTGTTTTGCATGAACTGCCAGGAGTTTGAAAGAGTTGTTCGCGATCTCGCACGTGCGCAAGCATCGGATCGTATAACAAACGAGCTGCTGCTGCCGCTCGATCATGCCGGTATGTGCCCGGCGTGTGAATTGAAATTGGAAGAAGAGCGCGAATTGAGCCGCAAACTAGCGGCGGTCGCTTCGGTGAGTAGTGTGCCGTCGACCTTCATCGAACCGGCGCTACTTCAGGTATATCGTCAGACAACACGGAAGGTTGGGGTCGCTAAAGCGGTACCGATTTTCCGCCGTCCTGTTTACTGGTTCGCCGCGGCGGCCGCTGGGCTTTTGCTGGTGTTCGCGGTTGGAATTCTGCGATCGAGATTGACTACTGCTCAGCCCGGACTATCGATCGCAGCCGTGCAGCGCGGTGAAGACGCGCCAACATCTGCAGCCGTTGTGATCCCGTCTGCAACGTCAAGCCGGGTGGAGACGGTGAACAGCAGCCCCCCTGCGAGCGATCACCGCATCAAGCAACGGCATTCGAAACGTGTATCGGACCGAGTTGAGCAGCAAATAGCGGCGAGCGCTCTAATCGAACCACAGCCCGAACCCGAGATTGCAACGCAGTTCATTGCGCTCAGCGCGGTTGGCCCGCTCAACCTTCAGGACGGTGGGCAGATTGTGCGCGTCGAGTTATCGCGTTTAGCAATGGCGAGCTTTGGCTTGCCGATCAACATGGATCGCTCCGGAGAACGAGTGAAGGCTGACGTGTTATTAAGCGCCGATGGCTTTGCACGCGCAATACGCTTTATCCAGTAGACCAAAACCCAAACGGTACGCCGCGAAGAGGAACAGAAAATGAAGAAACAATTCCTGTTGATACTTGGTGTGGCAATCAGTGGACTATTCATTCTGAGCACGATTAACTCCCGGGCGCAGCAGCGGGGTGAACCCGCGCCTCCGCCGATGCCTTTCGGTGTGGCGATGCAAAACCCTGAGACTGCGCCGCCGGCCGGTGATTTTGTCTTCATCGCTAACGAGATGAGTTTCGGTGGCAAGGTGGTGAAGAATGCGCCTTACTCGGCCGCCGCAATTACGGAAACTATTCAGACGCTGAGCGACGGCAATCGCATCATTACCAAATCAACCGCCATGCTCTATCGCGACAGCGAAGGCCGCACTCGACGGGAACAGTCGCTCGGCCCACTTGGCGCCTTTGCGAGCGGCGGCGAACCACAACAAATGATTTTCATCAACGACCCGCTGGCCGACGTTAGTTACACACTTAACGCTCGCTCGCATACGGCGCAAAAGATGCCGCCAATGCGTTTCAAGTTCGAATACAGAGTTGCGCCTCCGGCGGGTGAGGGTACCGGGGGAGCCACTGCGCCGCCGCCACCCGATCAGCCGGGCCAGTTTGAACGGCAACGAGTTGAGGGTCAGGCAAAAATGATGTCTGGAGGCACCAATTACGTCTGGGGCTGGAGAAACCAGGAGGCGACCACCGAATCACTGGGACGTCAAAACATCGAGGGTGTCGAGGCGGATGGAACGCGAGGCAAAATTACAATTCCGGCGGGGGAGATTGGAAACGAACGCGCCATCGAAATTATCGACGAGCGCTGGTATTCACCTGAGCTGCAGACGGTAGTGATGACGCGCCATAGCGATCCGCGCTTTGGGGAATCCACTTACCGGCTAACCAACATCAGTCGTAGCGAGCCAGCGAAATCTTTGTTCGACGTGCCATCGGACTACAGTTTCAGCGGCGCGGGAAGTGGTCAGGGTTTCGGGTATGCGACCGGCAGCGGGGGTCGCATCGGCGGCGGTGAGACCGGGTTTACAGTGTCAACAGGAGCTATTAACGGAGGCATGCTCAATGGCAAGGCCGTCAGCCTGCCGCTCCCACCTTATCCGCCCATCGCGAAAGCCGCGCACGCATCCGGCAGCGTGAAGGTCCAGATCACGATTGATGAAGAGGGAAACGTGATTTCGGCGCAGGCGGTGTCAGGGCATCCGTTGTTGCAGGCGGCGTCGGTTGCAGCGGCGCGGCAAGCGAAATTCTCGCCGACGAAATTGTCTGGTCAGCCGATTAAGGTACAGGGAGTAGTGGTTTATACCTTTAGTGAGTGAGAAGACGAAAGAGCGGGGGCAGGCCCCCTTCCTGACCTTGAGACGTTCAGAGGCTTTCGACTAATCGAATCGTGAAAGCCGCTCAACCTTAGAGGGATCGCAGACCGTAACAGTCTCGAGGTCGGGAAGGGGGCCTGCCCCCGCTGTTTTTCTAATCCTCTTCCTCCCCACCCCGAATTCTTCCTTCTGCGCGCGACTGTTCAATTACTTTCTGCGCCAAATTCCCCGGAACCGGATCGTAATGCGAGAACTGCATGTGAAACGATCCGCGCGCCGCAGTGATCGAATTCAGGGTCGACTGGTAATTCAACATTTCTGACATCGGCACCTGGGCTTTAATCAACTGGTTCTTCCCGCTAGCCTCCATGCCCTGGACGCGTCCCCGGCGCGAATTGAGATCGCCCATGATGTCGCCGCTGCTCTCCTGGGGCGCGCTGATCTCGACGTCCATGATTGGCTCGAGGATCGAAGGCTTCACTTTTTCCATCGCCGCGCGAAACGCCTTGCGCCCCGCCGCGCGAAACGAATGTTCATCGGAGTCCACGTTGTGATACGAACCGTCGATTAGTTGCACTTTGAAATCGACCAGTGGATAACCCGCGATTGCTCCCGAAGCCGCGGCTTCAATGATGCCTTTCTCGATCGCCGGTCGGAACTGTTGCGGAACGGCGCCACCGAAAATCTTGTCCTCAAAAACAAAGCCACCACCGCGCGGCAATGGTTCGAAGATAACTTTGCAATCACCAAACTGGCCGCGACCGCCGGTCTGTTTCTTGTGGCGGCCCTGGACCTCGGCGCGCGCAGTTATAGTCTCTTTGTACGGAACCTTCGGCGGATGCAACGTCACCTCAACGCTGTAACGCTTCTTAAGTTTCTCAACCACGGTTTCGACGTGGAGCTGGCCCGAACCCGATAACAAGAATTCCTTGGTTTGAGAGTCGCGCGTGAAGTGCAACGCCGGATCTTCCTCCAGAATCTTATGGAGCGCGACGCTGATTTTCTCTTCATCCTGGCGTGACTTCGGCTCGATTGCAAAGGCAATCGCGGCCTCCGGATAAACTACTGGTTCGTAAACAATCGGCGACTGCTTATCGCACAAGGTGTCGCCGGTTTGCGTTTCCTTTAACTTGACGCAGGCCACGATATCGCCGGCATGGCATTCCGGAACCTTGTCGAGTTGCTTGCCCTGCACGGAGTGCAACATGCCGAGCCGCTCCATCGTTCCGCGCACGGAATTCAGCACCGTCGCATCATTCTGTAGTTTGCCGCTGATCACTTTCATCACGTTGATACGGCCGGCAAATGGATCGGCGATGGTGCGAAAACAATAGGCCGAGAAGGGCTCGTTATCGTCGTACTTGCGCGCGATTTTGTCGGCCTCGGGCTTAGCGTCAACGGGCAGACCATACTCGGCCACGTGGTGTGCGGGATCGGGAGCGTAATCAACGATGGCATTGAGCAGTGCGCGCAAGCCGACGAGGGTTGAGCCGGACACGGCAAACACCGGACATAGCTTACTGTTCGCGATTGCTTTGTTGATGTTAGGCAGAATGTCGGATTCTTCGAGGGTGCCGTTTTCGAAGTATTTCTCCATCAAAGCATCGTCAGATTCAGCTACCAGCTCGACTAATCGTTCACGCGTCTTGTCGACGTATTCGCGGCCTTCCGTGGGAATTTCGATTTCTTTGGCCTGGCCATCGGCCCCAAGTTCGTAAGCCTTCATGTGCACAACATCAACGACGCCGCGGAAATCTTTTTCTTTTCCTATCGGCAGGGTGAAAGGAATGATTGCCCGGCTAAACGCTTTTTGCGCGCTCTCCACGGCGGCGCCAAAATCTGCGTGTTCCTTATCAAGCTTAGTGACCACCATCATGCGTGGAACGATAAACTCATTGGCAAAGGCCCAGGTCTTTTCAGTCTGAACTTCAACTCCTTTAACAGCGTCGACGACCGCGAGCGCGCAATCCGCCACTCGCAAAGCCGGGCGCGCGTGGGCCACAAATGCGGCGTATCCTGGCGTATCAATAAAATTAATTTTGGTATCTCGATGTTCTAAGTGGGCAATCGCTGTGTTGAGGGTGATCTTGCGGGCAATAGAATCGTCTTCGTAGTCAGTGACCGTTGTTCCTTCTTCAACTTTACCCCAGCGCGGTGTGGCTCCGGCGACGTAGAGAAGCGAACTAATCAGTTGCGTCTTCCCTACGTCGCCGTGTCCGATGACCGCAAGGTTACGAATGAACTCCGTGGCGTAGGCTTTCATAAAAAGATAAGTCCTTTCAGTGAGCGGATATTTTGCGAAGTAGGACAGACATTCAAGTCTGACTGAACATCCGATGACAGGCAGGAGTGCCTGCACTACTGCGTCGTAATTGGTGTCGAGTAATTTATCTGAGGGGTTGGGGCAAAGGCAAGTTAAGCCATCTTTTTGAGTTTAAATCGCATCGTAGAAACCGGAAAATTGGTTAGTTTCAATGGAGAAAGAAAGATGTTTTATCAAAGGATAGGCTCGCTCTTTTTGGCGCTGGCGCTGCTGGTGTGCGGCGCTGTGGCTGCCTTCGGAGCGGGTGTTAACAAGGAATTCCCCACGGACAAAACGAGTACACGCGAAAGGAAAGTGCAGGTTTCGGAACCTCTAAATCTTGCAGTGTTGGTACAGGACGACCTCATCTCGCAAGTCGGAAATGAACTCGGTGTGACCAGAGACTTCATTCGCTCGCTGCCGAACGGTTCTCAGGTGATGATTGGTTACATCACCACCGGCAGCCTGCAGGTGCGACAGTCCTTTACGAGTGATTTGGACAAAGCCGCGCGTTCATTGCGTCTGCCGCGCGCCAGCACGTCGGCGTCGGCGTACAACCCGTACGTTGAAGTGATCGAAGCGCTGCGTCTCTTTGATGGAAACGGAAAAGGGAAGAACGCGGTGTTGCTCATCTCGGATGGACTCGACACGTCACGCGGATTCGACGTTACGAGCGCGGCCCATACAGTCGATCTCGAACGGTCAATCGCCAAAGCGAATCAGAGGGGCGTAACGGTTTACGCTTTCTATGCGCCTTCAGTTGGCTTGACGAGCCGCAGCCGTTTAGCAGCCAGCTACGGTCAAAGTTCATTGAACCGCCTGGCGCACGACACTGGCGGTCGCGCGTTTTTTCAGGGAACCACGGGATTCGTAACTTTTGATTCCTATTTCAGGGAACTGAAGCGAACACTGAATGAACAATACGCCCGCGCGTTTTAAGTAAAGCGCAACTCAGACGAGACGCCGTTGCGGGAAATCCGCAGCGGCGTTTTGTTACGAAACGGACAATTTTGGGTGGTGACCTAATTTCAGGTTTCTCTGTGCAACCTCTGTGTCCTCTGTGACTCCGTGGTGGATCACCTTAGGCAATCACTCACCACAGAGACACAGAGGATACGGAGGTCGCACAGAGGAGTGCAAATTAGGTCACCACCCCAATTTTTGCTTGGATTGAGATGAAGCGCGGTGATAAAGTTGCCCTTGCAAACACGAGCCCAACGGGCAAAAGGTGTTCGGTCTTCACCTAATTGACTGGCAACGTGCGCGAATATTGTCTCATCGTCGAGGGGGCTTATCTTTCGGAGTCAGAAGCCGAGCATGCCCTGCGCGATCCCTTCATTGAAGACTGGGTCGAAGAGACCGGACACTTCAAAATCCACAACATGAATGAGATTCAGGTGACACCCGGCGTGACGCTCGGTTCGCTTGGCGTGGTGATGCTTGACGATCGTTTATTCGAAATCGCGAGCGCGGACGCCCAGCATCCGTTGACTGAATTCAAAGCAAAAGGTGTTGCTGAAGCCCTCAAGCGTCAGGACATGTTTGATGAAATCTCCGTCAAGCCTCGCGACGAAGATGAAGAGTTAACCTCAGCGGAGTCTCCCGACTCCGAAATCCAGTGACAGAGAGTCTAGCCACGTTCCTCGGTGGTCGCGTGCGCGTGGTTATGGGTGACATCACCAGCCACGACGTGGGCGCGATAGTAAACGCAGCCAACCGGACGCTATTGGGCGGTGGCGGCGTCGACGGCGCAATTCACAACGCCGGTGGCCCCACCATCCTCGAAGCCTGTCGTGAAATTCGTCGTGCCCAATATCCCGACGGACTTCCTACCGGCGAGGCCGTAATCACGACCGCCGGAGATCTACCCGCGCAATATGTCATTCACACCGTTGGCCCCATTTACGGACGACATGATGGCCAGGAACCGAACCTGTTGGCAGCGTGTTACCGTCGATCGCTCGAAATTGCGGTGCAGCATTCGTTAACATCGCTGGCATTTCCCGCAATCTCAACCGGAGCATTTGGTTATCCGTCGTCTGAAGCGGCTGCGGTATCGTCGCAGACGATCAAAGAGTTTCTCACCGCCGATCAAACGGTGACCGACGTGCGCCTGGTGTTTTTCATGGAACGGTCAGCGAAAACGTTTCTCCGCCACCACAAATTCAGCTAATCACCCACTTGTGTTATAAGAGCCGCTTTGTTTATTACGTTAGTACCCAACAATGCCTTAAAGAGATCCACGCGATTGAGGTCAGTACCACCACACGCTACGGCGTTGGGGCACTGGCCTCATTACGTGAATAACTAAGAATGATCGAGACTATCGAGCAATTGAGCACCAACAAATCAACCGCAACTCTTCCTTCACCACTGCAGGCGCTCGAGCGCCTCTCCTGGAACTACTGGTGGAGCTGGTCGACGGACGGCGCCGGCGTTTTTCGAGATCTCGACGCCGAGCTTTGGGATCAGGTGGAACACAATCCGCGCATTCTGCTGGCGCAAGTTTCCGAGTACCGGCTGGCAGAGATGGCGACGGACCCGGTCTATAGCGCTCGCATTATTAAGTTGTCGGAACAGTTTGACGACTACATGAAGGTCTCAGATTTCAAATCTCAGATCTCAAATTTCACACCTGAAATCTCAAATCTCAAATCTGCACCCACAACCGAAAATCCCGTCGCCTATTTTTGCGCCGAGTATGGCGTGCACAATTCGCTGCCGCTGTACTCCGGAGGTCTCGGCGTGCTCGCCGGCGATCATTTGAAATCGGCTAGCGACCTGGGAGTGCCGCTCCTCGCGATCGGCCTGCTTTATCACTACGGTTATTTTCGACAGCGTCTTGACCGCGTCGGTTGGCAGGAGGAGTTTTATGGTGAAACTGATCCAAATCAGTTGCCGCTCCACCTCGTGGCTGCGGAAGACGGTGCGCCAATGCTGGTTGAGGTCACAATTCGCGACCGCCAGGTAAAAGCGCAAATCTGGCGCGCCGACATCGGGCGCGTGCCACTCTATTTGCTCGACACGAACATTGAAGTCAACGAGGAAACCGATCGCTGGGTCACCGGCCACTTGTACGGCGGCGATCGCGAGACGCGCATTGTTCAGGAGATGTTGCTGGGCATTGGCGGCGTACGGGTGCTGCGCAAGCTGAATATCAACCCGGCTGTTTATCACCTGAACGAAGGGCATAGCGCATTTCTCACCCTGGAGTTGGCGCGCGAGCTGATACAAACGGAAGGAATTGCCTTTTCCGAAGCGGCGAAACGCGTGCGCGAGCGTTGTGTGTTCACAACCCATACCCCGGTATCAGCGGGCAATGATGAGTTCGCAATTGATTTGCTGAGCTCGTCTTTTGGCGCGACTTACGAAAAAGAGCTTGGCCTTTCGCACGAAGAATTCATCGCGCTGGGCCGCATTAACCCGGCCAATGCAGAGGAAGCTTACGGACTTACCCCGTTGGCCATTCGTATGTGCCGTTCGACAAATGGAGTCAGCGAAAAGCACGGGGAAGTTTCGCGCGCGCTTTGGCAAAAACTTTTTCCAGAGAAAACGATTGAGGAAATCCCGATCACCTATGTGACAAACGGCGTTCACGCGCCGACCTGGGTTGCTCCCGTGTTGCGCTCACTTTTTGAAAAGCACGTCGGTTTTGATTGGCAAACGAAAACGTTGGACCGAACGGCTTGGGCGTCGGGTGTTCACGCAATTCCTGACGAGGAGTTGTGGGCGGTGCATTTACTTTTGAAGGATCGGCTGGTTGCGTTTATTCGCCAACGCTCGTTCCTGGCACGCATCAATCGCGGTGATTCTGCTGATTCGGTCGAATCGGCGCGCAACATGTTTGAGCGCGATGCACTGACGATTGGATTCGCGCGACGCGTAGCCGGTTACAAGCGATGGAACTTGTTGCTTCGCGATCCGGAGCGGCTGCTGAGAATAATCAACAACAGCGAACGTCCGGTTCAATTTGTGTTCGCCGGCAAAGCACATCCGCAGGATCAGGAAGCGAAAGTAATTCTGCAGCAGGTGGCGCAATGGGAAGTGAGCGCAGGCGTCGGTCAGAAGTCAGTATTTCTGCAAAACTACGATCACGAAATCGCGCGCCAGTTAGTGCAATCAGTAGACGTTTGGCTTAACGTTCCGCGGCGTCCGCTTGAAGCTTCAGGTACGAGCGGCGAAAAAGTGGCAATGAACGGCGGGCTCAATTTGTCGGTGCTGGATGGGTGGTGGCTCGAAGGTTACGACGGAACGAACGGTTTCGCAGTAGGCAATGAAGTCGGCGCAACAGACACGGCAGACATTGACGCGGCCGACGCGGAATCGCTCTATCGGTCGCTCGAAACGCAGGTAGTGCCGCTTTACTACGATCGTGACGAGCTCGGCTTGCCGCGCAAATGGATCACGATGATGAAGAATTCAATTGCGACACTGATACCGGAATTCAACAGCAACCGCATGGTGGCCGAATACGCGCGGCGCATCTACACAGTCGAAGCCTGATCAACGCTCCAAAGTCTGAGTTTGTAACCCTCGGTGCGCGGCTAGTCTTTTCTGTCCTCTGCGGCACTTTGCCAGGGCACTTGCAACGTTTGCAAACGCCGGTGCGCGGCGAGTCTTTGACTTGCCGAAAGACTTTCCCTAAAAGTCTGAGGGTCTGCGACCCTCAATATGCCGTATAGGATTTCGATAGATACCCCGGCGCTGTTCATCACTGCAGTCGGTAAGGACCGGCTGCCGGTCTTCCAGAAGGATGAAATAAAACAAATTGCCTGCAGCGCAATCAATGAGGCTCGAGTGTCATGCGGATTTCTTCTGTTTGCCTATGTACTCATGCCCGATCATATTCATCTGTTGACAGATCAACCGCGCAAGCCATCTGAGGTCCTTCAATTCGTCAAGGGAATTATTGGGCATCGTGTGATCGAGTATCTAAAGATAAACAACTTCGAAAGTTCGCTGCGAAAGCTCCGGCACTTTGAATGGAAGCGGAAGCATCAGTTCTCGGTTTGGCAACATGACTCAGATGTCTTTTCGGTGATCAGTGAATCCAAGTTCATGGAAAAGGTGAATTACATACATCTTAATCCCGTGCGGGCCGGTTTGGTCGAACGAGCAGAAGAGTATCGTTGGTCCAGTGCGCGCTGGTGGCGAAAAGTGCCTCTGGAAGATGAACCGCTTGGCCTCGATATTGACAAGATTATTTGGCGGCGATCTGGAAAGACTAGGTCGTAGACCAAAGGTCAAGAGAAGAGGTTTTCGGCAAGTCAAAGACTTGCCGCGCACCGGGCGGTCACAGACAAGCGAAGAGAAGGGGCATTTCGGGCAAGTAAAAGACTTGCCACCCTCCACGGCCATGAATCCCACCGCGCCATCGCCGAGATACCCCTGGCGTCTGTTCTGGTGTTTGTTCGCAGCCGATGTCTTTGCGGCGCTGACAATCATCCCAATTGCGCTAGACATCGTGCCGGCGATTAGCTCGCGTGTTGGTCCTGCGCCGTTCCCAATTCCGGTCGTGGTCCTTATCGGCGTGGCACAGAATCTAGCTCTGCTGGCCCTCTTTGTCTGGTTAGGACTCAAACTCTCGCGGCGCCTTGGACTCGGTACTCCATTTCTTGAATCGTGGTTAATGAAGCAACCGGGGCCGACTCGCAACGAGGTGGCGAGTAGTTTGAAAGAAGCTTTGCTGATAGGCATCGTACTTGGAATCGCCCTGCTAATCGCTTTGTTATTGTTGGCGCCGCGTTTGCCAAACCTGCCGCTGCTCGTTCTCGCGAAACTACCGCTCTGGAAACGTTTTCTACTCTGTTTTTATGGCGGCATTTACGAAGAGCTCTTAACGCGACTGTTCCTGCTCTCATTGTTTGCCTGGCTGCTGGATCGCGGTTGGCGCAAGGTTGTTCCTTCACTTTCAACTCCGGCATTTTGGATAGCCAACGTCCTCGCGGCTTTACTGTTTGGGCTCGGTCATCTGCCGTCCGCCTCGCTGTTCATGAAGATCACTCCCCTGGTCGTCGTCGCGGCGATCGTCCTCAATGGCCTCGCCGGCATCGCCTTTGGATATCTCTACCGGCGGCGCGGATTGGAATCCGCAATCATCGCGCATTTCACTGCAGACTTTGTGATTTACGTGATCGGCGCGGGCTTCCTGAAAACATAACCGTGCAGTTCCTGCCTGATCGTTTTACGCATAGCTGGTGGTCTTCGGCACTCGCGGTCGTATGTTAGACTAACCGCGTTTTCGGGTTGACCTCATGAAATATTGCACCGTTTGCCAGGGAAAATACGACGACAACGTCAGCTTCTGCTCGATCGACGGCGAGGTGCTGGAAGATGATCCGACTTCGTTTGTTGGCTCGGTCCTCGATGGTCAGTATCAAATAGAGTCGTTGCTGGGCAAGGGTGGCATGGGCGCGGTTTATCTCGCTCGTCACATCCTGCTTGGCGATCGCGTCGCCATAAAAATCCTACCGCCCGAAGTTCGAACCAATGCTGAGTGGCTACGCCGGTTTCGTCGTGAAGGCCAGGCGGCGCGTCGCTTTCGACATGCGAACGCAGTCACCGTTTACGATCTGAGGACCGCCAGCGACGGTACGATTTACATGGTGATGGAATACGTCGAGGGCCACACGCTCGACGCTGAGCTCAAACGTCGCGGCCACTTCACGCCGGCGGAGGCTCTGGAAATTCTCGAGCCGATCATGAGCGTGCTCAATACGGCACACGCGATGGGCGTGGTTCATCGTGATCTCAAGCCCGAAAACATAATGATCGGCAAGACGCAAACCAACGGCGACACACCGATCAAGCTTCTCGATCTCGGTATTGCCAAGATGCGCGAAATCGCCGGCGTCGAAAGCGCCGGGACGACGGAACTGACGATGGCCGGTCAGGTGCTCGGTACGCCTTACTACATGTCGCCTGAGCAGTGGGGCGAGTTATCGCGCGACGGCAATCCGGAAATCGATGGTCGTACTGACATCTACAGCCTCGGGCTCGTTGCTTACCAGATGATCAGCGGAAACCGGGCATACGCTGCCGCGACTCTGCATGAATTACGGCGCGACCATTTGTCGGTAATGCCGCCACCGTTAGCGGAAAAAGTTCCCGGCGTGCCTCAGGCCTTCAGCGATGCGATTACGCGCGCAATTTCAAAGGATCGCAGCGAACGGCAATCGACCGCCGGCGAATTGGCGGCTCAGTTACGCGCCGGTTTGGGCGATTCGGCGGGAGTGGTTTCAACGGGCACGCGACTTGACGCGCCGGCGGGTCACGGTGGTTCTGCGAACACGCACGGGACGCCAGGTGCAGTGATAACCCAGTCGGATGTGAACGCGGCAACAATCGTCACCAACGAAGCTGTACCAACCTCTGCTCCAAATGTTCCGCCTTCCGTTCGGTCGGCAGTGCCGCAGCCGCCGGCACCTATGCCGGTTCGCGCCGTCGAGGATTTGCAATCAGTTGTAACCGTCGTTCGGCCTTCGGCACCCGTCGCCGAACCGAAAAAATCACGGACAAAAATATTTGCCTTAGCAGGCGCGGCGGTTTTGGTTCTGGCGCTTGTTGTGCTCGGCGTCGGTGGAGTGTTTGCGTTCAATTGGTTTCGACCGAAACCGGGCGGAGATACAATTACCGGCGGATCGACAAAGCCCGCCAGGCCGAACAGCGTTGCACCGGCGAGCACGGAGTTTGGCCGTTACTGGCTGGAGGTTTTGCCAAACGCCCTTGCTGCCGAGCCGCAGCGCGTAGCGAGTGGAACGACGCTGCAGTCCGGGCAGGCCTTCAAGTTTCACTTTTCGCCGGTCGAGGACGGCTTCCTCTATATCCTTGGGCCGGGAGAAGCGAACAAGATGACTGCGTTTTTGACAAACAAACCCGCGACGATTTCCGGCTTGCAATCAAATCAGGCAGCGAAGGGAACTGACTTTAGTTTTCCGAATGGCATCGAGCACTGGCTCGAGCTCGACAAGAAAGCAGGGACCGAAAACTACACCATAATTTTCACGCGCGAACAGTTGAGAGCGCCGGCTTTTTTCGATGCGCAGGCAACCGGAAAACCGTTAACCGACTCGGACGAAACTCAGTTGAACGAGTTTTTCGCGAGATACAAAACCGGGGCGCCCGTAACCGAGGTTAACAGTGGTACTTCGGCAGAGCCTTTCGTAACCGTAAAACTGCCGCCTCCAGCAACCGAGGGCGGGCCGGTTATCTTCGAGATTCGTATTCAGCATAAGTGAAGCAGCTGATGCTGAGAGGAAATGAAAACATGAAAATGAAGCTCATCGTTTTTAGTTGCGTCATCGTCGCCGGCGCGAGCCTTTCTATTCCGGTCGCCTCACAACAAGAAGAAGATGTCAGAGGGGCATTCATGACCACGCGGCCGAAGGTCACTCCGAAATCGAGCGGGCCAGCCACGAAGTCGAGTCGCCGCCGTCCCAAGCCGACGGTCTCTGGTACTAAACCAAGTCCGAGTCCGAATCCAACACCTTCATCATCGACGCCGCAGAAGCTGAACAGCGCCCGGCTGGGTTTGGGGCTGACGCTTTTCATGCGTGATTCGAGTGGCCTTGCGATTCGAACTGACCCGGAACATGAGTTTGTCAAAGGCGACCACGTGAGGTTTTTAATCGAGACAAGTGCCGATGGTTATCTCTACGTCTTTAACACGACGGACGGGGGGCAACCGGTAATGATTTATCCCGACCAGGAACTCGATGAAGCCGGCAACTATTTCCAGGCGCACGTTCCTTTCGAAATCCCGTCGAGCGGCGCGGCTGAAGAACGGTTGCGCTGGCTTACCTTCGACGCGAAGCCCGGCGCTGAGAAATTGTATTTTGTGTTCACGCGTGAACCGCTGAACGCAGTGCCGATTGAGGACGACCTGATCGCTTATTGCCGTGAGAACGAGCAAAAATGCCCCTGGAAACCCGGCGCAGAAGTCTGGTCGCAAATTCAGCAGGAGCTCAACGGGCCGGTAAAAGTTACAAAGGCCGGCACGATGGGAAGTAAGCAGACGGCGTCTGAACAACGTGCAGTAACACGCGGCATCGGTCTGAATGGAACCGATCCGGAACCGTCGTTGATAATGATGACGGCCTCGACGAACAAAGATATTTTAGTGGCCGCGGTTGATCTAATTCACAAATCGGCAAGCCTGCGCGGCAGCGAGAACAAGGAACTTGGGGAGTTTGCGGGAGGAGTACTACATTGAAATTCGTCAGAAGCTTTACCGGTCTTGTCTTAAGTCTTAGTTTGTTGTCAGGAACAGTTGCTACAGCGTTTAGTGGAGGCCAACCGGCCTCGCTTACACCCCAACAAACGGATCAGGCCTCAACTGCGTTGCACGAGGGACGACGCCTGCTCAAGCGTGGCAAGTCCGACCTTGCTCTGGGTCAACTCCAAACTGCGCTCAACCTGTACACAGCTGCAAACAACCGCAAAGGCGTAGCGGCCGCGCATAACGAACTCGGCGATCTATATCTGCGTCAGGGACAAAGCAAGATCGCCCTCGATCACTATCAACGAGCATACGAATCGCTCACGGGCGTTTTGGGACAGGAGCAACAGAATGCTGCCGCTGCAGGCACCGCTGCACGAATGGTTCCGAGCTCAAAGGCAGGCATGGCTGTGGATACGGCAGCAAGTGCGAGCGATACAGGCTTCAATACCCAGTTGCTGCTGGCGAAGATCGGAGAGACAAATTATCGCTCAGGAGACATGCGCGCGGCAGCCGCTTCGTATTCGTTGATGACGCCGAAAAAGCCCGAAAGCGCGGTGAAGAAGGCCGGCGGCATGTTCGGAAAACTAGCGCCATCCATCGTGCTTGGTAATGCGACTGACAGTGCCGTTGTAGGTTCCGCCGCAGGCGCCGTGGGCGGCGCGCTCGTTGCGAAAAATGAGCTCGATCAGTATCGGACGTCGATTGTTTACATGACGTACGAACTCGGCATGGGTCGCATTGCCTACGGCGAAAACGATCTCGCCACGGCGTCCAAACATTTTCAAAACGCGGCCGACGCCAGCAAAGGTGCGCTGCCGATGATCACGAACCTCGGCCAAACGCGCAGGTTTCGTACTGCTGCGCGGACCAGCCTGGCCGATGTGGCGCTGCGTCAGTTGGATTTTAAGAACGCCGCGAAGCTGTATGAACAGGCTGCGAAAGGCGCGAGAGACGACAAGCGTTTGGACTTGATGTGGCCGGCGCAGCTGGGATCAGGTCGCAGTCAATGGGCTTTGGCTGCACAGGAGAAGGACGCAAAAAAGGCGCTCAAAATGCGCGAGACCGCGCTGACGAGTTATCGCGAAGCGATCGCTACGGTGGAAACCTTGCGGGCCGGCAGTTTGAGGGCGGATGAATCGCGCACGATTTTTCTGAGCACCACCAAGGACGTTTACGACGACGCGGCCAACGCGTTTGCCGAAATGGCGCTATTCAACGGCGTGCCTGACGGTTCGGCCCCCGTTGGCAAAGCGGAGGGCTTGAACGGAAAAGCGCTCGAATATGCTGCCGAGGCTTTTCGCATTACGGAACAATCACGCGCTCGTTCATTGCTCGACTTGCTGAGCGAAACGAACGCGGCGATCACGGAAGGCATTCCCGCCGATCTGCTTAAACGGAAGCAAGACAATCTGGATCGCCAACAGGAGATCGCCGAACAGTTAACCGGCATCGACGTGTCTCCCGTTACCGACAAAAAGAAGCCGTCGGATCTGGAAGACGAACTCGAAAAACTTCAAGCCTCGTTTGAGGAAATAGAAAATCAAATTCGCACGGCCAGTCCGCGTTACGCGAATCTGACGGCCGCCAAACCTGTCACGCTGGCCGACGTGCAATCGACGTTGCTTGACGACAAAACCGCTTTGCTGGAATACAGCCTCGGAACGGAAGCGTCGTACTTGTGGTCGGTGACGAAGTCAAATGTTTCTCTATATAAATTGCCCGCGCGCTCGACGTTAGACAAACTGGCGACCGACCTGCGCGCGCAATTAATCCCGTCGAAACTGCAGCGTCGCATCGTCGGCATCGATGTGCTGGCCGACAATCAACGCGGTCTTGGCGTTAGCGCGACGCCTTTCGCCGAAGATGCGGCTGGATTCACGGCGGCTTCAAGCGCTCTTTACCAGGCCGTGGTCGCGCCTGCGGCTACCCAGTTGGGAGACAAGCGTTTGTTGATCGTCGCTGATGGCGCATTGAACTATGTGCCGTTTGAAGCGCTGGTGAAGTCGGCCGAGAATACCGACTATTCATCGCTGCCTTATCTCATCAAGACAAATGAAATCCTGTATTCGCCATCGGCTTCCGTCGTAAGTGTGATCAGGCAACAAAATAGCAATCGCACCGGCCGAACGATGCTGATCCTCGCGGATCCTGTTTTCAATTCAAACGATGCGCGCGCTAAAGGCGCCGCTGCCGCTGCGACAAGCGGCGGAACCCGTGGACTCGGAATCCAGAGTGCGCTAGCGGACGTGGCCGGCGCCGAGGGAGGTGGCGCTGCGGCCGACGCAAAGATGCAAGGCTTGCCGCTCGCGCGTCTCTCTGGAACACGCACCGAGGCGGAGCAGATTGGCAAGCTGGCGAAAGCATCGGGCGCGCAAGCTGACACCTGGCTCGATCTTGAGGCCAGCGAAGACAACGTTGAGACGCGCGACCTCAGCAAATATCGCGTACTGCATATTGCCACTCACGGATTGCTCAACGCCGAGCGACCTCAGTTTACGGGTGTCGTGCTGTCGCTGGTCGGCAACAAGAGTGGAGACGGGTTCTTGCGCACTGATGAGGTGTTCAACCTGCGGCTTGGAAGTCCATTGGTGATGCTGTCCGCATGCGAAACCGGACTCGGAAAAGAAAAACGAGGCGAGGGAGTAATCGGTCTGACGCGCGCATTCATGTATGCAGGCGCGCCGACGGTAGGCGTGAGCCTTTGGTCCGTGGCAGACAAGTCGACGGCAGACTTAATGACTGACTTCTATCGCCGGCTATTTGCGAGCACTGACGTCGGCGCATCCGCGGCGTTGCGTGAATCGCAACTAGCGATGATTCAAGGCAAAAAATACAGTGCGCCATTTTACTGGGCGCCGTTCGTTGTCGTTGGTGATTGGCGTTAGAACGTAAAGATGTTCGAGAACATCCCCGTTGTTGTTTTCGACGTTTCATTCAGTTAGCGTTCCATAACGCAACAGACAATACGATATCGGGTATCGTTCTTTACCACGTTTTACTCATGTCGTCTCTTTCCCTTATTTTGCGCGCCGCACTGAGTGGCATGGTGGTTGTAATACCCCACTTGGGCAATTCGCTCGACCGGCAAGACGGTGATGCATCGGGCGCAAAGTGGAAGGAGAAAATTATGACAAACAAGAATCGAAATCTCGTGACACGAATATTCATGTTGGCGCTGGTGGCTTTTTTGGCGCTGCCGCTCACGGCATTCGGCCAAAATAATGGTCGTGGCCGCGGCAAGCCGACTGATATTTTTGTAAATGGACACGATGCGCGCGATGGCCGCTGGGACAAGAACAATGGTCAGGCTCGGCGCGCCGACGAATGGCGCCGCGAGCAGGAACGCATGCGCGCAGAGGAATTGCGCCGGCAGCGTGAACGTGATCGACGCTATGGGAACGGTGGTTACGGTAACTACGGCGGTTATGGTGGCTACGGCGATGCTCAGCTTCGCCAGACCGCGCTGAATGCTGGTTATAACAACGGCGTCCAGGAAGGCCGCCGGGACCGGAGCCGTGGCGAGCGTTTTGAGTATCGCGACGAAGGCGATTATCAGAACGCGAGCGAGGACTACAATTCACGATTAGGTAACCGCGACTTGTACCGACAGTATTTCCGTCAGGGATTTGCGAACGGTTATCGCGACGGATACAACGGTTACTAAGGCAAACCAAAACAACAACAGAGCGGGAGTGGGGCTTAGTCTTCACTCCCGTTTTTATTGTGCATGCCAAATTGTGAGATCAAGGTCGATAGGCTACTATCAAACCATTGAGATCACGGAATATCAGGGTAACAGGCATGGAAAATCACTTCGTCAAGTTCACCGATTCTGGCATGTTAGATGAGCTAGCGACGCGTTCACGAGAGCGACCGGTGGTCATCTTCAAGCACAGCTTGACCTGCCCGATCAGCGCTGCGGCTTACGAGGAGATGCTCGGCTTCGATGGCGACGTGGCGCTGCTCGAAGTTCAACGTTCGCGCGCGCTTTCGCGAGAGGTTGAGGATCGCCTCGGCGTTGCGCACGAGTCGCCGCAGGTCATCATTTTGCAAAATGGGCAGATGGTTTGGAACGCGTCACACTTCAACATCACTGCGGCTGCTGTGACGAATGCCATACGCGAATTAGCGTCGGCCAAACAGTAGGGTTAATGGTCGCCCGATGATAGAGACAACTGAAAGACGCGGCCCGGCAATAGAACCGCGAGAGATTCAGCAGGAAGGCGACGCGGGGCTTCGCATTACCTGGGCCGACGATTGTGTTTGCCGTTACAGCGCGGCTGAACTGAGAAGAGCATGTCCCTGTGCGCAGTGCGTCAACGAATGGACGGGACAGCGCACTTTAAAACCCGAAACCATTTCTGATGAGCTGACCATTGCGGATTTAAGTCTGGTGGGACGTTACGCGATAAATTTCCGCTGGAGCGATGGCCACGATACAGGCATTTACAGTTTCCGCTACTTGCGGGAATTGGGCGAACGCTAAAGCTGGTCTGACAACGAAAGATTGATGTCGTATGAATGAGCAGGATTTTTTTAACGAAAAACAGGAACTCAAGAAAGCCACCTACAGTTGTCCGCATTGCCGGGAACGCGCGGAATATGACGTTCGCTGGCTGAAGCGAACGAAGAAGCAAGGTCCGCCCCGTGGGGCTAACGAACAGGATCGTATGCGCTATCAAAAGTCGCGTGATTATCTCGTCCGGATCGACGATATGCTGGCGTGCAAGAGTTGTCGCCGTCGTTTTGATATACCTAGTTCACAGTCAGTTGTTTTTCTATAGATTGTTAAGCGCAACCTCATCGGCTTCACCTTCCCGTGCTGGGGCCATAAAAATCCTTCTACTGAAACACGTCGTCCAGTTTCCAACCGATTTATGTTTTGGGTCTCGACAGTTGGGTTAAATTGAGTGCGTTTTTTGCTGGACAAAACCGCTCACAGGCAGACCTTCAACTGCCAGAGTTGCGGCTTGCGCTTTGCTCTGCCACGCGTCAGCAAACTACAACGAGAAGAGAAATTATGATTGAGACATCTGAATTCGCGGGCGCGCACAAGACAAACACGTCATTCTTATCACCACTCGAGCGCCGGCTGGCGCCGCTAGTTATTCCGCGGATTCCCCTCTGGTTGGAGACGCATCACCTGACAATGCTGACCCTCGTTTGGTCGCTCGGCATCATGTTTTTCAGTTTCATGGCAACGCGAAATATGCGTTGGCTGTGGTTGGTTTCAGGAATGATTTTTCTGCAATGGGTGACCGACCACTACGACGGGAAGATCGGTAAGCATCGCAACACCGGCCTCGTTAGATGGGGCTATTACATGGATCACCTGCTTGATTACGTATTTTTGTGTTCGGTCATTATCGGCTATGCATTCATCCTTCCCGAGCGCTCGCGCTTGCAACTGCTTTTGATGCTGGCACTCTTTGCCGCTTACGACTTCAGCACTTTCCTTGCGTTTGCAGCGACCGACCGGCTGAAAATCAGTTATCTCAAATTCGGTCCGACCGAGTTTCGGCTGGCGCTCATTATCATCAACGCACTGCTAATTACTTACGGCACGCGCTATATGATCAGCGGTTTGAAGTGGGTTAACGCCGGCGCCATCGTGGGATTGGTGTTTCTGGTTTATTCAACTCAGAAAAAGATTTGGCAAATCGACATGGCTGGTCGGAAGAAAACGCCGGCGCTGAAGGGAGAGCCGTTGGTGTTAGAAAAATCGTACGTGCCGGCAAAAGAGTGTACGTATTAGTAACGGCGATCCAACCTTAGGCGGCGTCGCACACATCCAAAACGCTGAACTTCCTCGTATATCCTACGTCTTAACTTTGCTGGATTATCAGGTCAGGTTTCGTGGCTTGGTGTTTGCTAACGGGTAAGCGCACGCAAGAAATCGTGGCGAAAACGTTCCTGATGTGGCTCTACGAAATAAGGAACTCTATTCAAGAAAAATCGTTTAACTGAGGGAATTGTTCCACAGTAATAGACAGAAGTTGGTTAAAATGCCAGAAAAGAAAGCTATCAAAATCATTAAGAAGAACGAGCGGGCTCGGAAACAGAAGCCTGCTGCTAAGGGTGCCACCACTGCGCAAACTGCACGCGATATGGTGAAGACCGTTACCAATTGGGTTAACGAGTTGCAGCAGAAGCGGCGCCTGGAAACCGCCAACGCTATCAAACTCATGATGCGCGAAGACCCGCGAGCCAGCGAGGCTTAACTCCGCCTTTCAATCGTTAGTCAAACGCGAGTACCCACTTCGCGAGTTATCCGGCCTTCCTTCAAATCGCTATCATTCCTGATCGATACCTCCTTGAGTATCACGCAATGCGGTGTCAGAATGACGCCGCAGTTAGGCATTCACTATTGTCAGCAGGGCGGAAGACCAATGGCAGCGGTAGGCGACAGTGCCGTTTCGGCAGCCTTTCTCGAAAAGGCGCAGTCCCTTTTTGAAGAGTACCTGGGAAAGATCGAAGCCTGCGTAGCGAGCTTGACGGAAGAACAGGTTTGGTGGCGGCCAAATCCGGAGTCGAACAGCATCGGCAATCTGATGCTGCACCTTTCCGGAAATGCTCGGCAGTGGATCGTTTGCGGATTGGGAAACCAGCTCGATAATCGTCAACGGCAAACGGAATTCGACGCGCGTGACGCAATGTCGCGTGAACAATTGCTCGAGACTATAAGAACGACCGTTAGCGACGTTCGGGCTGTGCTGGACTCTTTCGATCCCACGCGTGTGCTTGACCAGCACCATATCCAGAATTACGACACCACCGCGCTGGACGCAATTTTCCACGTGACAGAGCACTTCTCAATGCATACTGGTCAAATCATTCTGATCACAAAGCAGTTGACCGCGCACGATTTACGTTTCTACGATTTGTGAGTCCAATCTGATTCCGAAAAATTCCAACACCGTCAACAGGAAACGCTTGTGAGTGATGACACCAATGGTGTGCGCCTACCTCCACTTGCCCGGTTTCTAAACGGGTTCATTTACGTTTCTTTGTTGGCGCTTATAGTTTTGACTGCGATTCCCTACGGGACGGTGCAGCCCTGGTGGATCGCCGCGTTCCAATGCGCCGTCTTTGGCCTGGCAATTCTCGCGGTGATTGAGGCGCACCTGAGCAAGCAGCAACAGGTAGACGTGTGGCAGATCGCACCGCTGCTCGGCTTAATCGTCTTCGCGTTGGTGCAGTCAGTCCCACTGTTCCAGGGGCCGGAGCCATTGAGACCGCAAACGGCGCTGAGTGCCGATCCCTATTCAACGCGATTGTTTGCGCTCCAATTGTTTGCGCTGACGTTAGTACTGCTATTGATCGGTCGCTATATCCGAAGCCGCGAACGTTTGCGCCAATTGATATTCGTGGTGATTGGAGTGGGCGTGGTTAGTGCAATCTTTGGTATTCTGCGTCATCAGTTTCAACACTCCCCGGGGTTTGTCCTACCCGACTTGCCGATCGGCAACCGCAGCTTTGGACAATTCATTAATCGCAACCACTTTGCGCTGCTACTCGAAATGTGCCTGGGGTTAAGCCTGGGCCTGATTTTGAGCGAGGCACGCAGAAATCGTCGCTTGCTATTAGTACTGCCGGTAAGCGGGTTACTCTGGATTGCACTTGTCTACTCAAACTCTCGAGGCGGAATTATCGCTTCGCTTTGTCAGTTGGTTTTCTTTGCCGTACTCGTTGACCCGTTAAGTCTCCTGAAGCGCGAGGACGAGTCTCGCAGTCCTCTACGAAAGCTTGCCGGGAATTTAGTGGTTCGTGTCGTTCTGATTGTTGTCATGGTTGGACTGTTTGCCTTTGGCGTTACCTGGATCGGCGGGGAACCCGTCGTCAGCAATTTTCAGTTAGCTACCACTGACTTCAGCACGCAGGAGATGGCGAATAACATCAATACCAGCCGCAAAGCGATATGGTCGGCGACCTGGCGGATGTTCAAGAACCATCCGGTAACTGGTATGGGGTTCGGAGCCTATTGGATCGGCATCACGAGATATCACCGGGCATCAGGCGAAATCAGCCCGCAACAGGCACACAACGATTATCTGGAGTTGCTTGCCAGCGGTGGTCTGATTGCCTGTGCGCTCCTGATTTGGTTCTTAATCGTTATCGGAAAAGCGGCGCGGTATCGTTTAAACGCTGGAGGTTCTGACTATCGGGCGGCGTGCATAGGCGCGCTCACAGGGCTCTTTGGGGCCGCGATACACAGCTTCGTTGATTTTGGAATTCACATCACCATTAACGCTTTAGTTCTCTTCACACTTATAGCAATCGTGCTGCTTCGGCCTGAGGGACAGGAATCCGAGGCGATCAATATCCGCGAACGAGGCCGGGTGCGGGCAGTTTCAGCATAACCGGGGCGACCGCGATGGGGCTGGATGGGGCCCCGGTCGGCTCAAAACAGCTTGACCTGGGAAAAAGGCGGGGCGTATACTCCAGCCCAAAATTCCTTCGGTGCCGGCGAAGTAAAATCAAGAAACAGACTTGATCTCATTGAATTGAGAAACGGGGGAACCCATGACTTCAAAATACCAAAAGATTTCTTCGGCAATTGCCTTGCTGGCCGTGTTCGCGGTCGGGCAGGTCTATATCGGCGTCAGCTTTGCTGAACCGAACGCCACTCACAACGCCTCGGCCACCGTAGCCCAGCCCCTCGTGGGAATTCTTACGACGAGCAATAATCGTGGAATCAGCGTTAACGGCGCGAATGCGATTAGCGGCGCAACCATTCCGAGTGGGGCGACTATTGAAACGCCCGACGGCATCGGTGCCACGATCCGAATTGGTTCGGCCAGCCTCTGTATCGCAGCAAACACGAAGCTCAGTATTGAATTCGATGGCAGTAATATTAAGGTCACCGTGCTTGAGGGTTGCGCAATTCTGCGGACTCCGCGTGGAACCGGCGGTAGCGTAAATTCTGCTTCCGGCAACATCGGCATCATCAATGCCAATACCGGCGGCAGCGTCGATGCTTGTGTGCGCGGCGGCGTTCCCACCGTTAACCAGGGTGCAGCAGTTGACGCGGGTGCGGGTGCGTCAGCACTCGACTGCGGTGCAGCTGGTGCGGCGGCGATTCCGGCTGGAATTCCTCCGGCAGCCACAATAGCGTTTATCGCTGGCGGAGCTGCAGGCCTTTACGTGCTGTTTCGTGGCGGTAACCCGAGCCCGTCTGGTCTGTAATCACGTAAGCAAAAACGTCCGAGTCATACAAGGGCGCGCAACTCCGAATAGGTGTTGCGCGCCCTGACTTTGTTTGGGACTATTGTGTCTATTAAAAGCAGTTTGCGATCGCCCGACACCACGAATATGCATCGTCGAAACTCAGTTACTATTGTTCTATTGATTCTGCTGCCGTTGCTTACCGTTCACGTTGCGCGATCCGGTCTTTCAAGTTTGTTCACCACCGCCGCAGGCCAGTCCACTCGGATTGAAACTGCGAACAAGGCTGTGCAGTGGAACAACGCTTATCCGGACGCTCATTATGTGCGGGCGACCATTCTGCAGGCTAGTGATTTGCCGGCTGCGGTCAAGGATTACCACCAGGCTGCAACTACCCGCCCCGACGACTATGTACTGTGGCTGAGTCTTGCGCGTGCCTATGAGCTAAACGGTGAAGTTGCTGCCGCTGTAACGGCGGCTCGCCAGGCTATTCCACTCGCGCCCGACTACGCTGAACCCCATTACCAGCTTGGAAACATTCTGGTGCGCGCCGGCCAGACCGAGGAGGGCTTTAAAGAATTGCAACTGGCAGCTGCCAGCAATCCAACGTTATTTCCCGGAATAATCGATCTCGCCTGGAACTTCTCGGGCAAGGATCCAAGTGTCCTGCTTCGTTCAATCAATCCAAAAAATGCCGCGGACTACTTGGAGTTAGCGCGTTACTTCCGGCAGCGTAAAGAGGCGAAGCTCGCCGTCGATATGTTCGCTGCGGCTGGAGATCTGGGCCCAAATGAACGACGGTCATATGTCTATGAACTGATCGTTGCGAAGAAATTCGAAGAAGCTAAGCGTCTTTGGAAACAAGGGCACCCGGATGCGGCCGGTCCGGGCTCACTGTTTGACGGCGGGTTTGAGCAAGAAAGCGACCTAAGTGAGCCGGGATTTGGCTGGCGCGTAGGCGAAAGGGTGGAAGGCTTCGACCTTAAACTGGATCCGACCGATCCGCGCGAAGGTCGGTCAAGCTTGAGAATCGAATTTAGTGGCCACTCCGATCCAATGTCGACAGTTGTAGGCCAGTTGGCTTCCGTGGAACCGCTAACAAACTACCGGCTGCGTTTTGCAATGCGCTCCGAAAAGTTAGTCAGCGGCGGCGGGCCCCTCCTGATTTTGACCGATGCCACCAACGAAAAAGTCTTGAGCGCATCTGAACAGTTCCCGAATGCAACTAATGGTTGGCGCGACTACTCGATCGATTTCACAACCGAAGCGGGAACAGTTGCGCTGCAAATTACGCTAAGGCGAAATTGCGCGACTTCGCCTTGCCCGATTTTTGGGCGCCTGTGGTTGGATAATTTTTCGCTGCAAAAACTGTAGGACCTAACTTGCCTGCGAGGACGGTGGCTGCGAGGAACTATTTGACAGGCGGCTTCGGCACAATAATCGGAGTGTCGTCATCAACCGGCTCTTCACCCTCGTCCATCAGCGCGCGATCGGGCGGTGATGGGCGCACACGCACTCTTAACTCGTTATAAGCTTCTCTTACCTGGGCGATATCGCACGACGTCGGAGCCGACAGGTCATTGGGCACGTTGGTCGACCGAAACTGATTCATCACGGTGCTTTTCTTTTGGCAGGTATAGCAGTCGAGCAGGCCAAAATTGTGCCCCAGTTCATGGGCGAGTGCGTCGGCAATAGCTTTTGAATTTGTCAGCACCGGATCCACCTCGATGCTTGCGTAACTTATGATTTGGTCGTGCTTCGTGCTGAAGGCGTTGAGACCAGTCAAGTGTCGCTTCGTCTTGTCAAAGACGGAGCCGCGCAAAATCGTAAGGCAATTATCACAAGTAAGCTGATGGTCCGTTGTCCCTTGATACTCAAGCTTCACGCCCGAGCCAGTCGTTTCCGAGACGCTGTTCCAGTTGTTTATTGCATTGAGTAAACTCGAGGTGTCTTCGGGTCTGAAACCGGCATTGACGATGAACACCTTGACGCGAGCATTCGCCGCCCACGTCCAAAATCCAATCGCCGGCGCTTGCTGCCCCACTCTGCAGGGAGCGGACGTCACTCCGGTTTTCGAAACTGCCGGCTGTAGGCCAGGGCCGGCGAATGACAAGGCCAGCAACAATACTGTTCGACTGAACTTCATTTTCAGGTAGGAAAAACGGGACGGGAATTGCCGAGGTCGCGCGAAAATCGCTAAGGCTGTCGTTGGACGAAGGGGTTCAGGCGTGTTTGATCTAAAGATGCAGGGGCAGACTTCATGATTGAGCCTGCTCCGGCCGAGGGCGCGGAGTTGGTTGCTCCGTTATTTGCCTTGGGCTCAGTTGTACGAAGCTGCGGATCATTTGACGCGATAGCAGACGCTAATTTCCGTTCCTCATGATAGATGCTTCTCATCGTCGTCAGATCGCATGCGGATGGTCCGACGAGACCATTGTTTTTGTTCAGTCCGGGGAACCCATTCATCAACGAACGCTTCTTCTTGCAGGTCGGGCAATCCCAAAGGCCGAGGCCGTGTCCCATCTCATGGGCCATGAACCCCTGTAGCGCGTTTGGTTCGTTGATCCCAACATCGAGATCGATCCAAGCGGAAACTAACAGCCGACCCTCTTCTTCGTTCATCGGATGGAAGAACGCGTAGTGATGTCGGTCGCGCGCGTAAACGTCGCGTTTGTTTACCGTCAGACACCCACGACAAGTCGCGCGCCCATCTGTTTCACCGGCGTAGACGAAACTCACGCCTGAATTGTTTTCCCTGGCGGCGTCGTTCCAGGTGTTCATCGCCTCACGCAACGCTGCACTCTGTTCGGCATTGAATACGTTCCGTGTGAAGTAGACCTTGACTTGCGAGTCTACGGGCCAATGATAGGACCCGACTGGTGGCGCTGTGCTGTTTGTAATGCAAACGTCAGCCTTTTGGACAGTAGCGGAAAGCGGTGAAGGCTGCAGATTTCTCGAAACTGGCTCAGGGTTGGATTTTGAGGAGGGTACGTTTTTGGCGGGTGTTTCGGTCCTGGTCGGCGTGCCAGTTTCCAATTCGGCATCATCGTCATCAACGTCTTTGACGTCGACCTTACTCGCGAATTCCTTGTAGTCGTAATAGCGGACCTTAATACGGTAATGAACGTCGCCTTCCTTGAAATGCAAGACGTCGTCAGCCTCAGTGCGAACCGGGAAGGCAAGCGCTTCTTTGATCGGTGCACGCCACGTCACAAACAGCGGGAATCGTTGTCTACCCTGCGGCTCGACTACGCCCTTGATCTTTACGATTTGAAAATTGCTCGGATCCACCCAAACACGTCCGACAAAAAACCGATTCTTCATCCGTTTCGGATCGGGTGTCTCTCTTGGTCTGACGTCAATCGCGAAAAGCTTCTGACCTTCTATGCTTTCCGTGCCCGCAAACTCCAGTTGGTATTTCGTCGCCTCGACGATATCAATCCCTAATAGTTGTGCGCCCTCGAGGTCCTGAATATCTTCCTTGGTAATGCGCATTACGTGAATCGTCGATTTGGGATGAAAGGTGACGCGTTCGATGCGCCGTCCATGATCGTCAAAAATGAACTGCGAATTCCTGACGTACTCGCCCGTCACCTCACCGTTCGGGCCAACTGTCTGCAGCACGACATCACGTTTGAAGGTATGTTGATTCAGGGCGTCACGGACTTTGCCTTCGGCGGCTACGAACTGTTCGACAACGGCCTGGCCTGAATTGGCCGGCTCTGGAGCTGCACTTGCCCGAGGCGCTGCTCGTAATTCGCCCTCGCGCACGGAAGCGACAGGGCTTTGTTGAGCGAACGCACTAACAAGGGAACCGATGATGAGGACCCCTGCAACAAGGATTGTAATTCTGAATAACGAAGGTAGCATCGTGACCGCTCCACGAGAAGGTGCTGGCGAGCGAGCGAGGTCGCAAGACCGGCTTTGCCTTAGATAACGCTAAAGATTTGAAGACGTGAGTGCTGACTACTGTCTGGGGCGACGCTCGGACGGGATGTATTGGGAACCCTCGGAAGACTTATCCGAGGCGAACCAAAGTTAGCACAACGATGTTTAAACGGTCAACGAAATGTTGTGCAATTCTAAGGGACTTGGAAGCGTGGCGGGAAATGGCCCTCAATTCTGCCTATTATCACACTGTCAGAAATACGAGGTTGATGGGTTTTCCCTAGTCTTTAGGCCCAATTATTGTCGTTGACAGTAATAGGCCGATGTTCTAGAGTTACTGCCCCCAATACTGGTTTCGGATTAGGTTGCGTGCGATTTTATTCGCGTTGGCCCCACGTTGCCTGCTCAGATATGGCCGTAGCTCCGTGAGCAACCGCCTCCAGTAACGTCAGATTGTTTCGCCACGCGGGAAGTGAGAGTCTCGTGAAGATCTAATCTGAGGGTTTGATCCCTGCGATCGTGCTGTTGGGAATCCCCCGAGCTCGCGACGTGTCGTGCAACCTCGTCCTTTTTTCTGCTCTGCAGAGAACTCATCGGGATTTCCGTTACAACATACCCTCCACGTTTGGTCTAATTAAATTATCCATCTAAATAGCGGCAAGTAGGCGCGCGAATTAAAGCGTCCCAGTGAATCGTTAGCGATCACGCTGGGAACAGGGAGTCGTTTCCTTCGCTTCAGACAGTTTTTTGTACATGAACGACAAATCGAAGCGCTGACAGGATTTGATCGCGCGCCGGCGTAAAACGTCGCCACCGCCTTACTGAGATTTCTGAATGCTGCCTCGCGAGAGAGGCTTCCCTTCGGGGTACCGCACGCGTTTTCAAACGGCACGTGCAAGGGATAACTATCGATTACAGAACGACGAACAAATGGTGAGTGAACTAGCAAGCTCGCCCCTCAAGCAAGAAACGAGTGTGATTCATGCGTCTAACTTCAAAACTAATCTGTAGAACGGGTGCAGTTGGTCTTTTCTTCGCCTTGTCGATCGGGGATGCAAGCGCGCAGGACAGTGCGTCGGCAATTGCAGCGTCAAAGCCACAAGTCCCGGACGCCGCGAGTGCGGCGAAACTTTCCGCTACCGCAGCAGACAATCGTTATCGAATAGGACCGGGAGACGTACTTGAAGTTCGAGTAGCAAGGGCGCCGGAATTATCGCGCGAAGCCGTTCGCGTGGACCAAAGCGGCAACATTCGCATGCCGATGCTCGACGTGGATATTCCCGCAGCCTGCCAGACTGAAGGGCAACTGGCTTTGAACATCGCCACGCTGTACAGGAAATATAAGAACGAGCCTCATGTAGATGTCTTCGTGAAAGAATTTCAGTCGCAGCCGGTGGCCGTGATCGGTGCGGTTAACGGCGCTGCGCAGTTCAAATTGCAGCGGCCGGTAAGGCTTTTGGAATTGGTGAGTCTCGTAGGTGGACCCACTGATGCTGCCGGACAGACTATTCAGATCGTTCACGCCGGCGGCGGCCCACTTTGCTCCGAGGCCGGTAGCGGCATAGTCGAAGCCGGTGATACCTCGGCTTTCGTCACTTACAGACTTGCGGACACGCTGCACGGCCTGCCGGAGGCCAATCCTTTTGTTCAGCCAGGCGATATCGTGTCGGTGCCACACGCGGATCAGGTGTTCGTTTTAGGAAACGTGTTGAAGCCTTCGGCGATTCCTTTGAAGGAACCGCTCACCATCTCGCGAGCCATCGCGATTGCCGGCGGCACGGCCCCCAGCACCAAGAAAGACAAAGTTCGGATCATTCGCCAACTGCCGGGCACCACCGCCAAGAAGGAAATCATGGTCGACCTCACAGCGATTGAGAAGAACAAAGCAGAAGACATCGCGCTGCTGCCCAACGACGTGATTGACGTGCCAATTTCCGGAACCAAGAGCATTCTGCGCGGACTCTTAGGGTCGATCGTCCCGACTGTTTCGCAGTTGCCAGTGCGCGTGATCCCATAAGCAGCCGCGTAGTTGATTAATTAGAGGAGAGTGAGATGGAAGCGAAAAAGGAACCGAAGGATCCATCCGAACTTGCTCAAGCGTTGCAAGTGATTTCGAGCATTTCGAGAGGCCTTCCTGCGCCGCAATCCGAGAGCAACGGTTACGCGAGTTATGGTCCGCCCAACCGGGTGGAAGAAGGCGTGCGCCTGCGCGACATTTGGGTCGCCATAAGCAAGCGGCGTTGGATGATTATGCTGATTGCGGTGCTAATCACAGCGACCACAGCCGTAATGTTGGCGCGCAAGCCCGACATCTATATGGCCGAAACCGACGTTCAGGTGGACACAGAGAGCCCCGCTTCCGGCCTCACCTCCAGCAAAGGCAACATCATCGTCGACACCGGTGCAGACCCGACCTACTTCAACACCCAATTGCAGATCATCACCAAGCCTGGTCTTCTGCGCCGAGTGGTAAAGACTCTCGATCTGGAGCACAACCCGGATTTCCTGAAAGCTAACGCGAACGACACAACCTGGCAGCGTTTGTTACGCACGTTTGGCGTCAGCCGTGGAGCGGCAGCATCGCAAACCACAGCCCAAAAAACCGACGGTTACAAGCTTTCGCTAGACAAACAAGTCGCCTCAGCATCCGCGCCTGATGATTTGGAAGAAGCGGCCCGACTCGAGCCGTTTGTTAGTTCAATCCAGGGTGGCCTGAAGGTTGATCCCGTCAAAGAGGAGCGTTTGCAGTACACGGAAACGCGCCTCATCAGTATCAAGTTTACTCACGCTAATCCTGTGGTTGCGGCAAAAGTTGCGAATGCCGTTGCCGGCGCGTTCGTCCTTTCAAACCTGGAACAGAAAACGAAATTCACGAGTACGACCGGCGACTTTTTGCAGCAGCGCATTGCTGAGCTGCAGTCGCAGATTCGCAGCGACGAAGAACGCCTAATCAACTACGCCAAGGGCCACGAAATTCTATCGCTCGATGCAGCGCAGAACACCGTGGTCGATCGCCTGTCCGGCTTGAACAAAGCCCTACTCGAGGCTGAGAACGATCGCAAGATCGCCGAAGCCGCCTATCGCGTGAACAAAGAGCCGGGCGCCGCTGCAATTCTTGGCGCCGGTAGCACGAAAGAGTTGGAAAGCAACCTGGCCGCGCTGAAGCAGAAGCGCGCGCAACTGTTGGTTGACAACACTGAGGAGTGGCCGGAGGTTAAGGAAGTCAACAAACAGATTGCGTCGATCGAAAAAGACATTCAGGACGCTCGCGCCAACGTGAGTCAGACAGAGGGAAAGGCGCTCGAGATTCGTTATCACCAGGCCCTCGACCGTGAGCAAGCGTTGCGTGCCTCGTTTGAACAGCAGCGTGGGGCAACCCGCACGCAAAACGAAGCGGCCATCAACTACCACATCATTCAACAGGAAATCGAAACAAACAAAGGGCTGCTCGACGGTCTGTTACAGCGCGCCAAGGAAAACGATGTCATTCTTGCCGGCACGCCCAATAACCTTCACGTCACGGACTACGCCACGCCCCCGCGCGTGCCGATCGGTCCGAATCGACTGCAGGGAATTGTGCTCGCATTTCTTTTCTCGCTTGGCTTCGGCGTTTGTCTCGCGACGATGCTCGAATATCTCGACGATAGCGTTCGCTCAAGTGACGACGTAAACAACATCCTGCGTTTACCCACCCTCGCGACCATTCCGATCTTGAAGAACAGCAAACAGCGGCGGAGCCTGTCGAAGGGTAAGTCGACCACTTCGCTACAGCTTCATAGCAATGGCAACGGGAACGGAAATGGTAACGGCAATGGGAACGGACATGGAAAAGTCTCTACTAATCCTGCCTTCCTGTTAGACCTCGAGCAGGACTCGCCGCTCGCGGAAGCTTATCGCCACTTGCGTACCTCAGTTCTGCTGTCATCAGCCGGACATGCACCGAAGACATTGGTTGTTACTTCGTGCGTCCCTTCCGAGGGCAAGACAACCACCACCATTAATCTCGCAGTGACGGTAGCTCAGACGGGCGCGCGCGTCCTTGTCATCGATGGCGACATGCGACGTCCCAGTGTCCACGGCGCGTTTGGGATCGAGAATAAACGCGGCTTGAGTAATGTGCTATCGAGCGAAATGACGGAAGCTGAAATGCTCAACCTGATCCAACAGGAAAAAGACAGCGGACTCTATCTGATGACGTCTGGTCCAGTACCTCCTAATCCGGCGGAGCTAATCGGTTCTGAGCAGGTGAAGAGGGTGATTCAGGAACTAGGCACCACATTCGATCACATCCTGATTGACACGCCGCCGATTGCTTCATTCACCGATGGTGTGCTGCTGGCTTCAATGTCAGACGGCGTGATCCTCGTTATTCATGCCAATGAATGTTCGAGAAAAGTGGTGCAGCGTTCAAAGCAGTCACTCGTAGACGTGGGCGCGAAGGTGTTAGGCGTCGTGCTTAATCGCGTTAACCTGCGCTCGCCGGACTACTACTACGGCTCGCACTATTACAGCAGCAACTACAAGAGTGCGACCGACTACCACGACAGCGAGGACTACACGGCGACGGCGCCACCGGCTTAGGGAAGAGAGTGGCCAGTGACCAGTGATCAGTGGCCAGTGACCAGTGGCCAGAGACCTGTGACCAGTGATCAGTGGAGTGTCGTTCACGAGGTCAGCCGTCACTGACAACTTTTGCTGACCACTGGCCACTGATCACTGCCCACTGACCACTGATCACTGCCCACTGCCCACTGATGACCGCCCACCGAACCGATGTCTAATTCCGACTTCATAGTTTTTGGGGCTCCCGCGATCGAGCGCGACGAGATTGACGAAGTAGTGCGTTGTCTCGAATCCGGCTGGATTGGCACCGGCCCGCGCGTGGCCCGTTTCGAAAAGGAGTTTGGCACGTACAAGGACCGACCGTTCGCCGCGGCCGTTAGTTCGTGCACCGCGGCTATGCACTTGAGTGTGTTAGCGGCCGGCGTGGGTGACGGCGACGAAGTCATCACCACTCCGATGACATTCTGCGCGACCGTTAACGCGATCATTCATGCCGGCGGCACGCCGGTGCTGGCTGATGTTGACGCGCGCACCATGAACATTGATCCGGCCGCAGTGGAAGCGCGCATTACGCCACGAACCAAAGCCATTCTCCCGGTTCATTTTGCAGGACGTGCCGCAGAAATGGACGCGCTCTGCGACATCGCCGAACGACACAACCTCAAGTTAATCGAGGATTGCGCACACGCTATCGAAACCGAATACCACGGTCGTAAGGCGGGCACGTTTGGCGACTTCGGCTGTTTCAGTTTTTACGCGACGAAAAACGTAACCACCGGCGAAGGCGGCATGGTGCTAACGCGCAATGAAGAAGATCTCGCTCGCATCAAGATGCTGGCGTTACACGGCATGAGCAAGGACGCCTGGAAGCGTTTTAGCGATGAAGGCTACAAGCATTACTACGTGGCAGAGATCGGATTCAAATACAACATGATGGATTTACAAGCCGCCCTCGGCATCCATCAGTTGCAGCGCGTCGAGTCCAATTGGCGCCGCCGCGAAACGATCTGGCGGCAGTATGACGAAGCCTTTATCGGCCTGCCAGTGACGTTGCCCGCACCACCCGAAGCGAACACACGTCATGCGTACCACCTCTACACAATTCTGATTGACGAGACCGAGTCTGAAATTAGCCGTGACGAGTTTCTCAATGCGATGACCGCCAGAGACATCGGCGTGGGCGTTCACTACCTAAGCATTCCCGAGCACCCGGTGTATCAGGAGAAGTTTGGCTGGCATCCGGAAGACTATCCAAACGCGATGCGCATAGGCCGGCAGACCGTCAGTTTGCCGCTGTCTGCTAGATTGACTGACGACGAAGTTCTGCGAGTTATCGAAGCAGTACAGACCACGTTAGGTACAAAGAGAAAAGGGCGAAGAACAAACGAACTGAGACCAGGAGCCGAGAGCAAAACGGGCCAACGCTTTGCTCTTGGCACCTGATTCAGACCTCGGCTTCGCCCTTTCCCCTTTGTACAAGTGGTCGGGCCCGTAGTTCCAACAATGGTTTCCAATTCGCAATTTGCCTCGGACAATATGCTGACCGAGTTGCCCGTGCTGCGTATAGCGCCGTCGAAAGGTTGGGCGCCGCTCAAGCTTCGCGATCTGTGGGAGTATCGTGAGCTGCTCTACTTCCTTGTCTGGCGCGATATAAAGGTTCGCTACAAGCAGACCGCGTTGGGGGCTTCGTGGGCGGTGATTCAGCCATTCTTCACGATGGTTGTGTTCAGTGTTTTCTTTGGCTACCTCGCCAGGGTTCCGTCAGACAACATCCCTTATCCGATTTTCAGTTTCGCTGCCCTCGTGCCGTGGACTTTTTTCGCGGGTGGCTTGAACCAGTCGTCAAACAGCCTCGTAGGCAGCGGCGCGCTTATTACCAAAGTCTATTTTCCACGGCTAATCATTCCTTTGGCGTCTGTGTTTTCGGGAATCGTTGATTTCCTGGTCGCTTTCGTAGTGTTGCTGTTTTTGATGGCGTACTACGGACTAGTGCCTACGCTCAATGTTCTCTGGTTGCCGCTTTTCCTGTTGCTGGCCCTGGTGACGTCGCTGGGCGTTGGTCTGTGGCTGTCTGCATTGAATGTGAATTATCGCGACGTGCGCTACATCGTTCCGTTTGTCACCCAATTCTGGATGCTGGCGACGCCGATCGGTTATCCAAGCAGTTTGTTACACGAGCCCTGGCGGACAGTTTACGGGTTGAACCCGATGGTCGGAGTTGTTGAAGGGTTTCGCTGGGCCTTGCTGGGAACGAACACAGCGCCGGGGCCGATCATCGCCGTCTCGGCAGCGGCTGCAATCATTATTCTCGTCACCGGCGCGTTTTATTTCCGCCGCATGGAAAAGACGTTCGCTGACATTGTTTAAGAAGTTTCGAGTTTCGAGTTTCGAGTTCAGGTTTCTGAGGCTGAAAAGATAACCACGAAAACACCAAATTTCGAAACCGAAATTCAAAATTCAAAACTCAAAACTTAAAACTAATAAGTTGTCTGACACCGCAATCAAAGTCGAAGGCTTAAGTAAGCGTTATCGCATCGGCGCGAATTTTCGCGTGGATAAAACGTTGCGCGAGAAACTGAACGACACTGCGATGGCGCCGTTTCGTGCGGTGAAATCGCTAGTCAACGGTAATGGTCACCACCAGCCACCCGGGCGCCAAAAGGGCGAAACCTTCTGGGCCTTGAAGGATGTTTCTTTCGAAGTGAAGCGTGGCGAGGTGGTAGGCATCATCGGACGCAACGGCGCCGGCAAGAGCACGCTGTTAAAAATCCTTTCGCGCATCACCGAACCAACTGAAGGGTTCGCTGACATTCATGGCCGCATCGCATCTTTGCTCGAGGTCGGAACTGGTTTTCAACCAGAGCTGAGCGGCCGCGAAAACATTTTCCTGAATGGCTCGATACTCGGCATGAAGCATGCCGAGATCCGCAGGAAGTTTGACGAGATCGTGGCGTTTGCCGAAGTCGAGAAGTTTATTGACACGCCCGTCAAACACTATTCGAGCGGCATGTACGTCAGGCTCGCATTTGCGGTCGCGGCTCATCTCGACCCCGAGATTTTGTTGGTTGACGAAGTGTTAGCAGTTGGCGATGCGGCGTTTCAAAAGAAGTGCCTGGGGAAGATGGGAGACGTTGCCAAAGAAGGGCGCACCGTTTTGTTTGTGAGTCACAACATGGTGGTTATCGAGAATCTCTGTTCACGCGGATTGTTGCTCGCTGACGGCCAGGTCAGGTTCAACGGCAACGTCGAAGAATGTGTTTCCGCTTACATGGACTCGGGAATCATGTCTCATGGCGGCGATGTTGACCTCACTTCTCACCCGACGCGTTGGCTCGATGCCGTGCCGCTTTTAAAGCGAGTGCGCTTGTTGGACAAGGACGACAACGTGAAAGACCGCTTCTATTGCGGCGAACCAATGAAGATTGAGTTCACTTTTGACCCGGTGATCAAACTCCGCACACCTGAGTTTGGAATTGGAGTTGACGATTGGATGGGAACCAGAATCTTCAGCATCACCACCTATTTCTCCGATTCCGAACTTCCTTCGCTGGAACATCCATGTAAAGTCAATTGTTACGTCGACGAACTCTCACTTGCACCAGGTCGTTATTCACTTTCATTGAGTGCAGGCACGTCTCACGACAGACTGGTCGACAGGCTGGAGAACGCGATCACGTTCGATGTCGATCCGGTGGACTTTTTCGGCAATGGTCGAATTCCGGATCCCTCCTACGGTCGAGTTCTGGTTAGGTCGCGCTGGGACACAGCTGAATAGATTTGCAGTTAAGAACGGACAGTAAAAACTTGCCCTTGCCGTCAGAGCAGTCTGCTGTGCGGGCGATTGCGTTTTACCTGCCACAGTTTCATCCAATCGCGGAAAACGATCGCTGGTGGGGAAAGGGCTTTACCGAATGGCGCAACGTCGTCCAGGCGCGTCCGCTGTTAAAAAGGCACTATCAACCACACCTTCCCGCCGATTTAGGTTTTTATGACTTGCGTTCGCCTGAGACGCGCGCCGCCCAGGCTGCGCTTGCGCGGCAGTACGGCATCCACGGCTTTTGCTATTACCACTACTGGTTCAATGGCCAGCGTCTGCTCGAACGGCCGCTCGACGAAGTTTTGAGTACGGGAGAGCCGGATTTTCCTTTCTGTGTTTGCTGGGCCAATGAAAACTGGACCCGTCGCTGGAATGGCGAGGAGCAGGACGTCCTGCTGCAGCAGCAATATTCGCCCGAAGACGATCGCGCGCACATCCGCGCACTGCTTCGTTACTTCCGTGATCCGCGTTACATCACGATCGACGGCCGTCCGCTCGTCCTGATTTATCGCGTCAGCTCGTTACCAGGTCCGCGCCAGACCGCGGCTATCTGGCGCGAGGAAGCAGCGAAGGCCGGCTTTCCTGACTTGTATTTGTGCACAGTAATTAGTCTCGCCAGTCTCGACTTCGACCCGGCCACAATCGGGTTCGATGCAGCCGTAGATTTTCCTCCCAATTGCAATCACTACACACAGCCCATTAAGCCGTGGCGATGCAAATTCAAAAAGCTCGACCGGCAAGCCCGACGGTTTGTCAGTGACCCTTACTGTGATCACACAATTTTGCGGTATTCAGACTTGGCCGAAAACATCATGAGTCGCGCTGAACCCGATTACCCAATGTTTCCGACGGTCACGCCCGGTTGGGATAATTCAGCCCGTCGAAAAAGAGGCGCAAGCATTTATCTGGGGAGCACTCCTGAAGTGTATCGCCGTTGGTTGGACCATTCGATCCGGCAAACCCAAAACCGCTTTGCGAATCCTGCCGAGCAACTAGTATTCATCAATGCCTGGAATGAATGGGCCGAGGGGAATCATCTGGAGCCGGACCAGGAGTGGGGGCACCGGTATCTCGAAGAAACCCGAGACGCGCTCGAGACGAGCGAAAAAACTTCGTCAACGCTGACGAGGTCAGATCAGGCCGCATGATGGTCGAACCAGCGCGGCCCTGACCCCATCCCTGATCAGTCCAGTATGTCGTTACCGAAACAAGCTCGAGCCATCGCTTTTTATTTGCCACAGTTTCATCCGATCCCGGAAAACGATGAATGGTGGTCAAAGGGATTTACCGAGTGGACTAACGTCGCAAAGGCTACGCCCTTGTTTAAAGGCCATCAGCAGCCGCGCGTGCCCGGCGAGCTCGGTTTTTACGACCTCAGAATTTCCGAGAACCGGGCCGCGCAAGCTGTGCTTGCACGGGAACACGGCATAGAAGGTTTTTGTTACTGGCACTACTGGTTCGCCGGCAAACGTCTGTTGGAGAGACCATTTCAAGAAGTGCTGCAATCGGGCCAGCCTGATTTTCCGTTTTGTCTCGCGTGGGCCAATGAATCCTGGACCGGGGTTTGGAACGGTGAGCCCAACAAAATACTGCTCGAGCAAACCTACCCCGGCGAGATGGATTACGTTCGCCATTTCAATTCCATACTGCCGGCCTTTTGCGATGAACGCTATCTCCACATTGACGGCAAACCCCTGTTCGTCGTCTACCAGCCCGATTCAATTCCGCACCCGAAACGCTTCACCGGTCTCTGGAATGAGCTCGCGATAAAAGCAGGCCTGAAGGGAATCTACTTCGTTGGTATAGTCGATCGTCCGTGGACTGAAACAGAAGGCTTCGATGGCTACACCTACCATTTGCCGGGAACCTTCTTGCAAACACTACCAAAGCGCGCCGGCCGCGGGTTGGCGAAGCGGCAAAAAAACAGAGGGGCGTTGAACTTCTTCGCGAAATCGCCATTGCTGGCAAGCTACCCCGATGTGATTGCAAACGCGCTGCAGTCAATTGAGTTTGGCCCAAGACACTACCCTTCAGTCCTGCCCAACTGGGACAGCACGCCGCGTCATGGGATGAATGGGTTAGTTTTGCAAGGCAGTACGCCCGAGCATTTTCGCTCGCACCTGCGCGAGGCGATTCAGATCGTTGAGTCACGCGAGCCGGATCACCGCTTGATTTTTGTTAAGTCGTGGAATGAATGGGCCGAAGGAAATTACCTCGAACCTGATTTGCATTTCGGCACTGAATATCTGTCCGTGATGAAAGAAGAATTGTCCTGCGTCACCGCAGCGGGCCGTCACAAGGTTCGGCATGTAACTCCGCAGAGTCCCGTGGAAATGGTCGTATAGTTCGAATGCCTAACGTCTTTGGTAACGCGCGCCAACGATTTTATCGCTGGCGACAGCTGCGACCGCTTAAACGCCTCGGCGCCGCAATGCTGTTTCTGATCCTCTGGCCTATACGGTTCGCGCTCTTTCGAACTTTTCGTAACCCATCAAGACCCAGGCGCATTGTAGTGGTTCAGCTGGCCGGTCTTGGCGATACATTGATGGCGACTCCCGCTTTCGCGGCGTTGCAGGACCACTATCCGGGTGCGCAAATCGATCTGATTACGCTGCACGGATATGTGAAGCACGCCTTTCGAAATCACCCGCGCTTCAATACGATAACCAAACTTCCTTCCTACCCGGGCAATTGGATCATTTCCAGGTTTGCGAACGCCTCGAACGCGAAACTGATTATCTCGGCAATTCGTTACTATCCTGAGCTGCTCATTCGCTCGGCCTCCAGTTACGACCTCGGCATCAACCTTGCTCTTTCGAATTTTGATCGGAACCTCGGAAACGCGCTTCTGTATTGTCTGGGTGTGCCGGTGAGAGTCGGCGCGGTGGGAAGCGGTCTGCTGAACAAACCAGTTCAGCTGAATTACAAACAACCTCGAACGGCAGCGTACCTGCAGTTGCTCCAGCCGTTGGGTATCGTCTCAGGTAAACGCGACTACGAATTCCCGATCCAACCAAATGACCTTGAGACGGTGAAGCTTGCTCTGCGAACGGCACAGATCGATAGCCGTCAGCCGCTTGCCATAATTCAGCCAGGCGGAAAAATACACATAAATTCGCGCCGTTGGCCGGCGGAGTATTTTGCGCGTGTCTGCGAATTTCTGAGCGACGAGGGCTTTGAAGTTATCCTGACGGGTGATGAGGACGACACGGATGTTTGCAATGAGATTGCGCGGGCGCTGGCGGCTAAAGTGAAATCGCTGGCGGGTCGCCTGTCATTTGCCGAGAGTGCGGCACTGCTCAGTTTGGCTCAGCTTTGTATCACCAACGACACGTCCACTTTACATCTCGCGGAAGCGGTCGCCGTGCCGAGAGTAATCTCAATTTTCGGACCAACCGACCCCGATTTGCTTGTACCGGATAACCGTCGCCACACCGTTTTCAAATCAGAACTTCCCTGCGCGCCCTGCATGGGCGGCATCATCGATGGTAACAGCGTACGTTGCCACCGCGACGTGAAGGAAGAATGTCTGTCAGAAATTCATCCCGATCAGATCATGGCATTGCTTGAATCCCTCTACTCGAGCGCACAGCCGCGTGCCGCACGCGCCTGACCGAAACTGACTGGTGCTGGAAAACCTAAAGCGACGCCGGTGGACCTCGCGGTTTCGCCGGCAGTGTAGTTCGGTTGGCGCGGGATTATCAGTGCTGGGACCGTGCGAGTTTCATTCCGAGGGTACAGTCAAAATCGGAGACGGGCTGCTGATTCGTTCTCGCAAGTACAACCCCGTGGAAATTTCCTGCGCGAGCACTGGCAAACTTAGTTTCGGAAATAACGTGTTTCTAAACCAGGGTGTGCGAATCGCCTGTACCCTTGAAATCACTATCGGAGATAACGCGTTAATCGGCGACGAAACGGTCATCCTTGATAACGACTATCACCAGATGGCCGACGTCCTGGTGCAGATAGCTCCGGTGCATATCGAAGCCGATGTTTGGTTAGGCACGCGCGTGATCGTTTTGCGCGGCGTAACGATCGGACGCGGTAGCGTTATCGGCGCCGGCGCTGTCGTGACGCGCTCTGTTCCGCCATACACGTTTGCGGCCGGAGTTCCTGCCAGGCCAATAAGAAGCCTACCGCAGCCTCGATGAAGTCTTTGCACATCTGCTACATCTCTCAGGAATACCCGCCCGAAACCGGTTGGGGCGGCATTGGCTCGTACACCTATGAAATGGCCCATGCGCTCGCCGGCAGCGGCCATCGCGTTACCGTGGTGGCGCGCGCGTTTGGCGCACCAGGGATTGACGAGCACGACGGCGTCGCGGTTCATCGCGTGTCTCCTGGTCCTGATTGGGATTCAGTTCCCGGCTTGTGGCGATTCAACCGGGTTTGGCCCGGTTTCGCCTGGGCAGTAATGAAGCAGATTCGAAAAATTCATCGCGCGAATCCGATCGATGTTGTCGAGGCTGCCGAAGGTCGCGCGGACAGTTTTTTCACCCAGCTGATTCCGGGCGGTCCCAGGGTTGTGGTGCGGCTACACACCGCGCGCATCTTTATCGACGGTTTGAATAAGGTTCCTGCGCTTGCCGGTGGCCGACGGGAGTACTGGCTGGAGCAGAGAGCGATTGCACAGGCCAACGTGGTAACGGCGCCGAGCCAGGCGGTCATCGATTTGACGAAAACGTGGACCCCACTTGGCACGAAGAAAACGTTCGTAGTTCCGAACCCAATCGATAGCAGGAAATTTAGTCCATCGAATTCACCGCGCCGCAGTGTTGTTCTTTTTGTTGGCCGACTTGAGCGAAACAAGGGAGTCGAGACGATTGCTGCCGCTCTGCCGCTAGTCCTCAAGAAGTCTCCGGCGGTCGAGTTTTGGTTTGTAGGCAGCGATAGCGCTGACGAAGACGGCATCAGTTGGCGCGACAAACTGATTGCCGCCGCCGGCCCAAAACACCAACGCCAATTGCGATTCGAACAAGTGGACCGAGAACATCTTCCAGATCTGTACCGGCAAGCGGCGGTCTGCATCATGCCCTCCGTATGGGAAAACTGTCCTTACGCGGCGCTCGAAGCAATGGCTTGCGCAACGCCCTTGATCGCCACAAACGGCGGCGGGCTTCCCGAGATAGTTGAAAACGGCGTCAGTGGATTTCTCGAGCAAAGCGGAGACGCTCAGGCCTTCGCCACGCGCATCCTCACTCTGCTCGATGATCCACAATTGCGAGGCCGAATCGGTGAACAGGCACGCGCGCGCGTTGAAGAGGTTTTTAGTGTCGCGCGAGTGCTGCCAAAAATGATCGCGGTTTACGAGAGTGTCGCGCAACCCGAGCGTCAACGCGCCCTGCGACCCGAGGAACTGCCGTTGCCGAGCCAGTCTCGATGACCAGAATTTCCGCAATCATCTGTACGTTCAAACGCGCGGATTATCTGCGCCACGCGCTGCGAAGCCTGTGTGAACAGACACTCTCGGTATCAGAGTTTGAAGCGATCGTGGTCGACAACTGCGGCGACGCTGAGACCGAACGCGTGTTCCATGAATATGCCGAGGGCCGGCCAAATTTTCGTTACCTCGTCGAAGCTCGCGTCGGACTTTCTAACGCGCGGAATACCGGCTGCCAGGAATCGCGCGGGCAGTACATTGCCTATCTGGATGACGACGCTGCCGCAGACCCGCGGTGGCTCGAAGCACTCCTCTCAACCTTCGAAAGGGTTGGGGCAGCTGCCGTTGGCGGACGCGTTTGGCTCGACTGGCAGGGACAGCGGCCACGCTGGGTGCCGGAAAAACATTTGTCACTCTTTACCTTTGTCGATCATGGCGAAGTTGGTCACAGGTTGAAAGAGAACGAGTACCTGGTGGGCGCGAACATCGCTTTTGAGAAGCAGGCTTTGGCCGCAGTGGGTGGATTCGATCCGGACCTGGGTCGACAGGGAGCCGTGCTGCTTTCGGGCGAAGAGGCGGCAACTCTTGAACTCATGCGGGCCAAAAACATGCTCGTCTATTACGAACCGTCAGCGCTCGTTTGGCATTCGGTAATACCGGCTCGCAAGCATCCGCGCTGGTTGCTGAAGCGGCTTTTTTGGGACGGCGCTTCGCAACCGCTGGTCGATAGAGCGTCGCACCGTCAGTCGCGCCGATCCATTTCAGTCAGCGCTTATCGTGATCTCCGCGCGTGTGCCCGTTGGATGTGGGACATCCTGATTGCGGTACTCAAGGGCAAAAAAACTTCAGCCTGGGAATCGCTGCTGGGATTGAGCCAACGCGCTGGTCGTTTGCGGACCCAAGTACGACTGTTAGCCGGTGGTGATGCAGGTTAGGTTTAAGTGGCTTTGCACAACAGTGTAATTCAACAGCTGAGGAATTGAATTGTTAGGTAAAACAAAATCAGAACTGGGAGCGGTAGCGACCAGCCGAACACCCAACTTCCGAGAAGTTGGAGCATCTTTTGGGCGCTTTCATGAGTTGACCCTTCGGCTGGTCGCTACCGCTCCCAGTTCTGATTTTGTGTTGGGTTCCGCTCCAGCAACCACGCGGGCTACTCTTTGTGCAAAGGTAATTCAACTTTAGTTTTTGCCTTTGCTATTAATGAAACATACAGCCTAAAGGCCGAACTCTAAACTACTAGCCTTTCACATTGATGAATATTTGTTTTGCGTCACTGAGTTACCCCCGAAGCGGCGAGACCGTTAGCGGAGTTGGTACGCAAGTCGAGATGCTGGCCCAGGCGCTGGTAAAGGCGGGGCACTCGATAAGCGTTATCGACGATGCTGGTGGCGGACAAACGAGCGAAGCTGCAGAAGGCGGAGTTCAGATCTATCGGATGCGCAGCGGCAAGCTTCACTGGTACGCCGGAAAATTGCCGCTCATTGGCAATGCGCTGGCCCTGCCTTTGCGCGAAATCGAATTCAGCATCGCGGCCTGGCGCGGTGTGCGTCGCGCACACCGAGCGGGCAAACTCGACCTAATCGAGGGAACGGAAACCGGCATGCTTTTGCTGGCAGGGTTTCTAAAGACCGTGCCGCTCGTGATTCGCCTGCACGGCGAACAATATACTTTTCTGAAGTTCACACCCGGATCGCGCATGGGCGTGGGCCTGCGAATAACACGTGCTTTGCAACGACTGGCGTTACGAAGAGCGAGGTTGTTAATCAGTCCCAGCAAGGCCCACGCTCGTGAAATCGAAAAGGAACTCGGCAGCTCGCATCCGCCGATCGTCGTTGTTCCGAACGCGCTTGCCTCTAACACTTACGCTTCCGACTCGACCCTGGAACCAACTGCCAACACTGTTCTGTATGCCGGCAGAATTGAGGAACGAAAGGGCATTCAGGTTTTATTGGAGGCTGCAGCACGAGTGAAGCAACAACTGCCGGGCACTCGCTTTATGATTGCCGGCGGATTCCACTCTTCGTTCTCAGCAGCGCGTTTTAAGAGTCTCGTAAATGAGCTGGGATTGCAGGACAGTGTCGAATCACTCGGCTCGATTGGCACGCAGGAGCTGTCGGCGTGGTACCAGCGCGCCACGATCTGTGTGCTGCCTTCTTATTACGAAACGTTTGGGCTCGCCGCTCTGGAACCGATGATGTTCGGTACGCCCGTGGTCGCGACCTCTGCCGGCGCGCTGCCGGAAGTCGTAACCGAAGAAACTGGTTTGCTCGTTCCAGCCGGCGACGTGGACGCGCTCGCAAACGGCATCGTCGAGCTTTTGCAGGACACCAGCAGCCGTCAACGGCTGAGTGAAGCCTGCACAAAACGCGCGGCAGCGTTTGGCATTGACCGTCTATTAACTGTGAATGAGCGACTGTATCGTTGGAGTTGTGCGCGAGACGAGGCGCAGCCCGGACCGCACGTGTTCCTGTCGCCTCACGCGGACGATGTCGTCCTGTCGTGCGGTGGGCTTATCGACTCCTTGTTGTCACGCGATTTGCCGGTGGAGGTAATTAGCATTTTCGCCGGCGCTTCGAAGACACCGGACTACTCGGCTTTCGCACGCCATCTTCACGCAAAGTGGGGTTTGACTGAGGCGCCGCTCGAATCGCGTTGGAATGAAGACACCAGCGCGATGCAGAAATTGGGAGTGACCAACTTCGAACGTTGGAACTACTCTGAAGCGCCGTACAGAAAAGCCTCGAACGACAAGCCACTGTATGCCGCTTATGACGAAATGATGGGCCAGGTGGTTACCGGCGATCAGACTCTGGGAACCAGTATTACTGAACGACTGCGCCGGCACATCGATCAAATGCCTGAGACAACCGTCGTCTACTGTCCGCTCTCGCTTGGCAACCACGTCGATCATCAACTGCTTTTTGGGGCTGGGCTGCGGCTTGCTGAATCCGGCAAACAACTTCGGTTTTACGAAGACTATCCTTACGCGCGCCAGTTCAAGACGAACGGTCACCGGGCTAACTGGCTGCCCACAACAGTTCCGGTCAACCTTGAAAAGAAGTTGGGTGCCGCGAATGCTTACACGTCACAGGTTCGCGGTATGGGTGGCTCGGCAAAGGTTCTGTCGGAACGCTTAACGAGTTTTGGTGCGTCTACAGCAAACGATCAGGCGGTAGAGAGATACTGGGAACTGGTTGCTACGGACGCGCAATCGTCCGGCGTGCAAACTCCGGTCAGTCGACCCCTGGTTCCGGTCGCAACAAAACCGCGCTTACGTGATTTCCAAAAGTTCTTAACTACTTTTAAGTGGCACGACGTCAGCGATACGCTTCCGGTGGGCGAGGGTTTGTGTTTGGACCTCGGCTGCGGCCCGGCGCCGCATCGCAGCCTAATCGAAAAGCGCGGCTATAAATGGATCGGACTTGACGCTTCGCTGAATGAACAAACCGTTCAAGCAAGCGCCGTAGCGATACCGCTTGCAGACGAAAGCCTCAGCGCGGTAGTGGCTTCGCAGGTACTCGAGTATGTGGAGCAACCGCAATTGGTCTTTGCAGAGGCCAGCCGCGTGCTTGAGCCCGGCGGTGCGTTCTGCGGCAGTGTCTCTTTCCTTGAGCCAGTGCACGGCCGCACCTACTTCAATTTCAGTCCGCTGATTCTTGAACAGTTGTTACGCCGTCACGGTTTTGCTGACGTTCAGATAACGCCGGGGCTGAACGGATTCGCGCTGCTGGCCTGGACCGCGCTGCGACGTTCAGGCATTCCGTCAGCGGAAATGTTGGCAACTCCCCTCGCGCTTCTAACGATTGCGCCATTCGCGGCGATCGTATTTCTGCTTAGCTGGTTAAACTTTTCAATTGGGTTCGGCAGTGGTCACGGTATGCGCTGGTTAAGCGAGCGAGCCCCGCTTGATTTTGCGGGCCATCTAATTTTTGTGGCGCGAAAAAGGGGAACGGTCACAAATTGAACATAGGCTTTGTTGCCACCGAGTCGCCTTACGACAACGGCCACGGGGCGGGGATTGCGGCTTACCTGCGCGCGATGATTCCCCCCTTGCTGAGCGCCGGACACCGGGTAACGCTCTTCGCCGCCGCCGAAGAAACCGGAGACTTTGAAGCAGAGAACGGCGGAGTTCGAGTGCATCATCGTCGCCTCCCGGCCGCGCACTGGTATCTTTCAAAGGTCCCCGTTTTGAAGCGACTCGCAGTTCTCCCCTTACGCCAACTCGAATGGTCGTTAGCTTTTTATCGCCAGGTGTCGCTCGTGGCGGCGCGAGAAAAAATTGATGTGTTGGAGTGCGGCGAGTCGGGATCACTCTTTTTGCAAAGCATCGCTCCGCTCGTGATTCGCCTCCATGGGAGTGAGTTCGCCTTTCGCAAGCATTCAGGGCTCGCGCTCGACCTCAGCGTTCGGGGTAACGATTTGCTGGAAGCGTACAGTTCAAATCGCGCTGCCGCGATCACAACGCCAAGCCAGTATCAGGCGAACGAAATCGTGAAGCGTCGCGGGTGGAAGTCGAACCGCGTGCGTGTGATTCCCAATCCGATCTCGACGGATGTTTGGCAAGCCGCTGCCGAGCCCTTCAGGAATGGCAATGTCGAAAGAATTGTTTTTTATGCCGGCAGGCTGGCGCCGGTGAAGGGAATCGCGGTGCTTCTAAAAACTGCGAAGCGTGTACATGACGACGATTCGAATACGACCTTTGTCCTTGCCGGCCCGTGGCAAATGCCCGAGCCTCCGGCGGCGTACGGGCTGGAACTTAATCGCAAATCGGCAGACGGAGTCCTCTGGCTGGGTCCGCTAAAACCCTCGGAACTTCACAGTTGGTACAAACGCGCGATGCTGTTTGTGATGCCATCTTACTTTGAGAGTTTCGGTATCAGCGTTGTTGAGGCAATGGCTTTCGGTGTGCCGGTGGTCTGCACGCGCGCTGGAGCGATTCCGGAAACGGTAGACGACGGCGTTACCGGAATCATCGTTGAGCCCGGCGACGCCGCGCAATTAGCAGAATCAATTTCTCGGTTACTTGCGGACGACACGCTGCGGAAAAGCATGGGACACGCGGCAAAGGAAAAAGTTTTAAGAGACTTCGATCCGCTGAAGGTAATTGAACAAAACCTCGAGCTTTACCGGCACGCTAGCGGCTCATTCGCTAATTCAGTCAACTAAATGCGCCTGCTCGTCTTTACCACACAGTTTCCACCTGCGGTCGGCGGCGTGGAAACAATGACCTGGCAACTCAGCAAACATCTGCAGAGCATGGCTGTAGATGTCACGGTTCTGACTCCCGAAGCGAGCGGCGCCGCAATGTTTGACGCCGGGGAAACACTGAGGATCAAACGGTACCCGCTGAGCGATCCGCTGACGGCTCTGGCGAAGCTCAGCCAAAAGATGTCCCTGGTGAAAACCCTCAAGCAAGCAATCATCGAGACGCAGGCTGAGGTTGTCATCTGCACGGGTTGGGATCCGTGCGCCTATATCGCCAGCATCGCCTGCGCGAAATCGCGTGTTCCGTATTTCCTGATCGCACACGGCATGGAGTTGCTGCAGCTGCCACGCAGGTTGGGAGCGCGCCAAACGAAATCGCGGATGCGCCGGCGGGCGTTGGCAGGAGCGAAAAGAATTATTGCGGTGAGCAGCTTCACGCGCGATCGCGTGGTTCAACTCGGTGTGCCGATGCAGCGCGTTTCCGTTGTACCAAACGGCGTAGTCCTGGCGGAACGAAAACCAGCGGCTAACGCAAACAGCAACGGCCAGGTGTTGATGACCGTATCGCGACTGGTGCCGCGCAAGGGGCACGACACAGTAATTCGCGCCTTACCGCGCGTGTTGGCCCAAATGCCAAAGACCGTCTATCGAATCGTGGGCGCCGGTCCGGAGTTGCAACGGCTCCAGGCGTTAACCAACGAGCTCGAGCTTAACAATCATGTTCAGTTTTACGGGCAGGTTAGCGACGCGGAACGTGAACGGCTGCTCGATGAGTGCAACGTATTCGTGCTTGCCACCCGCGAGACTGCAACTGATTTCGAAGGACTCGGCATCGCGGTTCTTGAAGCGATGCAAATAGGAAAACCTGTGGTGGTCACTCGGGCCGGAGGGGTTCCGGAAATTGTCGACCATGGCACGACCGGATTAGTGGTGGAGCCCGATGACCCAAACTCTCTGGCCGACGCGATCGTTGCACTGCTGAGTGATCCGGCGCGGGCGTCCGTGATGGGAAATAACGCCGAGTCCGCGGTGCGCGAACGGTTTAGTTGGCCGGCAATAGCCAGTCGGTACCTTGCGGAAGTAAAAGCCAGTATCTGAGCAACCGGGATGAGGTCACTCCCAAACGATTCGAGGACCTAAGATTTGAAATTGGTGTCTTTGCTTTTTAGGGTCTGGACGAGGGTCGCTGCCGCGCTTTACGGCGGCGAAGGTATCAATGTCCCGCTAATGTTCATGCCGATGCAGGCGGTGGCGCCGGTGCTGCGCGCTTATGGTGCGAAGGTTGGCGAGCGGGTTCGTTTTAAGTCGCCACTTGTGATTCACAACAGCGCGACTGAGAGCCCTTACTACCAGCGGCTTCGCGTTGGCAACGATTGTTATTTTGGCCGGGAACTGTTTCTTGATCTTCAGGACGATATCATCATTGAAGACAACGTGACGATTTCGCACCGGGTGATGATCCTTACGCACACTGATGCCGGCTCCAGTCCGTTAAAAGACGAAGTGGTGGAAACTTCACAGGCGCCGGTTCTAATTCGGCAGGGAGCGTATATCGGCGCGAATGTGACCATACTTGAAGGCGTCGAGATTGGCGCCGGCAGCGTTGTCGGGGCTGGAGCAGTAGTGACGCGCTCGGTTGCAGCTGGAACCGTGGTCGCGGGCGTGCCGGCGAGAGTAATTAGGACGACGGGCGTCGAACAGGTTGCAGTGAGGAAATTGCGAGCTACGAAATGAGCAGAGAAGTCGCAGGAATTAAGATCGGCAAAACCGCACTGCTTGTCGCCGCAGGGCTTGTGCTGGCCGTTTTCGCCGTCGAGTTTTACGCGGATCGGCAAGGGCTATCCTACAAAGAGGTGATTGTTGCCCTCGCCTTGCTGGTCGGTGGAGTGGTTATTTTCGGCGGTGAGCGCGGGATTCGTCTCGGTCTCGTGCTTTGGGTGTTGAGTCTGGCGCTCGGCTACCGCACGGTTGAGTGGACGCCTAACCTGCGAATTCATCCCTCGGAAATTCTCTTGTGGGTTTTGCTCATTTGCGTCTGCGCGCAGCGACAATTCCAGACGGCAACCAGGTTTTCGCTGCCCTGGTGGGTTTGGATGATGGTCCCTTTTTGCGTGCTCGGCTGGTGGCCGTTAATCGTGGGCGACGCGCCCTGGGACAAGATGCTCAATGAGTTTCGCGACTTCCTTTTGCTGATCCCGTTATTGATCGTCGCCTCGGCAGTGCTCGAACAAAAATCCTATTGGCGTCATTTGTGGTTGGCGTTCTTTGTCGCCAGCACCTGGATCGCGTTGTTGGGCGTAATCGAATACGGCTTTCCGAGCGTGGAAAGACTTTTTCCAGCGTTCATTCACGCCGCGAAACCCGAAGTCACGGCGGAAGGATTTGCGCGCGCACAGTTTTCTTTCTGGGGTGGATCACAGGCGACGTTCATATGCGTGCTGGCCCTGCCCGGCGCAATCTATCTGGCGAACTGGTTTCGCGGTTGGCTGCCGCGACTGGCGATAGTTATTTCGGTGCTGCTGCAGATGATGGCGATCTATGTGGGCGGTTATCGCAGCATCTGGCTCGTGTTGCTGCTGCAAATTCTTGCCGCCTTTGTCATTAGAGTAAAAAAATACGGCGTGGCGCTCGCGCTGGTAGTTCTGTTTGTCTCGCTCGGCGGTTACCAGTTCATTCCCAAAACTAACGAACGACTAACCACCGGACTTTCCGCCTTGCAGGGAAATCCGATCGACCACAGCGCGCAGGATCGCAAGCTGAGAGCGATCGATGCGATTAACGATTCACTGGACACGCCTTTTGGTAAAGGCTGGAGCGGCGCCGGCTGGGTACACAGCGATTTCCTTCAGGTGGCCGCCAACCTCGGTATCATCGCCGGACTGGTTTTCCTTGGCGGGTTTATTTACACGATGATGCGTCTCTGTCGGCAATTGCCGACAAGTTTGCGCAGCGGTGATGGCGACCTTGGCCTGACACTCGTGTTGTCGTTCATTGCCGTGGGCGGCTTGTTGCTGATGCAAGGCGTGCAGGTTTTGCCGCAAATGATGTTGCCGGTCTGGTTTGTTTGGTCGCTCGGAGAAAACTGGTTGCGCCAGACGTCAGAAGCACGCCAACTTTCCTATGCTTATGCCCCCGCGAATTTCTATCCTGCTGCCGACTTTCAATAGCGCCGCTTCAGTGCGGGACACGCTCGAGTCGGTAAAGTGGGCAGACGAAATCCTCGTGATTGATTCGTTCAGCACTGATAACACTCTGGATATTTGCCGCGAGTATGGCGCCCGCATTATCCAACACGAATACATCAACTCTGCCAAACAGAAGAACTGGGCCGCGCCGCAGTGCTCGCACGAGTGGGTTTTCCAAATCGATACCGATGAAACGCTGGAGGCCGGCGCTCGTGAAGAAATACAAGCTTCGCTGAGCGCGATTGGCGATGAGGTGCACGCGTTTAAGCTGCCGCGCCGTAATCACGTGCTCGGTCACTGGATGCGCCGCGCCGGAATCTATCCTGACTATCAAACCAGATTGTTTCGTAAAGATCGTGGCCGCTGGATTGAGCGGGAAGTGCACGCTCACATTGTCGTCAGCGGAGAAGTGCGAACTCTGCAACATCACATCATGCACTACGGCATGCCGACGATCTCCAAACAATTGCGCAACCTTGATCGCTATACGCGTTACGAAGCTGACGAACTTCGTAAGCAGGGAATCGGTTTTCGCTGGACTGCGGTAATCGTGAGGCCGTGGCTCATCTTTCTGCACCGCTATGTTTGGCTGAAAGGATTTCTCGACGGCTGGCGCGGGTTGATCCTTTGCAGCTACGTCGCCTTTTACGTGTTTCTGTCGCACGCAAAACTTTGGGAGCTTGAGGAGCTGGGTCTCGAACAGAGTCCCTGATTTCGGGTAACGCAAACCGTTAGTTTGCGTATCCAGAATTCAATTGCGAAACCGGGACGCAAACTAACAGTTTGCGTTACAGGCAGCATGCAATCTAACCAGCGCACAACCATTGTCTTCGTCGAGTCGGCAGCGGCGATGGGTGGGGTTCAATACAGCACCTTGTATCTGGTGCAGACGCTTGATCCGCAGCGCTGGCGTTGCGTTGTAGTTTGTCCGGAGGATGGCGATCTGGTGCAGGCGTGCCGCGCGGCGGGTATCGAAACACACGTTCTACCGCAAGCCCGGCTTTGGTCCACGAGTATTCGCCTTGGCACGCTGAGATTACCAAACCCGTTTGCCTGGGCCGGCGACTTCTGGTTGATCGCAAAAGCGGCGGCACGACTGCGCCGGTTTCTAAAGCAGCTAACGCCTGACTTAATAATTACCAAGGGCCTGCCTTCACATTTTCTCGGCGGTTATGCCGCGCGCAAACTCCGCACGCCGTGTGTTTGGCAGGTGCAGGATCTAATTTCCGAGCGCAGCCTTGGGATTTACCGACGGTTGTTTGGTTGGGCCGCCCGGTCCTTGCCGGCGCGGCTTATCGTCGACGGAAAAAGCATCGCCGACCAATTGCCGAAAAGCCTGCGCTCGCGAACGACCGTTATTCATAACGGAGTCGACACGAACGTTTTCAGTCCCGCGGTTGAGGGGACGAGCGCGCGTCGGGAGTTTGGCATCGGCACTAATGAGCTTGTGATCGGACACGCAGCGCGAGTCACACCCTGGAAGGGCCAGCACTATCTGATCGAGGCGTTTGCCTCGGTAGCAAAGCGTAACCCTGACGTTACCCTCCTGCTCGTCGGCGCGCCCGTTTTTGATAACGATTCATATCAGCGGCGTTTGTTGGCCACGGTCGCTGAGCTGGGCCTGGAGGGAAGGGTGAAGTTTGCCGGATATCGTCAGGAT
>Ga0070682_100000138_pt1 | contig 59549 bp, 50 predicted proteins | sample KBSC63LmetaG_FD_64668 | JGI IMG/M metagenome (GOLD analysis project Ga0070682, IMG submission 64668) | Corn rhizosphere microbial communities from Kellogg Biological Station, Michigan, USA - KBS C6-3L metaG | ecosystem: Host-associated > Plants > Roots > Rhizosphere | place: USA: Michigan...
CTATTTTTATCAAACTGTCCTTTTTAAAATCCTGATTGCAGGTATTGCTGTTTTCATCGTTTTAGGAATTGTACAGATGAGAACCAATTTTTTAAGATTGAAAAATAAAGCGCTGAAAAATACACTGTTGCATAAAGATAAAGAATTGCTGGAAACCAATAATAAACTGAAAAATGAATCCGATTATCAAAAAAAACTGGTAGAAAGTATAAGCCATGATATTACAACACCGGTTAAATTTATTGCACTTCTTTCACAGGAGCTTAATCAGTCAGTAGATCTGAAGACCCAGAAAAAATATTTTGACAGCATTTACAAAACCTCGGAGCAGCTGTATAAATTTACATTAAGTCTCAAAGAATACACAGAACTATACAAGCAGGGAAATACAACAGATGAAGAATGTTCAGTCTATGATCTGATTGAAACTAAAAGGTTGTTATTTGAAGAAATAGCAGCAAGGCAAAATACATTTATATATAATTTTTGTGATCATCAACTGAAGAGCAGGCTTAATAAAAATATTCTCCTTGCGGTTTTTCATAATATCATCGATAATGCAGTGAAAAATACTTCAGATGGGGAAATTACAATCAAATCGGGCTCTACAGAATCACATATAGAAATCAGCATCACAGATACAGGCAGCGGGATGTCTGATGAACAACAGATTTACTATTCCGAACTTTTTAAGACAAAAGGCAGCGAGCACATGGTTTTTAAAAATTATGGGTTAGGTCTTCACATGGTTGTTCAGCTGATGATGAAAATTAATTCCGAAATGACTTTTCATAGAAATACACCTAAAGGAACCATTATTAAAATCCTTATTAAAATATGACAAAAAAAATACTCATTGCAGATGACCATCATGTGGTAAGAATCGGGACAGCTATGATCCTGGAGAAAAATTTTAATCATTTTGAAATCGATTTTGCAGAAACCTACGGAGAAGCAAAAAACAAAATTGAATCTGAAAAATATGACCTTGTTATTCTTGATATCGAACTTCCGGGAAGCATTCTAAAATCTATGGTCAAAGAGATCAAAAAGATCTCTGAAGATACTCTTATCTTAATATTTACCTCCTACAAAGAAAATATTGCCCTGCAGTATATTGAAGAAGGTGCGAACGGCTTTTTGAACAAGCAAAGCGACCCGGATCATTTTGTTAAAGCTATTGAAGCTCTTTTTAAAGATGGATATTATTATACTCCTGAGATCACGAATGAACTGCTGAAAGGAAATAAAAAGCGAAATGCCGTCGAAAATTTATCTGAACGAGAGATGCAGATTTTTAATCTTCTTGCAAAAGGAAACGGAAATCTTGAAATAGCGAATGCCCTTAATATTGAAGAATCTACTGTGGGTACCTACAAAAGAAGGGTTTATCAGAAACTGAAGATTACCAATCTGGTTGAATTACTTGATATTTATAAAGAAATACATTAATATCCCATCTGCTCTTGTCATAAAATCATTACAATTTTGTGGAAAAATGCGTACAGGATCTGTTCTTTATTTACTCATTTTTCGCAGTAGGTTCGTATTGCGAAAAATTCCATTAAATAACTGAAGGTAATGGATATTATTCAGGCCCCCTTAGATTCTAAAATACGTATTTGTTTATGAAAAAAAAGATGCTTTTCATGGCCTTATTGGCTGGTTTAAATGGTGTTCTGGTAAAATCCCAGGTAGGTAATGTGGGGATTAATACTGCAAATCCCGGTAGTACCCTTACTGTTAATGGTTCATTTGCTGCCACTTACAAAACAGTTGCTGCAAGTGGTGTTGTAGGAGCCAATGATTACTATATTGCATATAACGGAACTGCTGATGGAACATTAACTTTACCGGCGGCCATCAGTGGTGCTGGTAATTTTGCCGGACGTACTTATCACTTCAAAAATACCGGAGGGAAATTACTTACCGTTTCTGCCAATGGATCTGAATTGATTGATGATCAGAACGGAACCGGACTGGGAGTTCCTTCCATTACGGTTCCTCCCGGATATTATGCATTTCTGGTCAATAAAGGAACAACTACCGGTACAACATGGGAACTGGTATTGGTTTCCAGCTCCAACAGTATTCCTTCCGCGGAATCTACTTATCCGTTTTCAGCGGTGTCCACTACGGCCCGTCAAATATGTGATGCTACTCCCACTCCTTCTGATCCATGGATAAGAACAGCGATTACTTATCCTCAAGGTACAGTTCTTAATAAAGGAAATGTACTCAATACCTCTACAGGAGCTTTTACGGCACCCAATGATGGATATTATGTGATTCAGGGATCTACACAGTTTGACAATGGAAATGTGGCAGGAAATCCGAATTTTACCTGGACGGTACTTTACCTGATAAAAAATTATGCTCCGGGTAATGGGGGAAGTATATTAGTTCAGTCTTATCAACCTACTGTGACGAGGGTTTTTGGTTCGAGTATTTCATGTATGGCATATCTTAGTGCAGGAGAAACAGTAAGTATGGCTTCTGTAGCGGGGGTGTCTTCCGGTAACAAGTACGAAGTTGTGACAAGTACCATGTTCGGATACAAAATAGCGAATTAAAATAATATTGATACTGTGGAAAAGGGGGCTTGATCGATAGATTAGGGCCCCTTTTTGTAATTGTATTTTACATTTTATCAATAAAGGTATAAATAGAAAGGGGCTTTCCGGTTTGAAGAAGAGTGAATTGTCAATTTACCCCATGGAATGTGAATTTCTCTGAAAAGTTTTTATATATTTAGCGACCGAATAATTCATTCAATGAGCAACGAAAATAAAACAGGAGAAAAGGAGACTTTAGTTAGAGGATTAACAAATCGACATATACAATTAATTGCCCTTGGAGGTGCCATCGGAACCGGGCTGTTTCTGGGAATCGGGCCGGCTGCAGTACTGGCAGGACCATCAGTAATTTTAGGCTATGCTTTAGCTGGAATTATTGCCTTTTTTATTATGCGTCAACTTGGTGAAATGGTTGTTCAGGAACCCGTTTCAGGAAGTTTTAGCCACTTTGCCTACAAATATTGGGGAAATTTTCCGGGATTTGCTTCAGGGTGGAATTATTGGATCCTCTATATCCTGGTAAGTATGGCCGAACTCACGGCAATTGGGCATTATATTCACTTTTGGTGGCCGGAAATACCTCTCTGGGTTTCCAGTTTGTTCTTTTTTATTGTGATCAATGCACTTAATCTCGCTTCCGTAAAGGTTTACGGAGAAACAGAGTTTTGGTTTTCCATCATCAAAGTAGTGGCTATTATTGCCATGATTATCTTCGGAGTATACCTTTTGATAAGCGGTACAGGAGGAGAGAAAGCAGCCGTTACCAATTTATGGAATGATGGCGGATTCTTCCCGAAAGGATTATTTAATAAAACAGAAAACGGATATTCAGGATTATTTGCTGCAATGGCTATGATCATGTTCTCTTTCGGAGGATTGGAACTTATCGGAATTACAGCTGCAGAAGCCAAAAATCCTGAGAAAACTATTCCGCAGGCTACCAACCAGGTAATCTATAGAATCCTTATATTTTATGTAGGAGCTTTGGTAATCTTATTTTCGCTAAGTCCCTGGAGAGATATTACAGAAGGATCCAGCCCGTTTGTAATGGTATTTCAGAATCTTAATGGTCTCGAATTCAGTGTTTTTGGTAAAGTGATTCAGTTCAATACATTGATCGCAAATGTTCTTAATCTGATTGTTCTAACGGCAGCTTTATCAGTATATAACAGTAGTGTTTACAGTAACAGCAGAATGCTTTTCGGATTGGCTCAGCAGGGGAATGCCCCGAAATTCCTGAAAAAACTGAATAAAAATTCTGTTCCAATCAATGCTATTCTTATCTCATCATGCTTTGCCGGGATATGTATTATCATCAACAAACTTGTGCCGGAAAAAGCTTTTGAATACTTAATGGCCCTGGTTGTATCTACTCTGATCATCAACTGGCTGATGATATGCTATACTCATTTGAAGTTTAAAAAATCAATAAGTGCAGCAGGAATTCTTTCAAAATTCCCTTCTATATTTTATCCTGTATCCAACTATATCTGTATTGCTTTTTTGATTCTGATATTAGGATTGATGAGTATTACAGGAATGGAAATTCAGGTGATCCTGATTCCTGTATGGATTGGCTTTTTATTCGCTATGTACAAATTGTACAAACCAAGATAAAAATATAAAACAGATTCAACTATGTTTTGGAAAGGTGAAAATTAAATGATTTTCACCTTTTTTGTTTTTATTTCTGTAAATTGGTAGTAAGGTATATTCTTAAAATATATCATTCTTTCTATTGTTTTGAAATGCTGAAGAACTACTTTCACCCGGTTGTTCATACGCCTGGTTGAAGAATATTTTAAGCTTGAAACGGAAGTTTATACTGGCTGTATTTATTTTCCGTTGTACGAATAGAATGTCAATTTAGGACAAGATTTGTTTTTTTGAGAGATGTAATTTTGCACCTGTAAATTATCACAACGATTAATTTACAATGTAAAACTTCAAAAAAAACAAATAGAATGAAAAATATATTTCTCCTCATCTGATTACTTCCTTTTTGTGCTCATTCACAAATCTCGGTTCAGGCTTATGGCGGAAATAAGGAGACTGAGCTTTTGGGAATTTATAATAAAGACTTCAGTGGTAAATGGAACTATTTCGCTTCAGGAACAATCAGCTACGACTATACTTCAGGAAAAGTAAGTCCTGAACTCTATCAGAATATTAATTATGGTATTCTAAAGAATCTGGGCGTTTCTGCCGGAGTTCATATTTCAGACAAAGATATTATGCCATCTGTAGGATTGGCATATGGAAAGGAAACCGATGTTTTTGGAATCAATATATTTCCCGCATTTACCTACTCAACCGATGCAAAAGAATTTGGGCTTGGGCTGTATACTTTACTGGAATATACACCCAAAATTAATGAGAAGCTTAACCTTTACAGTATGTTGATTGTGGAGTCTGATTTTAGTTTTAAAGAACACCAGTCAAGCAGTCAGATTATCCGTCTAGGAATAGAAAATAAGAAAAAATTGCAGCTGGGAATAGGAAGTAATATATCCCAGACAGGAAGCGGTTTTGAGACCGATGTTAATTTCGGTGTATTTATTGGAAAGAAATTTTAATGATATGAAAAAATTATTCACACTCACTTTTATATTGAGTTTTATACTAAGTATGGCACAGACAGATTATCATTTTCCCGAAGAATCTTCACGGCATGAAGGAACGTGGCTGCAATGGCCGCACCATTATCAGCATGGTATGACCTATCGTAAAAGAGTAGAACAGACATGGGTAGATATGACAAAAGCTCTTCAGGAAGGTGAAAAAGTTCACATTATTGCTTATAATGTTGAGGAAAAAAACAGAATTATCCGTCTTCTGGAAGAAAATAAAGTTCCCATGAAGAATGTAGATTTCAAAGTGTATCCCACTGATGATGTATGGATCAGAGATAACGGGCCAATTTTCGTAAAAGACAGCAAAGGAAATATTCTCATTGAAGACTGGGGATTTAATGGCTGGGGTGAGAAATTTGATTCTGAAAACTGTGATGAAATTCCACAACGGATAGGACAAGACCTCGGAATAAAAGTAATAGACCTTAATGAAGAAATGGTAAATGAAGGAGGTTCCGTAGAAACTGATGGGAATGGTGTTTTAATGGCTTGTAAAAGTTCAGTAATCAGCCAGAAAAAAGGGGCTACCAGAAACAAAGACATTACTCAGAAAGAAGCTGAAGAAATGTTTGAAACCTATTATGGAGTATCCAAAGTCATTTGGCTGGACGGCGTGACGGGGCTGGATGTTACAGATATGCATATTGACGGTTTTATGAAATTTATAAATCATAATACCATGATTACTATGAAAGAAGATGATCTTCTTGACCTTGGACTTTCTGAAAAAGATGTCAATACACTTTATACAGCAAGCAATGTGGATGGAAAAGAATATAAGAAAGTTTACGTGCCTGCAACCAGGAATAAAGTGAAAACAGCCTATGGGAAACAGCTGGAAGAAAAAGGCTCTTATGTCAATTATTATGTTGCAAATACCGTAGTGCTTGTTCCTAATTACGGAGATCCTAATGATAAAATTGCCAATAATATTATCCAGGAGCAGTATCCGGATAGAAAAGTAATTGGTATAGATGTAAGAAATCTATATGAAAACGGAGGTATGGTGCATTGTGTTACCCAGCAGCAGCCTGCCGGAACACTGGCAAGATAAATTCAAAGAATGAAGTGGTTTTTTGCATCAGATGAACTCAATTGAATAAATTGGCTTCATCTGATGCTTTTTTTGTGGAAATAATTCACAGAATCTAATCGGTACTACGGTTATTTTTCGTACTTTAGTAAGAGGTTATATTTCAAATTCAGGTGAAATTTTAATCTGTTTGAAATGCCTGCGGATAAGCCGAAAACCGTTACAAAAAAGTAGGCAGGACCAAAAAAGACACTTATGGCCAATTTATTTCAAACCCTTACCAACACCGTAAAACATTGGTATATTCCATTAATCTTCGGAATTATATTTTTGATCTGTGGTTTTTATGTATTCAGTGTTCCGCTTGCAACATATGTTACACTTTCTGTTTTTTTCAGTGTTTCCTTTTTGTTTTCAGGAATTACGGAAATATTCTTTTCCTTACAGAATAGTAAATCCCTGCAGGGCTGGGGATGGTTTCTTGTAAGCGGGTTATTAACTACAGCAATAGGAGTTTATCTCATCGCAAATCCTCAGATTTCAATGACTGTGCTTCCGTTTGTTATAGGATTCACTTTACTGTTTCGTTCCTTTCAGCTGCTGGGTTTTGCTTTCGATCTCAGAAGTATGAGAATAATGAGCTGGGGAAATGTAGCGCTGGCCAGTGTTGGAGGAATTATATTTTCTCTGCTGCTGATATTTAATCCAGTGTTTGCAGGAATTTCATTAGTAACTCTCACGGGTGTTTCTTTTATCTTCATGGGAATTGCTTCCATTATGCTGGCTCTGGATTTAAGGAAAATTAAAAAAATCCCTGGAAAAGTTAGCCAGGAACTAAGAGACAGAATCAAAGCTTTACAGGAAGAGATTGATGATCTGAAAAAATAATGCCCTATTTTACAGTTCCAGAATCCATTTCTGAAGGTCAGTACTTGGGGAAAGCTTCAGCTTTTTTTTGAGCCTGTATCTCTTTGTCTCTATTCCCCGTAAACTGATGTTTTCATATTGGCAGATTTCTTTATTCGTAAGGTTTAATCTGATATAAGCACTGAATTTTATATCATGTTCTGTAAGTTCCGGAGTATGTGTAATTATTTTTTCGTAGAATTCAGGGTACACTTCTTTAAAACGTATCAGAAACAAAGGGCTTCTGCTCTCCATAAGTTGAATGATTTCGTCAAATGAACTGTTTACTTTTAACTTAAGAACATCTGTTTCAAGGTTTTTTTTCTCGAGAATTTTTTCCTTTTTCAGTACTTTTTTAATATAAATTTTTCTAATGAAGTATAATAACAGACCAAATGATATTACAATAATTATTACTATAAAGTAGAACATTTGTCTTTCTTTTCCTTTTTCCTCATGCTTTAGTTCTATCAGTGTATTAACGGCCAGATTTATGGCTTCTTTTTCGTTTTTATTGATGTCGTCATTAAGAATCGTATATTTTCTTAGATATTCATTAGATTTTTCAATTTCATTTAAAGACTTATAGACACTGGAAAGTGTATCATAAACAGTCAGCAAGGAGGCTGGGGTATTTTTCGTTTTTTGAAATACATCAAGTGATTTCAGATAATATTCAAGTGCTTTTTCTTTATTTCCTTTTACATTATACAGATCCCCATAGCTGAACCATGCAGTCGCTTTTTCAATCTCAGAAGCCTCTTTGGAAAGAGCGAGAGCCTTATTCATATAGTATTCAGCAGAATCTAAATGATTTTTTTCAGCAATAAATTTATCTGCTGTTCTTGTATAAGAGGTGATATTAGGTTTTGATCCCATTATTCTCTTCTTTATAGCTTGTAAAGAATCAAGGTTTTTATCTTTGGGAAAGTTCTGTTGTTTCCATGAATAGTTGTAGGCCAGAGCAAATTCTCTCTGTTTAAGATTGGAAATTTTCTTTATATAAGATTTTGCCCGGTCAAAGGCTGCATTGGATTGTTCATAAAGCCCCAGACGGGTATAATTCCTTCCGTATTCATTGTATAAATTGGCCTTCAGAAGAGGATCATTAATAGAGAGCAGCTCTTTTTTAGCTTTGTCAAGATATTCCAGGCTTTCTTTGTTCCTGTCAAGCCCGCATAATAAACTTCCTATATTGGTATATGCCATAATAATACCTTTCGTATTATTATTCTCTTCATATTGTTTAAGAGCATTAATGTTAAACTTTAAGGCTCCTTCTGCATCCAGTTTCTTTCTGTATTCTAATGTTGTTTTTATAGGTTCGGGCTGAAAAGAAAAGTCCTGAGCGTTAAAAAAGGTTGTGAAGAAAAAGAAAATCAGGTATAGTGCTTTAATTCTAAAATTGGGGAACATATTTTTTAAAATTAGTACACAAAAATAACTTTTTTATGAATATTATTTAAAAAAATAGTTGTTTACTGATATTTTTTATACTAGAATAATTAAAAACTGTACATCAAAAATACTTCTTCTTAATTTGCAAAATACTGTTTTTTAATTCATTATAAAGTGAAGTATGTTTGAAGTAATATTTTTGGTAGATAATATTGATACATTTACTACGAAAATTTTTTTTCATTCTAAGTGTTTGTGTTTTATGAGCAGGGGTATTTATGATCCCTGCTTTTTAAAATGATAGAACTATTGAAGTTGAGGTTATAAAGTATTTATAATTTTCCTCTCCATCCCTCAATTTTACCCGGAAAATAGTAATAATTCACTTTTTGCACTTACTTCAAAGCTACTTCAATTGTGTTTTAACTTATTGTTTGTTAGTGTGTTGTGTTTTGAAGTGTCTTTGATGTAGAATTTTTTTTGTTTTCGGATTGTAAGTTTGCATCATCAAATTTAGCATAAGAAAAATTTCAGACCGGTCATTTTTTTTAAGTACGATTCTAAATACACAAAAGAAAAAATCAAACATTTTAAAGGGACAAACAAATGAAAAAAATACTAACATTATCTGTGATAATGGTTACACATTTTGCTTATTCTCAGGTGGGCATTAATACTCCTGATCCACGAGCTACTTTGGACATTCAGAGTAAAGGAAGTACTTCTGCCACAAAAGCTATGAGAATTAATAACTCTAATAACAAAGAAATGCTTACCGTTACTGATGAAGGAAAAACAGGAATAGGAACTGATGCTCCAAAGTCAAACCTGCAGGTCATTGGAGATGAATTGAGAGTAGGAGGCCCGGCCTCACAACCTGGAAGCGTTGCTAATCCTATTTTGAGAATTCATTCTAATGCAAATGCAGATGGCTCAGGAGGTTCATTATTGTTTAGTGAAAATGCGGAAAACTTTGGATATTATATAAGGCAAAATACAGAAGGAGGAAATACCTATGGCTCTGATGGTTTGGCAATGGGTGCTGCACAAACAGGAAAGTATGCTTATAATCCGGCAAAACCTGGAATTTTTATTTCTGATAATCAGAATGTAAGCTTTGGAACAGCTACTCCTCAGGCTATGTTTCACATAGATGGTGCAAGAGATAATAATATTAATTCTGCTCCCACAACTGCACAGCAGGTAAATGATATTGTGGTTAATACTTCCGGAAATATAGGAATAGGAACTATCAATCCTACCAATAAGCTTGATATTCGTTCTTCAACTAACGGAGCTGTTAAAATTGTAGATGGAACCCAGGGAGCCAATAAAGTTTTAACTTCAGATGCTAATGGTGTTGCTACATGGAGAGATGGTATTACTGATACAAGTATTTATAATAATAATGGAACGTTGTCGGCAAACCGAACCGTTGCACAAGCAGGTAATAATCTGGCGTTTACAAGTACTGCAACCACCGGAACCAGCCATTTTACTGTAGATGGAACCACTTTTAACGTGGATGCAAGAAATAATAGAATTGGCCTTGGTACCGCATTACCAAATAATCTTTTAGATTTGGGTACAACTCAGGGAAAAAAATTAGCCATCTGGAACAGTACTGCAGGTGATGATTTTTATGGATTTGGAGCAGCACAAAATGTTTTGCAGTTTTTTGCAGGAGTTCCCAATACAGGAAATGCATTGATGACTTTAAATAAAAATGGACGAGTAGGTATTGGAACCACTAATCCACAAACTAATTTGCATACTATCGGAACAAGGAGATTTGAGAATACTACAAGTGGTTCGGTTGCTGTAGGATCTGTATTAACTGCAACTGATACCAATGGTACTGCTGAATGGAAAATTCCTGCGTCTCAAACTGCAGTAGGAGGAGCCGTAGCAGGATCTGGAATCAGTATTCCTTTTGCTAATGATGGGGCCTATAGATATACAGGGCAATATATAACTCTGCCTCCCGGAAAATGGGCAGTTACCATTACCCAGCTGGCACAAACTGTAGGTAATCTGGATAATGACGATTGGATGTTTGTGAGAAGTTCTTTCGGAGAAGGGAATGTGGCTGTAGGAGCTGCACTTACACGAACCAGTGATTTAAAAGGCCCTTCATTAATGAGTTTCAGAGTACAGGGACCTGCTTCTGCAGGACATACTCAACAGTTTGATGTATTTCAGGGAACAATTATCATCGAAAATACTGATACCAAAGAGAAAACCTATAGATATATTGCCGGATCCACAGTTACCGGTGGAAATCCTAATAACGCAACCGTCATCTCACGATTTGGAGACGCAACATGGTCTGAGACATCCATTTTTGCAACAGCTATTAAATAGTAAGAGAAAGAGGATATTTTATTTTTATGGTTGTTGACAGGCAGGGATTGTTGGATTTTCCAAATCCCTGCTTATTTAAATCAAAGTACAATTAAACAAATCAAATTTTATCAGATAAGATATGGCGTTAGATTTAAAAAATATTCACATTGGAAGCATGATTAAGTCGCACGTAGAACAAAATGAATTTGAAATGACAAGGCTATGTAAGTTTATGCGGTCCTCAAAAACGGAAATAGAGGTAATGTATCTGCAGAAAGATCTTCCAACTGATGTATTATTAAGATGGAGCAAGCTGTTACAATATGATTTTTTTCGGGTTTATTCCCAGTATCTGATACTATTTGCACCCCAAAAAAGCAGCGTACAGAGTATAAAACAAAAAGAGGATAAAAAAAGTGCTCTCCCTCAGTTTAGAAAAAATCTGTATACCCAGGAAATAATTGATTTTATCCTTGAGCTTGTCCGTACCGGTAAAAGAACAAAAAAACAAGTAATGGAAGAATATAATATTCCAAAATCAACTTTGTATAAATGGCTTGAAAAATATTAGCCAAGGTCTATAAGGATAATATTGTAACAAAAATATATTATATGAAATATTCAAAGCCTGATTATAAGAAAATATTCAATGATCTGCTGACCTTAAAATTTCCTGATAAAAAAGAACAATGCTTACCTTTCTTAAATAAAAAAGAACTTTCCAGACTGGATGTAATACATCTCAATAAGATCATATTTGGAGAAAACATTTCGGAAAACTTGAATGGAAGAAATCACCGGTCCTATGATCAGTCCACAATTTTTAAAATTTTAGACTATCAAAAGAAACAGAAACTGAATAATATACAGACAGCTAAATATTTTGGTCTCAGCAGAAATACACTGGCCAGGTGGAAAAAAATATTTTTAGACTAAAAAATAACTTGTCCATTTCACGATAATTCAATAATTGAGTGTAACCCTATTTTGAACATCAAAATTATAGCTAAAAGCATTTTTACTATTTCCTGACTCGAATTCAATCAACCTATATGATATCTTAAACTCCTTACGAGAAAGAAACTGTGTCTTGGTCACAAAAATCCGGGGTTTTATTAATGAATATAATTTAAAATTTAAGCCACATGTGAATGTTTTTAGTGTGTAAAATACTGTTTATTGAATAGTATTTTTAATTAAAACAATATATGGTTATTAATATTTTATCTAAAATATTGTTTGATGTTTGTTTTCTGCTTAATTTTAATCAATTGATAAATAATCTCTTATAAAGTTTTTAAAGTGTCATGAAGTATGGTACAAAGTAAAGAGATTTATAAGGATTACATTCAAGAATGATTTAGGAATTATGGTTTGAAATAAAATTTTAAGATCAAAAAATACATCATATTACTAAATTTCAAAAAACTAATAAAATGAAGAAAAACATTTTACTGTTATCAATGTTAATCATTGTCAGTTTTACCCATGCTCAGGTTGGGATACAAACTTCAAACCCTCAAGGCTCATTGCATGTTGATGGGGCAAAAGACAACCCTGCCACAGGTACTCCCACTGATGTGCAGCAATCCAATGATTTTATAGTAACCTCCACAGGAATGGTTGGTATCGGGAATCTTACTCCGCTATCTAATCTCCATGTCTTAAATCGGGGAACAGCCACAGGTATCGGAGGAGGTGAAGCTACAAATACCGGATTGCTGATAGAAAATCCCATAGCCAATAATTCTATATTATCAATTCTAAGAACTACAGGAACTACAGGAATAAAGCAGGCTGTAATGGGAATAAACCCTAATTTCAATGGAAATAATGGTGTATTTATTATTTCTCGCGTTCCTGGTGGAAATGATTTGGCAATAGATTTAACCTTAGGTAATATAGGAGTTGCTACAAATACTCCTACCAATACTTTAGACATTGCGGGAAGCACCAGAGTAAGGACCATGGATATCGCTGCAGGTGCTACGATTGTTACCCCAATATATTCAGATGGAAACGGTGTTTTGAATAAGGCTGTTAGTAATGTATATGGAACGGTTATTAATAATACGGTGAATGTAACAGCTGGAGCTACTGGTACTTTGATTGCGGGGATTCCAAATGCTGGGGTTTATAAGGCTGTAGTTTCTGTTGGAAATGCCTGTGCACGTACTGCCGTGGCAGAATATTATGTTACCAGCAATGCTTTTAACAATGCTTTTTCTATTAAGGGAATAGATGGGCTTCTTAATACTGATACAACCTCTAAAGGGCCTGTATTTACAGAAGTAAACAGAACCACTACTTCAGTGGTTTGGTCTGGTGTGCCAAATTGCGCAGGAGGAACAGGTTCAGCCTTTAGTTATACACTGACAATGCCTTCAGCAGATGTGATCAATATTACCAATAATGGAGACGCAGCTCTGGATTATAGAATAATTCTTACAAGGTTTTTTTAATTTTTATAGAATAAAAAAGTATTATAAACAGGCTGCTTCATCACAGAGGCAGTCTTTTTAATAATTATACAAGATACCAAAGAAGTAAAAGCTGTGAGCCGGTAGATATATCTGCCCCAAATTAGAATAGATCAATTGAATCGAAAATAAAAAAACCACTCTTAAAAAAAGAGTGGTTTGTAGACCCACAGGGATTCGAACCCCGACTGACGGTACCAAAAACCGGAGTGCTACCGTTACACTATAGGTCTGCTTTATTTTGGTGTTGCAAATTTATATATTTTTTTCTTATTTACAAATATCTTCTTTCAATTTTCTGCTGTTTATAAGAAAAAATAGGATTTGATTTTTTGAAATCCCAGGCTCATTGGAATACAAGAAGAATCTTTTTGCTAAAAAATCAAACCAGGATGATGAAATTTTTAATGAAAAATATTTGAATAATAATAAAAACAAAAACCATCCTCAAAAAGGATGGTTTGTAGACCCACAGGGATTCGAACCCCGAATGACGGTACCAAAAACCGGAGTGTTACCGTTACACTATAGGTCTGTTTTATTTTGGTGGTGCAAATTTACAGCTTTTTTCTTTACATACAAGAACTTTTTGATTTTTTTTTTAAATTTACTGTAGATTTTATTTACGGAAAATATGCTGATAGACTTCAATAATCTCAATATTAATCAATTATCGTTCAATACGGAATTTGAAAAGAAAGTGAAAATTTTTCTGGAAGAATGGTTTTCAGAAAAAACAGGCTTAAATGTACAAACATCGGGCTCTACAGGAGTTCCAAAAATTTTTGAAATTGAGAAAAAGAAAATGGTCAATTCTGCAGTGATGACCTGCAACTTTTTGGGATTAAAAGAAGGTGATAAAGCATTGCTTTGTCTGCCTGTAGAATATATCTCAGGAAAAATGATGATTGTACGTTCTATAGAAAGAGTATTAAAGTTAAAAGTTGCTGAACCTTCTCTGAAACCTGTAGAAAACCTGGAAGAAGAAATAGATTTTTGTGCTATGACTCCGCTTCAGGTAGAAAATTCACTGGAGAAACTTCATCTGATCAAAAATCTGATTATTGGTGGTGCAGCAGTTTCAGAAAGTCTGAAAAATAAAATTCTGCAGATGAACCTTAATGCTTCAAACCGTATTTTTGAAACTTATGGAATGTCAGAAACGCTTTCTCATATTGGCTTAAAACAATTGATGCCGGAACAGGAAGATTATTTCACCGTTTTTGAAAATGTATCCATTTCACTGGATGAAAGAGGATGTCTGAAAATCTATGCACCTAATGTAAATGCTGAAGAATTACAAACTAATGATTTAGTTGACATTAGAAACGAAAAAAACTTTAAATTCCTGGGGAGAATTGATAATGTTATCAACTCTGGAGGAGCGAAAATTTTCCCTGAAGCTCTTGAAGCCTTGGTGAAAAAGGAAATACCAAATGAAGCCGTATTTATAGGTTTGCCGGATGAAAGTTTGGGTCAGAAATTGATACTGATTATAGAAGGAAATCAATCAGATGAGATCATAAAGAAAATTTCAGAAATACCATTTGAGAAAAATTTCCATAAACCCAAAGAAATTATTTTCATCAGTGAAATTCCGCGCACACCCAATGGAAAAGTAAATAGAATGGAATTGTATAAAATATAAATATTTAGTAAAAAAAATGAAAGACTTTTCAAAAGAACTCAGTTTCAAAACTTCCCGCAGCAGTGGAGCAGGAGGGCAGAACGTCAACAAAGTAGAAACTGCTGTTACTGTACTTTGGAAAGTAGATGCATCAGAGTTTTTCAATGAGGATCAAAAAGTATTGATTCAGGATAAACTGAAAAACAGAATCAATGCAGAAGGTTTTTTATTCCTTACAGTTTCAGAAAGCAGAACCCAGTTGATGAATAAAAATAAAGCCACTGAAAAAATAATAGACATTGTAAACAAAGCCCTTATTGTTCCGAAGAAAAGAACCACTACAAAACCTTCAAGATCTCAAAAACAAAAAAGACTTGATGGCAAGAAAAAACTTTCTGATAAAAAAGAGAACAGACGCTTTAAATTTTAGCTTGTTTCTCCCGAAGAAAATTTTAATTTTGCCGGAAACTTTAAAACCATGATAAAAAAACTAATTCTATTGGGAACTATTTCGAGTTCTTTATTTTCTTTTGCACAGGAAAAAATAACCATCATACCTGCTGTAGGATATGCATGGAGAGTAGCTAAAACAGCACCTGGGCTTTCCATGGCAGAAAAAAATTACGTTAAAGGATTGAAAAACGGAATTCATTTTGAAATTGCTGCTTATTATAATTTGAAAAATATTGGGATTGGTGCTAAATTTTCCAATTATAATGCTTCCAGCAGCGGTGTACTGAGCGGATACAATATGAATGGACAGGCTGTCACAGCTTCTATAAGCACTAAAGATAATATTACATTCTTTGGACCTTCCGTTATGTTCTCCAATTATACCAAACCAACAAACCATAAACTTGTTGCTGATGTATCTCTTGGAGTAATTACCTATACTACAAAAACAGCAGCTGTAAAAGGTACAGGCTCCAACCTTGGTCTGGAACTTGGGGCAGCCTATCAATATGCAGTTTCGAAAAACTTTATGATAGGTCCTAAGTTGGGAATTACGGCAGGAACATTGAGTAAAATAAAAGTGAATGGACAGACCGTTGATCTTGATGATGACCAGAAAGAAGGTCTGACAAGAGTTTCTTTGAGCGCAGCAGCTACATTTCGTTTTTAAATGCTATCTTTGTAAGGATTACATATAATCTCATAATAATGGCAGCAACAATTTCTTTCTCGGCAGAACGCAGGCAATCAGGATTGTTGCTGTCATTACTTTATCTGCACACAGATTCTTTTCTGAAAAGTTCTAAGGACTTTATCAATTAAGCCCTGTCAGGATCCAAGACAGGGAATTATTCCGGATTTTATTTATTGCTTTTTTTGCAGTTTTCTATAGAGGAAGGCTGTTGTATGCCTGGATTCTACATTGGGTCGTCAGCGAATAACTGCATTTTAATTTAAAAAAAAATTGAAAAAATGTCCAATCATATTATTGTAACCACCGGAATTTATGATGCTATAAAAGATACACTCAGAAGAAAAAAAGTGAGCATCGGAGAAGAAAAAAGACTTACGGAAGAACTTAGAAATGCAAAACAGGTATTGAGAAGAGATTTGCCTGCTGATATCGTAACAGTTGAAAGGAAAGTAACTTTAAAAGATCATACTCTAGATTTTGAGCACGAATATATTTTTGTACCGTCTACCAAAGCAAAACTTAAAAAGAATAAACATTCCATACTATCCGATATTGCTCTTGCAGTAGTAGGATATAAAGTGGGGGATATTATCAGCTGGCCTTTCAGGAATGGAGAAAGAAAGATTGAGATCCTGAAAGTAGAAGCCTGGGAGGGATAACCTTTTGTTGAATAATATTAGGTTGAATTACAATGAAAGCGCAGCTCAATAGAGTTGCGCTTTTTATTTCATTGGCTCATCTGTTTTGGAAAACGCAAAGGCGTAAATTTTTATATAATGAATGTTGCAAGGCGCAAGGATTTTATCTGCGATAAATTATGTACTGTATCTTTTTTATCTCACACAGATTTTGCAAATTACACAGATAGTATAAAAATCTGCGTAATCTGTGTGATCTGCGCGAAAATTTAATCTAAAAATTAAACGTTTTCCCTTGCTGAAAATTTAATATTGAACGAAGTCGAGATGTTCTTGCATCTTAAAAATATAAGTAATGCATGAAAAACTTTTGCACCTTTGCGTTTCCCAACAAAACAGTTTTGGTATTATTTAACAAATGATAAAAAAAGACTCCTCTGTTATACTTTCTTCAAGTGCTTTGGCTGCATTCCGTTTTTAAGTTTTATCTTTGCAAAAATTAAAAAAATGAGCAAACCGATAACTGAATTCATAGAAAAGTATTACCTGCACTTCAACGCAGCTGCATTGGTGGATGCTTCTAAAGGATATGTTGCACATCTTAAAGATGGCGGAAAAATGATGATTACTTTGGCTGGAGCAATGTCTACTGCTGAATTAGGGAAGATTCTTGCTGAAATGATTCGTCAGGGGAAAGTAGATTTTATCTCTTGTACAGGGGCTAACCTTGAAGAAGATTTAATGAACCTTGTAGCACACTCTCACTATGAAAGAGTTCCTCATTATAGAGATTTGACTGCTCAGGACGAGTGGGATCTTTTAGAAAGAGGTCTGAACAGAGTTACAGATACTTGTATCCCTGAAGAAGAAGCTTTCAGAAGATTACAAAAACATATCGTTGAGATCTGGAAAGATGCTGAAGCTAAAGGAGAAAGATATTTCCCTCATGAATTCATGTATAAAATGATTCTTTCAGGAGTATTAGAGCAGTATTATGAGATTCCTAGAGAAAACTCTTGGATGATTGCTGCTGCAGAAGCTAATTTGCCAATCGTAGTACCAGGATGGGAAGATTCTACAATGGGTAACATTTTCGCTTCTTACTGTATCAAAGGCGAGCTTAAAGCTACTACAATGAAATCAGGAATTGAATATATGACTTACCTAGCTGACTGGTATACTAAAAATTCAGCAGGAAAAGGAGTTGGATTCTTCCAGATTGGTGGAGGTATCGCAGGAGATTTCCCTATTTGTGTAGTACCAATGTTATATCAGGATATGGAAATGCATGACATTCCTTTCTGGTCTTATTTCTGTCAGATTTCTGATTCTACAACATCTTACGGATCTTATTCAGGTGCTGTTCCAAATGAAAAAATCACTTGGGGTAAACTTGATATCACTACACCGAAATTTATCGTTGAAAGTGATGCAACTATCTGTGCACCATTGATGTTCTCTTATATCTTAGAAAACGCTTAAGCATAAAATTCTCATCAGAGATTATCATACAGCGCTCCAATTTATTTGGAGCGCTTTTTATTTTAGCATTTGGAAATAGATTTGTTTAAAAACTCAAACTATTTAAACCATTAAGAAAAATGAAGAGAGAGCTAAAAAAATAGCTTTAGCTATTAATACTCTAAAAACTTAAATGGTCTTAGGTTCAAATAAAATATGATAACAATTTTATCGGAGATAAAATCCTTGTGCCTTTGCGTTTTCCAAAATTCTCCACAGACATCTGTGGCAAAAGACATTCATATTCAGAAAAATCAATCCAAAGAATTTACCAGCACAAAATAACGATATGCCAGAATTCCCTTTTCAATCTTAGTCAGATGATTAGGATCCTTCTTGCTCAACTTTGGAAGTACCTTTTTATTAATGGCATTCAACAGCCTGAAAAATGATTTTTTCATATCTTTATCTTTTAATCAAACATCATTGAGGTTGAAAGAGTTCAAAAATGATGCAAAAAAGAAAGTACGCTCAAAATAATCATTTGATATGGACGAAATTTTTAAACAGCAGGTATACGAAGTAGCAAGACTTATCCCTAAAGGACGTGTTTCTACGTATGGAGCCATCGCAAAAGCAGTTGGTTATCCCAACCATTCCAGACACGTAGGAAAAGCGATGGGAGGATGTCCGAAAGATGTTCCTGCTCACCGCGTCATATCAAGCTCAGGAGTTTTATCTGTTCCGGAATTTCAACCTAAGCTTGAAGCGGAGGGAATCACTGTAGAAAATCTTAGAATAAAAAATTTCAAAAAACTATTCTGGGATCCGTTGGCTGAATTGTAAATTTTAAGTTTCGGAAACGATGATTTTTTTAACGCAAAGCTTTTATCTATAGGCTGTACTATTTTTAAGGGAGCAAAGAAGGAATCAATTTCATTGATTTTTTTAAACGAACGTATTGCCCCAAAGCTTCATCAGCGAAAGAGTCGCAACTCTTTGCCACCTGAAGTAAAACATTCGAATCATTAAGTACTTTGCGTCAAAAAACTCATACATCAATATTACATATCACAAAAAAATGTCACTTCATAGTTGAATATGAGTGACACCAATATTTTTAAAGTTTCAAACAGTATTATTTTTTTCCGCTTGGAAGACCTTTCAGTTCTTCTTTAAGTCTTTCATTTTCTTCTTTTAATAAAGCAATATAGTTTTGTAGGTTTTCAATAATATCTCCCGGAATATTATCATAGTTATTCAGACTATTAATAACTCCTGCAGAAGAAGATCTGTCATTAAATACAGGATGGTTATTATTAATTACTACTGTAGCTTCCTCTTCTTCATAAATGTCCTCAATGGGTACATCCAGAAAACGGGCAAGTTTGTCCCATTCATCTTTTACGATCCTCACATCACCGCTTTCTTTTCTGCTGTAATTAGATACATCTGTTGCGATAAAGTCAGCTACCTGCTGTTGAGTGTAGCCTTTTTGCTTTCTGATGACGCGTAATTTTTCTTTTTGCATGACCTACATTTTATACAAAAATGGCAAAAAAGCATAAGCTATACAATAGAAAACGAATAAAATGTAGAGTAAAGCAATGAAGATTAAGAGAAAAGAAGGAACAGGTTTATAATATTCAGATTATTTATATTAGCTGTTGATGATTTTTAGATTGTTAGAAAACGCAAAGACGCAAAGATTTTTTCATGCGTTAGGTATATTTTTGTCTCTTGTAAATTATTTTTCAAGTTGCTTATAGCTTCTCTGTATGAAATCTGTCAGGTCTTTTCCTTTCAGTAAGTTTTGTGAAAGTTTTGCAAGATCCAAGGCATATTTGATTAAGCTTTCTTTCTCTTCAGCATTTTCAGTTTTTAAAATCTGATTGGAAAGCTCACTATTGGAGTTTACCACAAGATTGTACATCTCCGGGAAACCTCCCATTCCAAACATACCACCACCGCCTGTAGCCTGCATTTCTTTCATTCTTCTCATGAATTCAGGTTGGGTAATAGTGAATGGAGCATCATTGCTGTCAAGATCTTCAAGCTGAACTGTAAACTTAGAATCCTGTATAGCTTCTTCAACATTCTTTTTCAAAGATTCTTTTTCAGTTTCATTCAGTTTTGAAATTACCGGCTCATCTTTTTTGATCAGGTTGTTCACGTGATCTGCATCTACTCTTGCAAAAGAGATATTTTCTTTTGAAGTTTCCAGCTTCTGGATAACATGTGGAGTGATAGGAGAATCTAATAACAGAACTTCATATCCTTTATCCTTTGCAGACTGGATATAGCTGTGCTGTTCATCAGCATTGGTAGCATAAAGTACAACCAGTTTATTATCTTTATCCGTTTGGATAGGTTTGATTTTCTCAACCAGTTCATCCCAAAGGAAATATTTTCCGTCTGTAGTAGGATATAACGTGAATTTGTCTGCTTTTTCAGCAAATTTTTCTTCCGTAATAATTCCGTACTCGATTACGATTTTAATATCATTCCACTTTTTCTCGTAGTCTTCACGGTTTTCGTTGATTAAAGAGGCCATTTTGTCGGCTACTTTTTTCGTGATGTAAGATGAAATCTTCTTTACAGCGCCATCAGCCTGAAGATAAGAACGGGAAACGTTCAATGGAATATCCGGAGAATCAATAACTCCTCTCAGTAGCATCAGAAAGTCCGGAACAATTCCTTTTACTTCGTCCGTTACGAATACCTGGTTTTGATATAATTGAATTTTATCCTTGTCGATATTTAAATTATTGCTCAGTTTCGGGAAGAAAAGAACTCCCGTAAGGTTGAAAGGATAATCAACGTTCAGGTGAATATTGAATAAAGGCTCCTCAAACTGCATTGGATACAGCTCGTGGTAGAATTTCATATAATCTTCGTTGGTCAGTTCGCTTGGAGCGATCGTCCATGCCGGTACCGGATTATTGATGATATTGTCTACCTCTTCCGTTTCTGCTACTGAATCTTCAGGAGCGTCATCCGGTAAAGGAAGTGTATGGGTCTTAGTCCCGAATTTGATCGGAACAGGCATGAATTTATTATACTTTAATAACAGTTCACGGATTTTTCCTTCTTCTAAAAATTCTACAGAATCTTCAGCAATATGAAGGATGATTTCAGTTCCTCTATCAGTTTTGTCAGTAGTTTCTTCAAGAGTGAATTCCGGGCTTCCATCGCAGATCCAACGTACAGCTGGTTCATCTTTATAAGACTTTGTAAGAATTTCTACCTTTTCAGCCACCATAAATGCAGAGTAGAATCCAAGACCGAAATGTCCGATAATCCCTGAATCTTTTGCAGAATCTTTATATTTTTCCAAAAACTCCTCAGCTCCTGAGAAAGCAACCTGGTTGATGTATTTTTCAACTTCTTCACCTGTCATCCCAATACCCTGGTCGATAATACGTAAAGTTTTCTGGTCTTTATCAATTTTAACTTCAAGTTTCGGATTTCCGTATTCCACTTTTGCTTCTCCGATGCTTGTTAAATGTTTTAATTTTAAAGTAGCATCCGTTGCATTGGAGATCAATTCTCTTAAGAATATTTCGTGGTCACTGTAAAGAAATTTTTTAATAAGCGGGAAAATATTTTCCACAGATACATTAATATTTCCTTTAGTCATCATATTTTATATTTTAATTGTTCAACATACTTCTCAAAAAAAATACCATGAAGATGAAAGTGACAGAATGTCATTTTTTCAAACTGAAACGGCCTTGTTATATAGATTTGTCAAAGAAATACCTTACTTTTAATTCTTAAAATATTTTAAAAATGAAGTTGAAATGTACAGTTTTTATGCTGCTCATCATGACCTTCTGGGTATATGGGCAGAAGAAGCCTTTAGACCATTCTGTCTATGACAGTTGGCAGAATATTGGCTCGAGAAAAATCTCCAATGATGGAAAATGGGTTGCCTATTCTGTAGATGCTCAGGAAGGAAATTCTAACCTTTCTTTATATTCCATTAAAAATAAAACGTCAAAGAAGTTTGCAAGAGGAACAAAAGTAGATTTTACGAATGATTCCAGGTTTGCTGTCTTTCAAATCCGTCCGCAGTATAAAGATATAAAAGCAGTAAAAGATAAAAAACTTAAGAAGAATAAATTAACAAAAGACAGCCTTGCGATTGTTGATTTTTTACATGATAAAACAGAGAAAATCCCGAATGTGAAATCATTTAAAGTTCCGGAAAAAGCAGGTTCTTATGTTGCCTATCTTCTGGAGAATACAAAAGATAAATCTTCGGATGATGCCTCCGATAAAGAAGATGGAGACGAAAATAAAGATGAAGATAAAAATGTAAAGCCTCTGCAGCTGATTGTGCGAAATCTTTTGGATGGAAAAACTACGGAATATGATAATGTAGTCCGCTATGAATTCAGTAAAAATGGAAAGCAGCTTGTTTTTGTGACTAAAAAACCGGAAGAAAAGAAAGATAAAAAAGAAGGAAAGGATTCAACAGATGAAAAATCTGAGGACAAAAAAGATACAGATAAATCAAAACCTAAGAAATATGCACTTCAGACCGTACAGGTTGTAGATCTGCAAAAAGGAACTGTAAATAAGATTTCAGAAATGGAAGGCGATTTTTCACAATTGTCTTTTGATGAAGAAGGAAATCAACTGGCATATGTGGGAACTTCTTCTGCACAAAATGATTTGGTGAAATTGTATCAGTTGTATTACTTTAATTTTAAAGGAAATAAAAAGGAAACTATTACCAATGAAAATGCACAGATGAAGAAGAACTGGGTGGTTTCTGAAAACCGTTTACCGTTATTCAGTAAAAATGGGAAGCAGTTGTATTTCGGTGTTGCTCCAAAGCCTATCGCGAAAGATACTGCAATGATTGCGAATGACCATGCCGTTGTAGACATCTGGAATTATAAAGATGATTATCTGCAAACAGTGCAGCTAAAGGAATTGAAAAATGATCTGAAAAAATCTTATGCCGCGGTAATGCAGACGGAAAAGCCGGATGTCTTCAGAAATATAGATGGTGAAGATTTGGATACTTTAAGACTGGTAAATGAGGGGAATGCTGAATTTGCGCTTGGTATTACAAGTTTAAACAACCGTATTTCTTCACAATGGGAAGGGGCAACAAAGAAAACGTATTTCCTGATTGATAATAAAACAGGGGAAAGAACGGAAATTATTCAGAATCTGAACGGTGCGGCGGCTGTATCTCCACTAGGAAAATTTGTTGTGATTTTTGACAGAGAAAAAGGAAAATGGCTGAGCTATAATGTGAAAACCAAACAAACTCTTCCATTGAGTAGCGGATTAACTGTTTCATTTGTGGACGAGGAATTTGATATGCCGGATTTTCCAAATTCTTATGGTATTGCATCCTGGACAAATAATGATGAATCTGTAATTATCAGAGACCGCTACGATCTTTGGGAGTTTTTCCTGAATGGTTCAAAAAAAACTAGGAATATCACTAACGGATTTGGGCGTAAAAATAAAATAACATTTGATACCTACGATTTAGATAAAGATATTAAAAGCTTAAACAGAAAATCAGCCATTTATTTATCAGCATTTGATAATACATCCAAAGCGAATGGGATTTTTAAAACATCTATTCAGTCGAATTCTGATCCGGTAAAAATCCAGATGGAAAATGTATGGGGATACAGAAGTCTTCAAAAAGCAAAAAATGCAGAAGAATATATTATGGTAAAGGAATCATACACTGATTCTCCCAATATTTTTGCAACATCTGATTTCTCAAAACAACAAAAGCTGAGTGATACGAATCCGCAGCAAAACCAGTATAACTGGGGCACAGATGAGCTGGTAAACTGGACAACACCAAAAGGGAATACTTCTACAGGAGTTTTATACAAACCGGAAAATTTCGATCCGAATAAAAAATATCCTATGATTGTCTATTTCTATGAAAAACTTTCTGATAATCTGAACCGCTATGTTGCGCCCGCTCCTACACCTTCAAGATTGAATATTTCTTATTTTGTGAGCAACGGATATCTGGTTTTTACACCTGATATTTCTTACACAGATGGTTTCCCCGGAGAATCTGCAATGGAATACATTAATTCCGGAGTTGAAAAGCTAAAGCAAAATTCCTGGGTAGATGGTACTAAAATCGGAATTCAGGGACAAAGCTGGGGTGGTTATCAGGTAGCCTATCTTATTGCGCATACCAATATGTATGCAGCCGCATGGAGTGGAGCTCCTGTTGTCAACATGACTTCCGCATATGGAGGAATCCGATGGACTTCCGGGATGAACAGACAGTTTCAGTATGAAAAATCACAAAGCAGATTAGGAAAAAATCTATGGGAAGCACCGGATCTTTATATTAAAAATTCACCGCTTTTTACCATTGATAAAGTACAGACTCCGGTAGTTATTATGAGTAATGATAAAGATGGTGCAGTGCCATGGTATCAGGGAATTGAAATGTTTACCGCATTACGCCGCCTTGGAAAACCGGTATGGCTTCTGAACTATAACGGTGATGATCATAATCTGGTAAAACGCCAGAACAGAAAGGATATTCAAATCCGTGAACAGCAGTTTTTTGATTATTATCTTAAAGGTGCTAAAGCTCCGGTCTGGATGACGAAAGGTATTCCAGCCACCCAAAAAGGAAAAGATTGGGGATTTGAGCTGACAGATGATAAGCCTAATTAATATGAACCCGGCGGAGCCTTTAGCTCCGCCGGGTTTTTTTATACTTCTCAGAAAATATATCACAAAACATAAACTGACACAATGGCATTTTTTTTATGATGGGTCTGTTGGGCACTTTTATTATATTTACCGCCAATTATAAATAACAGTATGGGAATCTTTGATTTTTTTAAGAAGAAAAATAACAATCAGGAAAATGTAAGTACTTTGGTTCAGGAAATGGAAATGCCGGAGGAAAAATTAGTAGTACAGGAAGTGGCGGAAGAAGTGGTGGAAACAATACCGGAAATCCCTTCATCACAATTGGAAGAGCCGAAGACAGTAAATAAGGAATATGAAAAAATCAAAATTTACAACGATTATATAGTCTATTCTATAGCGCTTCAGCTAAGAGGGGAGTATACACCTATTTCTGCTTTTGAAAAAGAGAATGGTGAGGTAGAAGGCTTTGCTTATATGGTAACAGAAGATGCTTATGCACTTGCTCCACAACAGGCGATCGCACAAATGGAAGAAAAATTTGAAAACGAACTTCAGGAGGGTAAGATCAAATCTTATATGATTTTGTATCACTCTCAGTTTGATAATAATGCTAATCATAATCCGGCAACAAAAGAGGAAGAATTTAAAGCAATTTCACTTTCTTATCATTTTGAAGGATCTGATAAGGCAAAAACAGGACTTCCTTATATTTTTGAAAATCAAAATGTCACTTATAAAGGTTTTGCAGAGTTTTCTCACGAAGAAAATAATGAGATCATGAATCATCAGTTGGTGGATGGTAAGGATTATTTCCCGAATACAGAAGGAATTGCTGCTCCTGAAACAACTAATGAAGCAGGAATTATCATAAGAAAATCAAATGTTCATAATCTTGTGAATACCTGGAGCGGTATTTTTGGTCATGAAAATTTCCAGACTAAAGATTACGGTCAATATCTTACCACTGTTTTAATGCAGTCTACGGTTACGGATTCATCTGATGAAGATAAAAGCAAAACAGAATTCGAAGATGTAAGATTTAAAACGATTGTTACAGATGAATTGAGTACCATAATTCCGGAGGTAAAGACTAATTACACTTTAGATTTTGAAACAAGGTCAATCAGAGAGTGGGAAAATGCATTGAACCTGCAGGCGATTGTAGCGGGTCCGGCAAGAGAAACTTTTGGAGTTTGGTTCTTTGCTACAGATTATGCAGAAAATAGAAATACTTACATGACTCAGCCTCATCTGAAGGTAAATATCAGCGGAATTGTTTTCATTCTTGACGTTCACACAAACACTGATTTACCTGATGGAACTAAAATGAGTGAAGACTTCACAACCTATGCACCAAGCCAGGATCTTCCTAATTATGCATGTTTTGATTTTATTGCACAGGTTGTAGACTTTAAAGAAACAGAATTACTTGAAGATGGCAGCGTTAAAGGATATATTCTGAAACTGAAATTGATTACCAACGAAGAGAATGAAGACTTCTTCACCATTGATGCTTTTGTGAATAAAGAAAATATGCGATTTGAAACTCCTGTAAAAGGGATGAAAGTTACCGGAGCACTTCAGCTGCAAGGTAAAATTGCTGAATAATTTAAAAGAATATAAAAGCTAAAGAGGTTGTTCCATGGAATGACCTCTTTTTTATTTTCTGATCCTTCCTTTATTTATTTAAACGTAAAGAATTATGTGATTTGATAGCTAATTGTAAGGGTCCGAAAGGTTACGACTTTGTCGTTAAAGGACTTTGTGGTAAATGAAGCGTTTGCTTAGTACGAATCAATGAAAATTGATTCCGCCCTTTGCTCTCTTAAAAATATTACAGCACACAGATGAAACCTTTGCGTGGTAAGTTTGCAAAAAATAAAAAAGGCAATCCTAAGACTGCCTTTCTATATTTTTCTGAAAAATTATTTGTTTTTCATTTCTTCCTTGATCTTGTTTTCCAATTCCTCAGAAAGATCCGGATTGTCTTTTAAAACTTCTTTTACAGCATCACGTCCCTGACCAAGTTTAGTCTCTTCGTAGCTGAACCAAGATCCGCTTTTCTTCACAATTCCCATATCTACTGCGGTATCAAGAATCTCACCTACTTTAGAAACTCCTTCACCATACATGATATCGAATTCTGCCTGTTTGAAAGGAGGTGCTACTTTGTTTTTCACAATCTTCACTTTCACACGGCTACCGATAGCTTCATCACCTTGTTTGATAGGTGCGCTGGCTTTTCTGATATCAATTCTTACAGAAGCATAGAACTTAAGAGCGTTACCTCCGGTAGTGGTTTCAGGATTTCCAAACATTACCCCGATCTTTTCTCTCAACTGGTTAATGAAAATCACTGTACATTTTGTTCTTGAAATAGTAGCTGTAAGCTTTCTTAATGCCTGAGACATTAATCTTGCGTGAAGACCCATTTTAGAATCTCCCATTTCACCTTCAATCTCCGCTTTTGGCGTAAGAGCAGCAACAGAGTCAATCACAACGATATCAATAGCTCCTGAACGGATAAGGTTATCTGCAATTTCTAAAGCCTGTTCTCCATTATCCGGCTGAGAAATGATAAGGTTTTCCAGATCAATTCCTAGTTTCGCAGCATACGTTCTGTCGAAAGCGTGCTCTGCATCAATAAATGCAGCAATACCACCTGCTTTTTGAGCTTCAGCAATAGCATGAAGGGTTAATGTTGTTTTACCTGAAGATTCAGGACCGTATATTTCAATGATTCTTCCTTTTGGATATCCGCCGATACCTAATGCGATATCTAATCCTAAAGAACCGGAAGGAATTACTTCTATTGTATTGTCTATAGATTCATCACCTAAAGTCATTACTGTTCCCTTTCCGTATGTTTTATCTAATTTGTCAAGCACTAGAGCAAGTGCTTTTTTCTTATCATCAATGTTACTCATCGCTATTAAAATAATTTCTCAAAAATACATAATTTAAATATCAAAAACTAATATTATTTGTCCCGGAAAGCTGTTTTTAGAGTTAAAAAATGATAAAATTTTGCTGCTGATTAAAGAATGGAGGATGAGCTGTAATAGGAATATTAAAAGATTTTTTTTGTAACTAAAAAACTGCTTATTTATTAATGTAAGGTTTGTTGGAGACCCGCAAAGACGCAAGCTTTTTTAATGATTCTATGCTTTAAGGCGTAAAGATTTTATCGAAGATAAAATTGAATACTGTAAAATTATTTTATCTCTCGCTAATTTTGCTGATTATGCAGATGTTAATAAAAATCTGCGTAAATAGCTTGATCTTCGAGAAAAATTTATTTAAGATTTATAATTTCTTTAGCTGAAAATCTTTGATTTTCTTGCGCCTTAAAAGTTTTTGTAACGCATGGGAATTTGTTGCGCCTTTGCGATTTTTAAAAGAGGTATTTTAATGAAAATTTGAATTCTTGGTGATATTCAGATAATCTTCCAGTACTTTCATCTGATCCTTATTTCCTCTTTTTATTCTGGCATCACGGCTTACGATTCTGTCATAAATTTTGTTGAAAAGTATCTTTGATTTGGGAAACAGATTTTTGTTGGGAACTTCCGGGATCTGCAGCCTTTTGCAGACTTCATCATCCAGCAGAAACCAGGTACAGCAGACATGCAGATATTTTAAATTTTTCCTTTGGAATTCAAATTTTAAAATTGGATTTTCCAGAGACTCATTCAGCAGAGAATGGGCAAGAAGAACAGAATCTTTATCGGACGGAGGTTGAACAGAAGTCCATAAATAAAAATATTCAGTAGCTTGTTTTTTATTGTCAGGGAGAAGCTGTTCCGGAATTCCCAAAAGATAGCCTACATATTTCCAAAGGTGAAAAATTCCCTGTTCTTCCTCAATGGAAAAAGTATTTCCCAATTTTTGAAGACTGTGAAGAAAGACAAGACTGAAACCGATATACGTTGCCATCATATCCCATGAATTGATTGGCTCACCCCAGTTTTCAGTATCCCAGTTTTGATAATGTTTTTTTATGGAAAGTCTTGCGTAAGAATGGATCAGGCGGGTTTTTATCGCAAATTCATATCCTTTTGCGTGAACTTCCAGTGCATTGTAACGTGTCGCATTTACCCAGAAATCTAATGTTTCTGAAAGACGTTTTACCGCACCCTTTTTTAATGCCTCTGTAACAATAAGGGGTTTGTTGAGGTAAGCGTAGTCATAACCACCGATCAGACAATAATCCCTCAACGAGATCAGAGAATCCAGGTTGCTCCTCATGCAGAGTTCAGCACCGCTTTTGAGTAAATTGTAATCAAGCCATTCAGGAACTTTCTGAGTTTGAGTGAAAAGCTTTTTTACACTTTCAGGAACTGAATCTGTTTCCGAAACTCCATTTCTGATGTAGTGTTCAATTTCCCTGGATGCTTCATGAAATTTTTTAGTAAAATAAACATCTCTTACAACCTCATCACCGATTTCATCCAAATGATGGAAAAAAGGAGCAAATTTTTCAAATTTTTCAAAATTCACTTCTGCTCCGGAAAATTCAATAAGCAGTTTTCCGTTTCCACTCTCCCAGAAATCTCTGAAATGAGGAGCATCTTTAAATCGTGGTTGTATCATGTTCATTCCTTTACCCATAAAAGTACAAGTTTTATGCTGAAATTCTTTGGTGAGATTTGTCAGGCTTAGGATAAAGATTTTATAGGTATCCCCATTCAAAAGTTTTTTTAATGAGTTCGGAGCTGTTTCTGCAATCGGATTTTCTTAAAATATTTTTTCTGTGGGTACGTACCATTTCTTCTGAAATATTTAGCAGATCGGATATTTCTCCTGTGGAATAGCCTTTTGCAATACAGTTGATAATCTCGACCTCTCTTTTGGTGAAAATAACAGGAGTAGATTCATGAGGTTTACCATGTTCCATCCACTGCATCTGGTGAAAATCTTCCCGACCATTGATTCCGGATAGCAATACAACATAAGAATTTTGGTGCGTGATGTTTTCAATATTGGTGTGTATATTAACAGACTGCAAAAGCCTGCCGTTTTCATCTTTATAAGTGTGTAAGGCCTGATGATGGAAGAGTTCATAATTACCTTTTGAAGTTCTCATTCTGAAACAGTAGCTGGTTTTCAGTTCCTGCTGGTAATCAAAGCCGTTAATTTCTTTTATTTTTTCTATTGACATTCTTTCTGCTTCCATGACAAACTCAATGTCATCGGGATGGATGAGGTCTATAATTTCTTTCAGGTGTACTGGATATTTAATAAGACCATGTATTTTCAAAATGTCTTCATGATGATTGCAAATGGTGCTGTCTGCAAAATTAATAACATAATAATAAAATTTTCCCGGCGCAAAGATTTCTCCTATAAGATGTTCTATGGCGGGAACGGGTAGGACTCTATTATTATTCTGTAAAATTTCAGGATAGTCATTCCAGACTTTGGTGAGGGGATGCGGTTTTTTTGCATGAGTCAAGTGTTTTTTCTCCATTGGTTAATGTTTTCTTAAAAATAATAAAATTATGTTAAAAAAATCACCCTTTTGTGGTATTTCATGTGGTAGGTAAGTATTGTAGCTTTAAATAAAACTAATGACCATTTCAAAAAAACTTTAATCTGAAAAATAATAACCATGAAAACAAAAATTTTATTACTGTTTCTGCTCGGATGGGTGGGGATGGTGTTTGGACAAAATTGTTCGGTTTCTTCTACCGAAGAAAATGGAAATTCTCTAGAAATATTTATTAACCCGTTTAATAAGGATAATTATCCTGCTGGATTTAAATTAAAAAAAGGAAGTACTATAAAATTTGTTATTAGTAATGTTAATCCTTTAAAAGTAATAGGCAGTAATATAGAAGCTAAAGGTGAAAGTTTTCAATTTGAAATTCCAAAGTCGATTAGCGATAATTTTATAGGAAATGAAGAGAAGAGTGAAGAAAATAGTAATAAAGGAAGAAATCCTGCTTCAAGTTCTGTTGATTCTAAAGAAGATTTTATTACTGAATATCAGGCTTTAATAGAAAAAGCATCCAATATAGAAAGAAAAACAAATCTAAATAATATTTTGGTTGAATTACTTGGTGATAATAATTTTATAAAGAATATTGATTCAATTAAAACTCTTGCGAAAAAAATATATGAAAATACATATGAAACAGATACTCCTATAGAAACAGATATATTGGAATTACAGAAATCATATGTGGAATTGAAAAAGCTTTATAAAGATGTTAATTCAAAAACGGAAAATATTTCTTTATCAGCTACGATTAGTGTTAATGGTTCTAAAGCAAAAATTAATGATATAAAGATAAGTTCTAATAATGCGATGTTTGAAGAAGAAATGAACTCTGCAAAAAAAATTATTGATGTAGTTAATGAAGAAAAGAAAAAAAATGAAATAATAAATAAAGCGTTTATGGGGAAAAAAACATATGAAACTATAAAAAATGATGATTTTGTTACATTTACTAAAGCAACTCAATTAACGGATGATGAAATAGTGATAACTCCGACTCTTTTAGGAAAAGATAATAAAGAGTTAGAGAAATTTGGTCCTATAAAAATTACAACTTATGGTGGAGTTAAAGTTAATTTCAGTACTGGTTATATGTTAAGTTTTATAGGAGATAATAATTATCTTTTAAAATATAGTAGTGATGGTAAAAGTAGTGGTGTTTATGAAAATGAAAAAAATAGCATTACACATGCAGTTGGAGTTTTAGCTCATGTATTTTGGGATTTTGGAAAAACGGCAATGTTTGGTATTTCATCGGGAATTAGCATTAATACGGATGCAAAACTCAATTTTTATGCTGGACCTTCTGTTGCGTTTTTAGAAAAGAATAGACTTGTTTTTACAGGTGGTCTTTCTTTTGTGAATGTAAAAAAACTTAATAGAAATAATTTAGATGCTAATGATAATTTTATTAATCCTAATTATTTAGATATTTCCTATTCTGAGATTTATAAACCAGCTATTTTCTTTGCTGTAACTTATAATTTATTTTCTAATAGCAATGACAATACAAAAAAATAAATCTTAGCAAACTTTCAAGCTTAATATTATGAAGTTAAATTTTATGCAAATAGATCAGTAAAATAATATAGTCATATACGGATCCAATGTATAAAATATATACTAATACTCGTATTGTATATCATATTGCAAATTGGAAAGGAAAAGTACTAAATGAAAAAATGTTAGTAAATTCTTTATGAGAAGCCTGAGAAAATTAAAATAATAATGAGGTATTATTTTTTTAACAAAAAAACCTTCCCATCGGGAAGGTTTTATATTACTTATTGCTTATTACTCATTACTTATTATAAAGAAGCAACTTGTACAAGCATATCCACTAACTTTCTCCTACATCAATTTCACTTGGGAAAATACCGTCATATTTTAATATGAAAGTTCATAAAATCTTTTGAATTCATTTCTGTGTTTATCAATATCTGTCAGGTCCATGATAACCAAATAATTCATATATGTAAAAGCCTAAAATCAAAGCATAAATTACAGATAAAATGGTAATGATGAATACTGCAATATTATTTCTGCTTTGTTTAGTGAAAAATTTTATAAAGCCGTAAGAAATTATTCCCAAACCTATAGCAAAAATGTAAAAGCCGTGACCGGAATATATGATCTGTAGTCCCCATAATATGCCACCAATAGTCCCCCCGATAATTCCTCCTAAAAGGCTCCCGATGATTGTACTAGGCTTAATTTCTAAATCCCTTTTAGTTGCTTCTATTTCTGTAGAAGTTGCTTCTATGATTTGTTGTATTTCATCTGAGACTAATATTTCTGAAGCCAAAACGTGATTGATGTCGTTTTTTGTCATTCCGTTTAAATACAATTTAGCCACATCATTTTTTATTTTTGACTTTTCCATTTCTTTCTCTACAATTTTATCATACCGATCGGTGAAAGATTGTATTCCGCCTTTCTTTCCTATGACAATATCTAATGCCTGTTTTGCATCATCTGTATATCTGTCTTTACTTGAATATACTTCCATTAATTCTACATCAGAATATTGAGAATATCTTTCAATGAGTTCATTGATCATGGTGTAAATTTTGGGAGTTAATTTAAACAAAAAAACCTTCCCATCGGGAAGGTTTTATATTACTTATTGCTTATCGCTCATTACTTATTATAAAGAAGCAGCGTGTACAAGCATATCCACTAACTTGTTAGAGTAACCCATTTCGTTGTCATACCAAGAAACAAGTTTCACGAAGTTTGGAGAAAGCATGATACCGGCATCTTTGTCGAAGATAGAAGTTCTCTTATCTCCTACGAAGTCCTGAGATACTACTGCATCTTCAGTATATCCAAGGATACCTTTCAATTCGCCTTCAGAAGCAGCTTTGATTACTGAACAGATTTCTTCATAAGAAGCAGCTTTGTCAATTCTTACTGTTAAATCTACTACAGAAACGTCAACAGTTGGTACTCTGAAAGACATACCTGTTAATTTTCCGTTCAAAGAAGGGATTACTTTTCCTACTGCTTTAGCAGCACCTGTAGAAGAAGGGATGATGTTGTTTAGAGCAGCTCTACCACCTCTCCAGTCTTTTACTGAAGGACCGTCAACAGTTTTCTGAGTAGCTGTTGTAGCGTGTACAGTGGTCATTAAACCTTCTACGATTCCGAAGTTATCGTGAATCACTTTAGCTAAAGGAGCTAAACAGTTTGTAGTACAAGAAGCGTTTGATAAGATTTTGATATCATCAGTAAGTTCCTTGTGGTTTACCCCCATTACGAACATTGGAGTATCATCTTTAGAAGGAGCAGAAAGGATTACTTTCTTAGCACCAGCGTTGATGTGAGCCTGAGCAGTATCTTTAGATAAGAAAAGACCTGTAGATTCTACGATATAGTCAGCACCAATTTCATTCCACTTTAGGTTGTTAGGATCTCTTTCAGCAGTTACTCTGATTCTTTTCCCGTTTACTACAAGATCATTTCCTTCTACAGAAACTTCACCTGGGAAAATACCGTGTACAGAGTCATATTTTAACATGTAAGCCATGTATTCTGCATTAATAAGGTCATTGATTCCTACAACTTCAATGTTGTCTCTTTCAGTCATTGCTCTGAAAACAAGACGTCCAATTCTACCAAAACCGTTGATACCTACTTTAATTGTTGACATAATAGTTTGTTTTTATTAGATTATAAAAATAATTAGATTGCTAAAATTTCTGAAATCAGTAAAAGATCTTTATTGATTTCGTTATGTTTTTTAATGGCTTCTTCAATCGGCGTATACGTAAGATCGTTAGAGCGCATTCCTGCCATTACATTGGTTTGTCCTTCCATTAATCCTGTTACGGCACCGTAGCCTAGTCTGCTTGCCAAAACCCTGTCTGCACAGCTTGGAGAACCTCCTCTCTGCATGTGTCCCAAAATGGCTACACGAATGTCATAATCAGGGAATGTCTGCTTTGTTTTTTCGGCAAGTTCATACACATTGGCAAGTTTTTCACCCTCTGCAACCACCACAATGCTTGATGCCTTTCCGGTTTTTTCAGCATCTCTGAATTTCGTGAAAAGCTCATCAATACTGTCTTTTTTCTCAGGAATTAAAATATCCAAAGCTCCTGTTGCCAATCCACTGTTTAATGCAATAAAACCGGCATCACGCCCCATCACCTCTACAAAGAAAACTCTGTTGTGGGAAGTTGCCGTGTCACGGATTTTATCAATGGCATCCATTGCAGTATTCAAAGCAGTGTCGTATCCGATGGTATTATCAGTTCCGAAAATATCATTGTCGATTGTTCCAGGAACACCGATTACTCTGATTCCGAATTCTTCATTAAAGATTTTCGCACCGGTGAAAGTTCCGTCTCCACCAATACAAACCAATCCGTCTATTCCAAGCTTTACACAATTGTCATAAGCTTTCTGACGGCCTTCTTTTGTTCTGAATTCAGCAGATCTGGCAGACTTTAGAATTGTTCCACCCTGGTTGATTATATTTTTTACGGAACGGGCTCCCATTTTCAGGAAATCATTGTTGATAAGACCGTTGTAGCCTTCTCTCACCCCGTAGCATTCGATATTATAGTAATTGGCGGTTCTTACTACCGCTCTTAACGCCGCATTCATACCCGGAGAGTCACCTCCTGAAGTAAGAACTGCAATTTTTTTTACAGCACTCTCTTTCATCAAGAAAAAAATTTCGAACACAAATTTACAAAAACAAGTTCAGATTATCGTAGTAACTTTCCAATAGTTTTGAATATAAATTATTAAAAGCTTCTGAAGTTTGTAGGTTTAAAAAAATATCGTGCGGTTTTAGTTTCCTGAGCATCGATATTCAGGTCATACCATGGTGTAAAATACGGGTTAAACGGATTGGAGAGCACATGAATAGACTGTGCCGGTGTAAACCCTTCACTCAATAAAAACAATCTTTTCCCTTCTTTATTCTTACAGACACCTGAAATAAAAACAATATGTCCCGGACTTCCCGGTGTGATCAGAATATCTCCGGTTTTCAAGTCAGAATTTTTTGCAACAGGTTTTGTTTCTTTATTTAATGAAATCGTTCCCGCATAATTAAAAATTAGATCCAGATAATTTCTGAAACTCTGATAAGAATCATCAAAAGCAGCAGTTTTTTTAAAGCTCACCGAATTTCCATTGACAAAAGCTCTTGTTCCGTTTTTGTAGTCATTCCAGCTGAGGAGGTCACCACTGGTAAAATGAAATTTGATTTCGTCAAACTTTTTCGCCTTATAAAGATACTCTGCTCTTATACGGATTGCAGCATCAGCGCATTGCTGCAAGTCTTTATTTCCGGTATCAATATCAAAAACAGCTTCATGAAGATGCTGGGTAGAAATAGGAGTACCATCATATTTCAGAATCTGACTTTCATAAGGTTTAAGCTTAAAATTTTCAATAAAATATCCAAAAGAACCAGATTTTTCTTCAATCCATTCATATCCCTCGGGAGGAGAAAATCTTTCCTGGATGGTATTTTTATCTTTATGAATCTTTGCAGAGCTTTTTGCCGTTAAATTTTCATTATGATCAGGCTCAGCCAGTAAGCGGTCTGATAATTTTTCTTTCGTACAGTTTGTAAGAATAAGAAGCGCTGTGATTCCCGTGATGATTTTTTTCATGCGTTTTTAGTTAACACAAATATCTTTTTTTTCCACGTACCAACAAATAAAGTTCTGAAAATCTGCAATATTTAATTTCTGCTTTACACTTTTTCATTTTCAGGAATCAGTAATTTACCCCAATCATTCAGCTGCCAAAGAATTTTTACCAGCTGATCACCTAGTGGTGTTAAAGTATATTCAACTCTTGGAGGAAGCTCATTAAATGACTTTTTCGTTAAAATACCGTCTTCTACCATTTCAGACAATTGTTGATTCAAAACTCTCCGGTCAACTTTAGCGATACCACGCAGAAATTCACTCGGACGTTTTTTTCCTTCATTGATCTGCCAAACGATAGGGATTTTCCATTTTCCGCTGATGGTATTCACTGCGACTTCCAACGGGCAAATTTTATTTTCTTCAGCTCTCTCCTTTGTTTCCATAAAATTGACTTTTTTATCCCTATGGGTGAAAAATATGCGGTATTGCCTATTATTAAAGGCTTTTACATCTTTGTAAAAATAATAAAAAACAATGAATACACTGGCAATGGAGATTGAGCAATTGAATTGTGAACTTTCGTCACAGCTTCCAAAAGAAATGTTGGTTGCATTCGGACATTCTATTGAAGATTTAAAAACAAAAAATGTAGGACAGAACAGTATTCAGATCGGCGATAAAATACCGGAGTTTTCTATGCCCAATGCAGTCGGCAAAAAGGTAGACTCACAGGAAATCCTTAAAAATGGAAAAAAAATTCTGGCTTTTTATAGAGGAAGCTGGTGTCCTTATTGTAATCTGGAATTGAAGTTTTTGCAGGATAATCTTTCAAGAATAAAAGAAAAAAATGCTGTTTTAGTCGCCATTTCTCCTCAATGTCCGGATCATTCCCTGACGATGGCAGAAAAAAATAATCTTAAATTTGAAGTACTTACTGATCAAAATAATGATTTTGCAAAAAAGCTGGGTATTGTATTTCAGCTGCAGGATTTCGTATTGCCTTATTATCAGGATTTAGGAATTGATCTTTCTCTTTTCAACAATAATAATGAAAATACATTACCGGTTCCTGCTGTTTTTGTAGTGGATGAAAATGGTAAGATTCTATATAAATTTTTAGATGTAAATTACATGAGCAGAGTAGATATAGAAGAATTAATACAGGCATTATGACAGAAAAACGAAAAGGAGCCCGTTCCATCAAAGATATTTCACCGGATATTTTAGAACAGCTGAACCGCGGAGAAATTGAAACCGCCAATCTTACAGAATGGCTGGCAGTAGATCAAAGGTTATTGTTGGAGTATTTACTTCAGCAGAATAACCGGATTGATTATTTAAAACCCGTCTTAGAAAATGTAGATCAACTCAAAAAACAAACGGTCAATACTCTCAACGAAGCTATTGGAGTTGGACTTTTGAATTTAGCCAGAAAAAATAATGATGATGAATTTCTATCGAAGCTTGCAACCCATCCGGCAGATCTTGTGCGTTGTTGGGCAGCTTATACCATCGGAAGAAATAATGATTTGAAACTTAAAGAAAAATTGAAAAGAATTCAGTCTTTCGCTTCTGATTCCCATTTCGGAGTGCGGGAGATCTGCTGGATGACGGTACGTCCGGATATTTCAAAAAATCTTGATGAAAGTTTATCTATTTTATCGGAATGGACGAAGCATGACAATGAAAATGTAAGACGTTTTGCCAGTGAATCTACCAGGCCAAGAGGAGTTTGGTGTGAACATATTGATGCTTTGAAACAAAATCCTGGATTAGGACTGGAAATTTTAGAACCTTTACGATCAGATTTATCCCGGTATGTACAGGACAGTGTTGGCAATTGGCTGAATGATGCCAGCAAATCTCAACCTGAATTTGTGGTAGAAATTTGTGATGAATGGCTTCGTGAAAGTCCAACAAAAGAAACCCAATATATCGTAAAGAAAGCCTTGCGGACTATCAAAAAGTAAGAGTTATCCACAAAATAAAAATGTTGATTTAGTTTTTGGTTACATAGGTCGCAGATTTACATAGTTTTACATCATATTTTCATATTCCTTTTTTTCTTGGAACTGCCTTTGTTTGCCTAATTTTTACATGAAAAAGAACATTGAGATATTCTCAATATTAACTATATGTTAACGAGAAAAAGTTATCCACAATATGAGTTTTCAATTAATGTGGATTCTATCTGACAGTAAATTAATAATTTAAATAAAAATTAAAAAACGGAAACCAGAATTACCGTCTTTTCTTCTCTGAAAAAAAAGTTATCCACAATGTGATATTTTACTTACCATTTTTCTGTCAAATACTTCCAGTATCTTTTCGGGACATGCTGAATATGGAGTTTCATATTCTTTCGCTCTACAATATTGGTTTTAATAAAATATCGCTGCCAAAGCACCTGATAATTCATCTCTTCATCATGAAACTTTTGCTGGTACTTATTGAAATCCGGTTTTTCATCAGGGTAGAAGAATTCGCAGTTTTCCAGATCGTAAAAAATGCCGTAATTTCTCCTCAGATCATAGATCATCCATTTCTGATCCTGATACCGGTCATTAAAATGTTTTCGGATCAACGGAAGAACGTTGAAGTCGGGATCTATTTTGGAAAAGAAGACTTCATCTTTCATTTTTTCAAAGCGGACAAAAGCAGTCATTCTGTGTCTTTCCCTATCAACCGATTTACAGATTTTTGAAATTTGTAGAATATTGTTGTCTGCAAAGTTTTCAAGAATATTTTCGCCGGGATGACTGATGGATTGTCTGACGGCAGACAGCATATGATTTTCAAGATCAGGATCTTCTGATAAAAAAACTTTTAAAAGCTTATGAATACCCGCTTTCCCAATATTCTGCTCCAATTTGTTGAGAACCCGCTCAGACTTTTCTGTTTGCGTAATGACTTCGTGGATTTCAGCAAAAATATTTTCCTGATGAAACCTTTCCCTGCTTGCAATTTCCACATCTTTATAACGGTATTCAAAAACTTCAAATACCGCAGTGAAAAGACCATCAAAACTTCCATCGTAGAGTAGGGTTGTCATTATTAATTTTAAAATTTAGGTGTGCTGCCTGTCATTCTGAGATTCTTCCTTCGTCAGAATGACAAAAGTGCTGTTTTATCGAAGCAATAAATTAGTGATCATTTGTGAAAATATTCGTGTAATTTGTGTTTAAAACAATGTTAGTTGTTGAGAGAATTGATTGTGAAACTTTGAAGAACTTCCACCAATCAAAAGCTTTCTAAAATTTTTATCCGTTAAATATTTCAGGTAGGCATTCCCTGCAGTGAAGTCAATGAAATATTTTGCCCGGTTGACGGCTGCTCCCAGTTTTTTTAAATGATCCATCGTTAAAACCTGAAAACGTCTTGCACTGATGATTTTTTGAGCCGTTTTTACCCCAATTCCCGGAATTCTTAAAATTATTCGATATTCTGCAGTCTGAAGATTTACCGGAAACTGATCAAGATTTCGCAATGCCCAGCTTAATTTCGGATCCATTTCCAGATCAAGGAAAGGAACATTCGGATCTAAAATTTCCTCAGCTTTAAAGCCATAAAATCTCATCAGCCAATCCGACTGATACAACCGGTTTTCACGAAGCATTGGAACCTCAGTTGTTAAAGAAGGTAATCTCTGATCTTCCAGAACCGGAACATATCCGGAATAATAAACTCTTTTGAGATTAAAATTTTTATAAAAATGATCGGCAACTTTAATGATCTGCAGGTCGTTTTCATTAGTTGCTCCCACAATCATCTGTGTAGACTGTCCTGCCGGAGCAAACTTTGGTACTTTTTTCAGAACTTTCTTTTCATCCTTATATTGAATGATCCCTTTTTGAATATACCGCATAGGACTGATCATATCTTGCCTATTCTTTTCAGGAGCCAGCAGTTTTAATCCACTTTCCGTAGGGATTTCAATGTTTACGGATAAACGGTCTGCATACAAAGCCGCTTCCTTCATCAGATCATCACTTGCCCCGGGAATAGATTTCAGATGAATATACCCATTAAAATTTTCTTCCAGACGCAGCTTTTTGGCCACTCTCACCAGCCGTTCCATTGTTGTATCTGCATTTTTGAAAATTCCTGAGCTTAGAAATAATCCTTCAATATAATTTCTCCGGTAAAAATTAATTGTAAGATCCACGACTTCTTCTACCGTAAAAGCAGCTCTTTTAATATCATTTGAACTTCTGGAAACACAGTATGCACAATCGTAGATACAGTGATTGGTTAATAAAATTTTAAGCAAAGAAACACATCGTCCATCTTCCGTATAAGTATGACAAATGCCACTTGCGGAACTGTCTCCTAAAGCTCCTTTTTTATTCTTTCTTGAGCCTCCGCTTGATGAGCAGGAAACATCATATTTCGCTGCATCAGCAAGGATTTCAAGCTTTTCTTTAAGGCGGTCAAAATTCATATGTTTAAGTGATTGATCTGTTTTGTATCAATATTATAATTTTATATTGTTCAAATTTAGTTCCAAAATTGATAAAAGTCAATCTTTTTTCATAGAAGTTATCAACAAAAAAGAGTCTCAAAATCATTATATTTACGGCTCATTAAAGTTTATATCATGAATCATAAACCAATCGAAGGTTTTTCCAAGCTTCCAAAGCAGGGGAAAATCGACTGGCTCGTAAACGAATATCTTGAAGGAAACCAGGAATATCAAAATATATTAAAACAATACTGGAACGATGATGCAGATCTTCAGAAACTTCACGATGAGTTTTCTGAAAATACCATCTCCAATTTTTATATGCCTTACGGAATTGCTCCGAACTTTTTGATCGATGGAAAGCTGCTGGCACTTCCAATGGCCGTTGAAGAAAGTTCTGTAGTTGCTGCCGCTTCCAAAGCTGCAAAATTCTGGATCGATAAAGGAGGTTTCAAAACAACGATTATCAACACTGAAAAACTGGGGCACACCCATTTTATTTTTAATGTTGAACCTCATAAATTATTACATTTCTTTAATTTCAGTTTAAAGAAAAAGTTACTTGAAGCTACAGAAGATATCACTGCGAACATGAGAAAACGCGGTGGTGGTATTTTAAATATCAATCTGGTGGATAAAACTGCAGAAATGCCGAATTATTACCAGCTGAAAGCAAGCTTTGATACGGTAGATTCCATGGGAGCAAACTTTATCAACTCATGTCTTGAGCAGTTTGGAAAAACTTTGAGACAGGAAGTGGCAACCAGCGAAGATTTTACTCAGGAAGAAAAGAATTCATTGCAGATCGTGATGAATATCCTTTCCAACTTTACCCCTGACTGTATCGTGAGGGCTGAGGTTTCCTGTAAAATGGAAGACTTAAAAGACGACAGCGGAATTTCTCCTGAAGAATTCGCTTCTAAATTCAAACAGGCAGTTACTATTGCTGAAATCGAACCTTACCGTGCAACCACTCATAATAAAGGAGTGATGAATGGCGTAGATGCTGTTGTAATTGCTACCGGAAATGATTTCCGAGCTACAGAAGCCTGTGCACATGCTTATGCTGCAAGAGACGGACAATACAGATCTTTGACACACTGTACAACAGACAATGGCATTTTCAGATTCTGGATTGATCTACCTATTTCTGTAGGAGTTGTAGGAGGGCTTACGAATCTTCACCCATTGGTAAAATTTTCTTTGGCTCTTCTTGGAAAACCTTCCGCTCAGGAGCTTATGAGTATTCTTGCCGTTTCAGGTCTTGCACAGAACTTTGGTGCATTGCGCTCGCTGGTGACCACAGGAATCCAGAAAGGTCATATGAAAATGCACTTATTGAATATTCTGAACCAATTGGGTGCTACAGAAGAGGAAAAGCAGCACTTTGTAACGTATTTCAAAGATAAGACAGTGAGCCATCACGAGGTGATCAATGAATTTAACAGAATGAGAGGAAACTAATGTTACAGATCATTTTGCCCATTGTATTCCTTCTTTTTGGATTCTTTTTAAAGAAAACCAACAATGAAGGGTTCAGAAGCTCCAAGAGATTTGCTAATATGTTTATTATACTGGGAATCTCTACCTTGGTAGCCAAGTTCATTTTAATGTACTTAAAATCAAAATAGTGAAAAAGAGTATTGTATTCTTCTTATTGATTTCCGGTTTAAGTTTTTCTCAGCAGAAAGATTTAAAAATACAGGATTTACAGCCCAAATCAGAAAACTTTGTGTTTCCTGTAGTTACTTATTCTGCAAATCCTTCCGTGGCCAATAAGATCAATACATTTCTTCAGGTAAGCGAACTGGAATATATCCCGAATTCAGGTGGAAATCCTTTTAAGCTGGCTTCTACAGCTACTAATTCCTATTCCAACTATCTTTATTTTTATAATTGGGAGAAATTAGAAACTCCAAAAAATATCTTAACAATGGGTATTCATGGTGAAGCTTCTGGAGCCTATCCGGAAGAATTTGAAGATTGGAAGAATTTTGATCTAAGGACTGGAAATTTTATCAATGCTGAAGATTTATTTCGGGCAGAGAGCAGGAAAGCAGTCAATGGTTTGATTCAAAGTAGAGTAAAAAAGAGAGTGAATGACTTTCTCGTGAAATTAAAATCTGAAAAAAATCCATCAGAGGAAGTTCAGGATCAAATTGCAATGTATGAAGATTGTTTCATAGAACATACTTTGAATGGTATCCGGTATTTTTTTGGTAAGGATAAAATTACTTTTGTGGCAGGCAGATGTTCTAATCATGCCATGCGGGCATTGGACGATCTGGGAAGTCATGAGATTGAATTTACCTATAAAGAACTTGAAAAATATCTGAGCATTTATGGTAAGAATCTGATTTCGGGTTCTGAAAAGATAGGGCAGACTGGGCCCGGAAATAAATTATATAAAGGGAAAATTGACGGAAAATATCCTGTTATGGTTTTGTTTAACGAAATCAATGAAGACGATTCTTTTTCAGCCACGTATTGGTATGATAAGAATAAAAAGCCTATCAACTGGAGAGGAGAATTTGTCCATGAACATTTTTCTATCACTGAAGATGATTATCATAGCGAAGAACTTAAAGAATGGATACCAAGAGCTTTAATAGAAGCGGATTTGAAAGGAAGTAAAATCATTGGAACCTGGCAGGATTATAAAACAAAAAAATATTTAACCCTAGAATTAGAAGAGTTATAAAATGAAAACAATTACTTTAGTTTTTGGAGCGGTTTACGGAATGGTGTCTGTGATCCTGGGTGCATTCGGAGCACACGCTTTAAAGAAAATATTAGCTGTGGAAAGGCTGGAAAGCTTTGAAACAGGAGTAAGATATCAGATGTATGCAGCATTTTTCCTGCTGATCATCGGATATATCTTAAAATTTGAAACTTCTGCAGAAAAATGGACTTCCATTTTAATGATTGCAGGAACATTGTTGTTCTCTGTAAGCATCTATTTTCTGAGTATGCAGGATTATCTAGGGATGAACCTTAAATTCTTAGGACCTATCACTCCGCTTGGAGGGCTGATGATGATCTTAAGCTGGGGAATGCTGATCTTATATTTTGCTAAAAACAGAATTTAAGAATGAAAATTAACAGAAGAAGACGATTAATACGAACTTTCAATCTCTTAGATCAACCTATCAGATTCAATCCGTTCGTGTTCAGCCGTACTTTTTTCATGTGGGCTGTTACAGGTCTTGTAGGCGGTATTATTGCCGGAGGATATTGGATTGTACTGGAGCATTTCACTGAATTCCTGTCCGGGTTTCAAGGATGGCAGGTGATTCCAACGATGGCAATCTGCGGTTTACTGGCGGGACTGGTGATCCATTTCATAGGAGATCCCGGAGAAATTCACCTGATTGTTAATAACATCAGATTCAATAAAGGAAAACTGGAGCCGAAAAATAACCCTTCGATGATTCTTTCATCCCTGTTTTGTGTAGCTTCAGGAGGAAGTTTAGGGCCGGAAGCTCCTTTGGTACAGGTAACCGGTTCTACAGGAACCTGGCTTGGAAAAATTTTCAGACTGAAAGGAGAAGAACTGCGTTCTTTGAGTATTGCCGGGATGGCTTCAGGGTTTACTGCATTATTTGGCGCACCGCTGGGAGGAAGTCTTTTTTCTCTGGAAATCCTTCATCATAAACATGCAGTAGAATATTATAAAGCTATTATCCCTGCTTTGGTGGCGAGCTGTTTCAGTTATCTGATGTTTGCTTTGATCATCCATCTGGGAATCGGGGCAACCTGGGATTTGAAAGCCTATCATTATACCGGAGTATATGATTTTCTATATGCTACGCTATTCGGAATTGTAGGAACTTTGTTCGGATGGATTTTCATTTTTGTTGTTAAGTTTTTCAAGAAAGTTTTTGAATACAGACAATTTCCGATTTACATTAAAACATTCGTAGGTGGCATTATTTTAGGGATCATTGCCTATAATCTCCCTATTACAAGATACTTTGGACATAACGAGATCAATCAGCTTATCGGTGGTAATTTCGGACTCAATTTCTTAATCCTGATTCTGGTTTTTAAAATACTGGCGATTGCCATTACAGTAACTTCAGGATGGAGGGGAGGATTTATCATTCCGCTGTTCTTTGTAGGCACCACATTAGGATTGATTATCCATAATTTATTTCCAGGTGTAGATACTACATTAGCCATTGTAAGCTGCATGGCGGCGATTAATGCCTGTGTGACAAGAACGCCGATGAGTACTACCATTATCTTAGGAACACTTACCGGGTTTACCTATTTTGTACCGATATTATTTGCGAGTCTCACAGGATATTTTCTGGCTCCAAGAATTCCGTTCATCGGATCACAATCTGAGAAATTAGTGGAAGAATAAAGGAAATTTGAGTGATATGTTAAAAATCAAGTCAATCAGACTTTAATTTTTGAGTCAATAAACTTGAACTTCCGTGTCTTTTTAGTAAATTTGTCAACCTTTAAATATTAAAATAAAATAATAAAAATAATATGAATCTTCACGAGTATCAATCAAAAGAGATTTTATCAAAGTATGGAGTAGCTATCCAACGTGGTTTCGTTGCAAACAACGTAGATGAAGCTGTAGCAGCTGCTGAAAAATTGACTGCTGAAACCGGAGCTCAGGCTTGGGTTGTAAAAGCGCAGATTCACGCAGGTGGTCGTGGTAAAGGTGGGGGTGTTAAGTTTTCTCCAAACATGGATAAACTTAAAGAGAACGCTCAGAATATCATCGGAATGCAGTTGGTAACTCCTCAAACTTCTGCTGAAGGTAAAAAAGTACACTCTGTTTTGGTTGCAGAAGATGTTTATTATCCGGGAGAATCTGAAACTAAAGAATTTTATGTTTCTATTCTTTTAGATAGAGCTGAAGGAAAAAATACAATCGTATATTCTACTGAAGGTGGTATGGATATTGAGCACGTTGCTGAAGTAACTCCTCATTTGATCCACAACGAACTTATTGATCCTGCTATTGGTCTTCAAGGGTTCCAGGCTAGAAAAATTGCTTTCAACCTAGGTCTTGAAGGAAACGCATTCAAAGAATTTGTGAAATTTATTTCATCTCTTTACAATGCATATACAGGAATTGATGCTTCTCTTTTTGAAATCAACCCGGTATTAAAAACTTCTGATAACAAGATTATCGCTGTAGATGCTAAAGTAACTTTAGATGACAACTCATTGTTCCGTCACAAAGACTTAGCTGAACTTAGAGATACAAGAGAAGAAGATCCAATGGACGTAGAAGCTGGTGAAGCTGGTCTTAACTTCGTAAAACTAGATGGTAACGTTGCTTGTATGGTAAACGGAGCTGGTCTTGCAATGGCAACTATGGATATCATCAAATTATCAGGTGGTAACCCGGCTAACTTCCTTGACGTAGGTGGTACTGCTGATGCTCAGAGAGTACAGACTGCTTTCGGAATCATCTTAAGAGATCCAAACGTAAAAGCTATTTTGATCAACATCTTCGGAGGTATCGTAAGATGTGACAGAGTTGCTCAGGGAGTTGTAGATGCTTACAAAGCGATGGGTAGCCTTCCGGTTCCATTGATCGTAAGATTACAGGGAACTAATGCTGTAGAAGCTAAAAAATTAATTGACGAGTCTGGTCTTCCGGTACACTCTGCAATTACTTTAGAAGAAGCTGCAAACAAAGTAAAAGAAGTTTTAGCGTAATCTAAAATTTTTAAATAAAATATAAACCGTTTCATTTTTGGAACGGTTTTTTTGTTTCAAACATGAAGACAGAAAGTTTTTTTTAAGATTTTTCTTGGATTAAATTTTCCCACAGATCGCACAAATCACACAGATTTTATAGTATAGGTTTCATCTGAAAAATCAGCATGAAATACACATTATACAATTTTATCGGAGATAAAATCTTTGCGTCTTAAAATATTAAGAATAGAGTTTAAGAATTAATTGCGCCTTTGCGATACCTAACCTTTAATAGTGTAAAAAACACCAATTCAATAATTGAATGGTATTTATATTTTTAGAAATAATTCCTTACTTATCCTGATGGCTTTCAGGTAAAATATTCTCTCCACTCGTAATACTGATACTCGTTGGCGTTACCAACTGCACTTTATCCACATCAAAACGCTCTTTAATCCCTAAATAAGCCTTACTTCTTACCTGAGCCAGGTTAGAACCTACTTTTATCCAGAACTTCACCTGAAGATTAAATGCACCTTGTTTCAGATCTGTAAAGATCACCTCAATGGTGTCTAACTTATCCACATTGTCAAGATTTTTAATCACATCCAGAATCCCTTTCTGCGCTATACTGATATCTTCATCAGCAGGAATTTCAAAATTTAAAATAATCCTGCGTTGTGGGGAAGCCGTAATATTATAAAACGGAGCATTGAAGACAACCTGATTAGGAATATAAGCCTTCTTCCCGTCATCAGTAAGAATTTTGGTTGTTAAAAAACCGATCTCCTGTACCGTTCCTGAATGTGCTCCAATCGTAATATAATCTCCTACTTTGTATGCTTTGTCAATTCCAATCAGCATTCCGGAGAAAATACTGGATACAAGATCTTTCAGGGCAACCCCTGCAATAACCCCTGCAACCCCCAAACTTCCGATAAACTTCCAGAGAAAACCGCTGAATCCCATTATTTCCAGTGCAATAAAAGTTCCCATCAGCATGATCAGGAATCTGAATATACTGATTAAAGTCACTAGTGAACTTTCTTTTTTGCTCTTCGGAAAAAATTTATGGAACAGTTTTACGGCTGCCTGACTTAAATATTTACTGGTAATCAGGAAAAATGTAAATACTAAAATTCCGACAATAAGTTTTGGAGTAAGCTCTGCAAATGTCACATACCAGTTTTCCAATACTTTATAAACAAGATCTACATACCTGAGTCCGGTTTTCTCCATGAATAAAAATTTTAATTAAAGATATAAATTTTCATCAAAAAATTTGCCAGTTCCAAAAAGTCTACTAAATTTGTAGACTATAAAGAAAAAGCATTATGTCAATTAAACTAGGAGATACAGCACCCAACTTTCAGACAGAGTCATCTGTAGGTGATATTAATTTCTATAATTATCTGGGAGATTCCTGGGGGATTCTGTTTTCGCATCCTGCAGATTATACGCCGGTATGCACTACAGAGTTGGGGTACACCGCAAAATTGCAATCTGAATTTGATGCCAGAGGAACGAAAGTGATCGCTTTAAGTGTAGATGGAGTAGAGGATCACCAAAACTGGGTAAAAGATATTAATGAAACCCAGAATACCAATGTACAGTTTCCTATTATTGCTGATAAAGACAGAAAAGTTTCTGAGCTGTATGATTTTATTCATCCTAATGCTTCGGTGACGGCTACTGTACGTTCTCTTTTGATTATTGATCCTTCCAAAAAAGTTAGACTGATTATTACCTATCCGGCCTCTACAGGAAGAAATTTTGATGAAATCCTTAGAGTGCTGGATTCTTTACAGCTTGTGGATAATTATCGCGTGGCTACTCCTGTTAACTGGGAAAATGGAGAAGATGTTATTGTTCCGCCAACAATTTCTACAGAAGAAGCACGAAAGATTTTCCCAAAAGGAGTGACAGAAATAAAACCTTATTTACGATACACGCCACAACCCAATACATGATTTATTTGATTTTTTATAGTTTAGTTTTAATTTGTACGAAAAGCGCCCCGAAAATTTATTTCGGGGCGCTTTCATTTTTTATAAGTATTTCAGTGATTACTTAACGTCGTTGATGATTTGTTTACCTTTAGAAGTTGGTAAATAAATACTGAATCCTACATTGAAAGTTAAAGTAGAAGTTAATCCCTCACTACCAAATCCTGCAACACCATTATATTTTACTAGGCCTTCAACACCAATGTTTGGTGTAATGAAGTATGAATAACCAGGACCTGCTCCAAAATCTAAACCTGTTGTAGAGTTAGATCCTTCAGTAGAAGTTCCTCCAATACCTACATTACCTTCAAAGAACCATCTTCCGTGGTGTAATAGATTATCGACTCCTTTTTCTCCTGGAGAAACGTAATATCTGCCTAAAGCCCCAACTTTATAAACAAAATTGGTAGGCGATCCATTTGTTACTTTATTAAATCCTAAATCTACATATCCCCCAACAGCTACATTGTCTTGAATAAAGTAAGCCGCTTTTGGCTGTAATGAAATATTATATCCACCACCTGTATTTAAACCAAAATTACTGGCTACGATGCTACTTCCTACCATCCAATTACCTTTTTGAATCTGAGCGTTTGCGGTTGCTGTTAAACCTGCTACGGCTAATATCCCTGTTAAAATAAGTTTTTTCATAATTTATTATTTTAATAATTAAATGTTTATTATTCACGAGTTATAGAAAAAACAATAAATGTGCCATACTCTTAATTTTAGGTAATTTTTCTAAATAAACGTTAATATTCTCAGGGAGATATAATTCATTTTTTTAACATATTAACTGAGGATTTCATAATGATAAAGAAAATAAAAAGCGGGTTTTAAAAAGGAAATGATAAAAATGGGTAATAATCCCAAGTGCTTTTCTCTCTTTGTTCAGTGTGCTGAGTATTAAACAAATAAAAGAATGATAGATATGATCAGCCCTGCAATCGTAAACTTGATTCCGCGTTTGAAAGCCTTTGTTTTAGGATTAAACATCCAGAAACTTGAAATCACAAAAAAGAAAAGAGAAACTCCGAAGAATACACTTAGAGGCGATATAGCATCCTTAGACTGTGATTTGTGAAGAGAAACCATTTTGTCTAATACGAAAGGCAGCTCTTTCTTTGTATACTTTGCTTTTCCGGTTGCACTGTCATAAGTTCCCTGTTTAAAATAAAGAACACTTCCTTCTGTTTTTTCCACTTCAAGACCTTTCATCTTCAGCTCTTTTTTCAGTTCTTTCTCTGAAAGATTGGCCGCGATGTTTTTTTCATACTTCTTTTCGCTTTTCAGAAAATCAGTGTCTCTGTACACGAGAAGGATTCCACTTAAAGAATATACCGCCATAATTCCGGCAAGGAAATATCCCAGATAACGGTGGGTAATTCTCATGAAAGTTCTTGTGTCTTTAATTTTATCCATATCTTATTGTTTTGTTTTTGTTTTAAATTTCAAAAGTGGAAACTGCAAAAATGCAATTTCCACTTTTAATGAAAGAATTATTATATAAAGAATTCTAAAGTCTGTATGTCAGTGTGAAATAGTAGTTTCTCGGCGTTATAGGATTCACTGAATAATTTTCGTGAACATTGTAGTTTACAACATCAAATAGGTTCCCCACTTTCCCCTGGATAGAGAATTTATTCCATTCATAGCCTACAGATACAGAAACGGTTGTATAGTCTTTCAGATCAAACATTCTGCTCACATTATTTCTGCTTGTGTTTGTAGATTTTGAATCATTCCATCCGGCGATTCTGTCTCCGATGTAATAAACTCCAGCTCCAATTTTTAAACCTTTTACGTAGTTTGTAAATTTATAGAAAACAGAAGCATTCGCTGTTGTAGCTGGTGTTCTTACCAGTCTTTGGTTTTCAACGTATCCTTTTTCAGGAGTGTCGGTATAAACAGAATTGTTATAAGAAAAACCTCCGATTATAGATAAGTTTTCTGTAGGATTTCCTGTAATGTCTAATTCAACACCACGGCTTCTCATATTTCCTGCAAATTCTTTAAGATTGGTATCTGTTGAATTTACCGGAGCTCCGTTTTGAGCAGAAGCGAACCAATATGTTTGATAATAATTATTGTACATAATCTGGTAAGCTGTTAAGTTAACCGCTAAAGCATTGTTCCAGAAATTCTTTTTAATACCGATTTCGTATTGATCTACTGTTGATGGCTTTATACTTTGTCTTGATAAAGTATTTAACTGATTTTGAACATTTGGAACAGGCTGATTGGTGTTTACTGTACCAAATTGATCTGAAGTATATCCAGCATTTGAAGCAAACGAATTAGTATACGTTGCAAACACCGAAAGATTTTCATTTGGAGCATACACCAAACCTACTTTTGGAGAGAATGCATTGTCAGATGTTGAAGAATTGGCAACTTCAATTTTATCATTTAATGTAAAACGAGTTGTCAGCGTAGGCATATTTTCTATATAAGACCATCTTAACCCTGCAATTACTTTTAGTTGTTTGGTTAAGCTGATAAAATCCTGTGCATAGATCCCGATTCTTCTTGTATTGATTCTGTTTCTTGTATTAAGAGTAGAATTTGGCATATCAATACTTCCCCATGTTGATGGATCATCTAAATACAGAAGATTTTTTGGAGCTGCAATATTATATGCATACGCATCTGCCTGGCTGTAATCAGCATCTGAACCAATTAAAACTTTGTGGTTGATTCTTCCTGTATTGAATTCACCATTAATGTTTACCTGTGCAGAAGTATAATTTTGTTCGTTGTAAGTTCTGCCAAAAGGTCTTTTCCATGATAATCTGTTAGGATCTACAGTAGCATCTTTAGTGTCATATATCCATTGTACTCTTTCAGAAGAAAAATAATCTTTAGTGTAGTTTTGGTAAGAAGCTGTAGCATTCAAAGACCATCTTTCGTTAAATTGATGATTAAAAGTTACGTTCGTAGAAGCTTGCTGTACATTTTGATATTGCCAGTCAGTACCGAAGAATGTGTTTCTGGAAACAGCATCATTCAATCTGTAGCTTTGGTCTTTTTCAGTAATAGATCCGATTCCGAAATCCGGAGTAAAATTATTTTTAAGATAATCTGCCTCAACAATTAACTGAGATTTATCGCTTAAATTAAATAAAAATGAAGGATTGAAGTAGTATTTCTCTGATTCTACAACATCTCTGAAACTTTCAGCATGCTCATAGGCACCATTTATTCTGAATGCAACATTTTTGGATAGAGGCCCATAAATATCAACTGTTGGCTTATAGGAATTCCAGCTTCCGCCGTTTAACCCCACACTTCCGCCAAAATTGAATTTAGGTTTTTTTGTAATCATATTGATAACACCACCCGCTGCTGTATTACCAAAAAGCATAGCATTTGCTCCCTTTAAAACTTCTACTCTTTCCAGGCCACTTACTTCAGGGAAAACACCACTGTTTATTCTTGAACCATTCTTAAAAATGTTATCATTTCCTAAAATGAAACCACGTCCACCAAAACTATCCTGAGAATTTCCTCTGGATGAAGTGATATACAGACCGTTTACATTCTGAAGAACATCGCTAAGCTGTTTTGCCTGCTGCTGCTCAATGATTTCGTGAGTAACAATAGCAATAGGCTGTGGATTTTCCATTACCGTCAGGTTTGATTTTGTCGATAATGGTCTAGCCTGGTTCGGATTTCCTGTTTTGTGAAGATTAATATCCTCAATGGTCTGAGTTCTGATGGTGTCTGCTTCAACATTTTTCATCTGTGAACTTGCTGAAACAGCGATCAATAGAAGACCCAAAGAAAGTAGTTGTCTTTTCATTTTATTTTTATGTAGAACAGTTTTAAATAAGGCGCAAATGTAAGTATTTGTTTAGAATAGATAAAAATAAATTTATGATTTAAATCATATTCTTATAGTTAATGAAATGGATTGTTTCTATACCTCCTTTAGATAGGGAAATGGAGAATTTTTTATGAATATATTTGTTAAAAATTATAATATGCAATTGGTAAAAGCAGGGCTTTGTGCCTTTGGAATGAGCGGAAAAGTGTTCCATGCTCCCTTTTTAAAGGAACATCCGGGATTTTTTATATCTGCTGTAGTGGAAAGAAGTAAAGAAGAGTCTAAGGAAAAATATCCTGAAGCAACCATTTATCGTTCTGTAGAAGAAATGCTTCAGCATGCGGATGTAGAATTGGTTATCATCAACACTCCGGTTCAGACGCATTATGAGTATGCAAAAAAAGCATTAGAGGCGGGAAAAAATATTATCGTAGAAAAACCTTTTACGGTAAATGTTGCTGAAGCGGAAGAGCTGGTACAGTTGGCTGAAGAAAAAGGATTGTTTTTAAGTGTATATCAAAACAGAAGATTCGACCGTGATTTCTTACAGGTTCAGAAGATTTTAAATGATAAAAAAATAGGCAATATTAAAGAGGCAGAAATCCGCTTTGACAGATTCCGTACAACTCCTAGTGGAAAACAACATAAAGAAAGTCCGGATCAGGTAGGCTCAGGAACACTTCATGATCTGGGTGCTCATCTTGTAGATCAGGCTGTACAGTATTTTGGATATCCTGAAAAACTTTTTGCAGATGTATTTTCTATGAAGGGAAAAGAATTTGCAAATGATTATTTTGAGATCCTGCTATTCTATAAAAATGATCTGAGAGTAAGACTAAAAACATCGGTTTTCAGTAAAGAAGGTCATTACGCTTATATTATTCATGGAGACAGAGGAACTTTTTTACAGGAACGAACAGATAATCAGGAAAATGAATTGGTAGCAGGTGCTATTCCGGAATATGGTAAAGAATGGACCCAGCCATTGAAAGAATCGGATGGAATTTTAAACTTCCTGAATGATCATTCAGAAACGGAAAGAATTCTGACGTCGAGTGAAGCCGGAAATTATATGGATTATTACCAGCAGATCTACGAGCACATAGTGTTTGGATATGCTTTACCATCTCCGGGAAGAGAAGTTATTCAGAATATGAAAATTATTGATGCTTCTCTGGAAAGTGCAAAAGAAGAAAGAGTAATTCAATTATAAAAGGGGTATTCAATTATAAATGATGAATTATGAATTATGAATGAATTCAAAGTTTAAAGTTCAAGGTTGATAGCAGTTGTAATTAGAAGTTGCCAACTCGTTTACACTCAAACCCTAAAACTCTCCAACACTCTGACTCATTCATAATTCATCATTTATAACTCATAATTATTAAACGATTTCCTGAAGCTCCAGCCATCTCATCTCATGGTTCTCCAGCTTTTCTGAAACTGTTTCCAGTTCGGAAGAGAGTTTGGCGATCTTTTCGTAATCTGCTTCATTGTTGAGCTGATCCAGAATTTTGGAACGCTGGTCTTCAAGTTCCGGCATTTCCTTTTCTATCGTTTCCAGCTCTTTTTGTTCTTTAAAAGTTAATTTCCTTTTTTTAGAAGCAGCCACTGGAGCGGTTTCTGTTACAGCAGCAATTTCTTTAGCGGGCTCAGGTTTTGCAGTGGTATTTTTTTCTAAAGCTTCTTCACGGCTTCTTGCCTCTCTGTATTCTGAGAAATTTCCTACAAAATTTCTGATTTTTCCGTCTCCTTCAAAAGCCAGGACATGATCTACAATTCTGTCCATGAAATATCTGTCGTGGGAAACAATAATCAAAGATCCCTGAAATTGCTGAAGGAAATTTTCAAGAACCGTTAGCGTAGGAAGATCAAGGTCATTCGTAGGTTCATCAAAAATCAGGAAATTAGGATTCTGATACAAAATATACATCAGGTGAAGTCTTCTCTTTTCTCCACCCGAAAGTTTGGAGATAGGAGAGTACTGGGTCTGATCGTCAAATAAGAACAGTCTTAAGAATTGCGATGCAGACAGGCTTCTTCCATTGGCCAAAGGATAAAATTCTGCAATCTCCTTGATGAAATCAATCACACGCTCATCCTCTTTATATGTAAGCCCTTTCTGAGCGAAATAACCGAAAGATATCGTTTCTCCGGTTTCAATTTCTCCCTTGTCAGCTTTTTCCAAACCTTGGATAATATTAAGCAGGGTAGATTTTCCAGCACCGTTTTTCCCGATAATTCCAACCTTTTCACCACGTTGAAACTGGTAGCTGAAATCTTTTAGAAGAACTTTTGCTCCAAAACTTTTATCAATATGTTTAAGTTCGAGAATTTTATTCCCCAAACGCTTCATTTCAAAATCCAGTTCCAAGCCATCTTTTCTGGTATCGGTTTTGGCAACCTTTTCAGTTTCGTAAAAAGCATCAATTCTGCTCTTTGATTTTGTAGTTCTGGCTTTCGGTTGTCTGCGCATCCACTCCAGTTCCTTTCTGTAAAGGTTATTGGCTTTATCAATAGTCGCATTAAGATTCTCCTCACGAATCATTTTGTTTTCAAGATAAGTAGCATATGAACCATTATGCACGTACAGATTTCTATCTTCCATTTCCCAGATAATATCACAAACACTGTCAAGGAAATATCGGTCGTGGGTAACGAGTAATAATGTGATTTTTGCTTTATTCAGATAATTTTCAAGCCATTCTACCATATCCACATCAAGGTGGTTGGTAGGTTCATCCATGATAAGAAGCGTATGTCTGTGTTCAGCTCTTGTTTCCGTCAAAAGTTTAGCCAGCGCTACACGCTTGATCTGACCTCCGGAAAGCGTTCCCATTTTTGCATCCAGATCAGTAATCTTAAGCTGGGAAAGAATCTGCTTCATTTCATTTTCAAGATCCCACGCTTTGTGAGCTTCCATATCGGCCAATGCCTTCTCAATAAAATCATTATCTGTAGAATGAAGTGATAGATGATAATTTTTAAGAGCAAGAATAGGTTCTGAATCCAGCGCCATCATAAATTCCTCAATGCTGAGTTTAGGATCATAATCAATTTCCTGGTCAAATAATACCACCTGGATATCTTTGTTGATGATCGCAGTTCCACTGTCTGCAATTTCTTTACCCATTAATATTTTCAGAAGGGTAGATTTTCCACTTCCGTTTTTGGCAACAATAGCAATTTTATCCCCTTCATTGATATGAAAAGTAATGTTTTCAAATAAAACTTTGATGCCGTAAGATTTGGTAAGATTTTCTGCAGAAACGTAATTCATTGGAAACTAATGGTTTGATTTTAATTTTGAATTGAACCGCAAAAATACGAAAATGTAACCTAAAATTTTCCGGAACCTCTTTTATAAAAATGAATATTTATAATTTTTTAATAGACTGTGCCCATTATCTGGAAAAACTATTCAGTAAATTTGATAAGACACAATGAATACATTTTTTAATAATATAAATAATACAAAAATCTGATTGAAATAATGAAAAAAGTAATTGTCGACATGGATGGGGTAATGGCGGATGTATATCATCAGCTGGTACAATTTGAAAAAAGAGATACGGGGAGAGAAATTGAAATCAGTGATTTAGCAGGTAAACCTGAAATAGAATCATTTCCGAACGGAAAAAAACACGTTAATGAAGTAGGATTTTTCAGAACGCTGCCTGTAATGAAAGGAAGCCGTGAAGCAATGGAATATCTGAATAATAAATATGATCTGTATATTGTCTCTGCAGGCATGGAATTTCCCAACAGCTTAAGAGAAAAATACGATTGGCTGGCAGAACACTTCCCATTCATTACCTGGGAGCAGATTGTTCTTTGCGGAAGCAAAAAAGTAGTTTCAGGAGATGTAATGATTGATGATTATCCAAAAAATTTAGACCATTTTTCAGGACAAAGATTGATCTTTACCCAGCCTCATAATGAGCTGATAGAAAACGAGACTTACGAAAGAGTTCATTCCTGGGAAGAAGTTATGAATATCCTTTAATAGCACGAAATGTAAATATTTTTAGAGTTCTTTTGAAAACAATGGGGTTTTTTAAAAGAACTTTAACTATAAGAAGAATAAATTTAATAAAGAATTGTGACAGCTGATGGTTTAAAATAAATAAGTTTGCGTCAAACTTTTAACATGAAAATATATCATACTTTATTCTTCCTTTTGGCGGCTTCAGCCTTCCATGCACAGGTTATTTCCGGAACTATTATTTCTAAAAACGAAAATCAGCCGATTCCTTACGTGAAAATCGGGATTGAAAAGAAATCAACCGGGGCGATTTCGGATGAAAAAGGACAATTTTCAATTGATCTTTCCAATGCTGAACCACAGCAGAAAATAAAAATAGAAGTCCCGGGATACGATCTTTATCAGGAAACAATAGAGAGTTTTAAAAAGCATGACCAGCAAAAAGTATTTTTAACAGAGAAAATTAAAAATATTAAAGAGATTGCAATAAAACCTAAAAAACTTGTTGATAAAAACTGGGGAGTCAATACAAAAACAAAAAGTGTTATTTATTCTGTTAATCCGGAATTTGACAAAAAAAGTTTTCTTGGAGAAACTGCTTTAGAATTCAATGCTAAGAAAAGATCCAAAATTAAAAATATCAATCTGAATATAGCCAGCTATGTTTCTACTCAGCCGGTTTTGATGAGATATAGCATTTACAGTGAAAAAAATGGCTTCCCGGATAAAAATATTCTTGAAGAAGAGATTACCGTGGAACTTACTGAAAATATGATTAAAGACGGAACCTATACGCTGGATGTCAATGATCGTAATATTTGGGTTCAGGGAAAATTTTTTATCGGAATCCAGTTTTTAAAAGATTTTGATGGCAGAATTAAAATAAGTGCCGCTTTATTCAGAACCGGATTTATAAGAGAATTTTATGGAGACTGGCAGAAAATGACTATTGCTGCACCAGCGATTAATATTGATGTGAAAATGGATAAAAACGGAAGCGATACTCAGAGTGAAAATGATTAATACCTGATGTCTCTGAGTAACTGAAGAATCAATCACTTGTTCATATAATTCTATCTTCACTAATCCAGTGTCAGTCTTTTTAACGACCATGAATTGCCATTGTAGATATCAAGATCTACTTTGGCGTTGATGCCATGAACAATTCCGTTTTCCGTAAACTGCCAGAAATCCCACTGGTCATCGGGAGATGGAGAAGGAACGTCATTGTAATTGGCCAGCCATAGCGGATAATCTTCAAATTCTCCTTTCAGGAAATCCTTATAATAATGATAATAGGTATAAATGATAGGCTTTTCACCATAAGCATCCTCTACAATTTTACACCAGACTTTAAGATCTTCAATCAGTTTTTTGTTCGTTTTACGCTTTGGAATTTTTTCAATATCAAGAATAGGAGGAAGATCGCCACTTTCAAGTTTTACATTTGCTAAAAAATTATTGGCCTGAATGACAGGATCTTCATCAGCTCTGTAAAAGTGGTAGGCACCACGGATAAGATCATGTTTTTTAGCCATTTCCCAGAATTCCTCAAAATGCTTGTCGGCACTTCGGTTTCCCATTGTAGCACGCATAACGACAAACTCCAGCGGAATCGTTTTATTTCCAATACTGAGACTGTCCCATTTGATATCTTCCCTGTTCTGATAATGAGAAACATCAAAACCATAGGTCTTATCAAGATTGTTCGCTAAAATTCTCTGAATTCTTGCGGCTTCTCTTTCGCTATTGTGGAGTTTCTTGTGGGTAAATTTGTTAAAGTACAGTGCGTAATAATAGCTGACGGATTGCTTTAAATAAAAGCCGGTTCCAATAAGAGCTACAATTAAAATAGCCAATATCATCCATCTTCGGAAAAAATACTTCTTCCGTCTTGTTTTATGGAGCTGTTTGGCAGTTTTTTTGGTGTACTTTTTTGGTGTCATAAAGTTTTGCAAAACTAACTTTTTTCACTGCTAAATGCTAAAATAAAATCAGTAAATTTGTGTATTATGGAAACACGCGAAAAAATCATCATTATAGGAGGAGGATTTGCGGGGCTGCAGCTTGCAAAAACATTGAATAACAAGAACAAAAAGGTCATTGTTCTGGATCGGATGAATCATCATATGTTTCAGCCGCTTTTTTATCAGGTTGCCTCGGGAAGGATTGAACCTTCCAATATCTCTTTCCCTTTCAGAAAGATTTTTCAGCAGTCCAGAAACACACAGTTCCGTATGACAGAGGTGAAAGAAATAGACCCTGCCGGCAATAAAGTAATTACTGATGAGGCAGAATTTACTTATGATAAACTCATTATTGCAACGGGCTGTAAAACTAATTTTTTCGGGAACAAAGATCTGGAAGGAAAAGCTTTCGGAATGAAAAATACTCAGGAAGCCATCAGCATCAGAAATCATGTGTTGACGACCTTTGAAAAACTGATTATTGAAAAAAGCCGAAGCGATGACGGAAACTGGAATATCGTTATCGTAGGAAGCGGACCTACCGGAGTAGAACTGGCAGGTGCTTTTGCCGAAATGAAAAAAGACATCCTTCCAAGAGATTATCCTTACATGAACTTTGACCATCTGAAGATTATCCTGGTAAGTTCAACAGAGAAACCACTCGCTGTAATGAGCAGTGAAGCCCAGGAAAAATCTGAAAAATATCTTAAAGATCTTGGGGTGACTTTTATGAGTGGAGAAGTGGTGACAGATTATGATGGAGATAAAGTACATCTTAGAAGCGGGAAAGAAATTCCTTCCAATAATGTAATCTGGGCGGCAGGAGTTACCGGAAATGTGGTAGGAGGCTTCCCTGAAGAAAAATTAGTAAGAAACAGATATATTGTAGATCGATATAATACAATAAAAGGATACGATAATATTTATGCCATCGGGGATATTGCCTATATGGAAACTCCAAAATATCCACAGGGACACCCGCAGGTAGCAAACGTAGCCATTAATCAGGCAAAAAATTTAGGTAAAAATCTATTAAAGAAAAGTCAGAACGAGTGGGCAGAATATGAATATGATGATAAAGGTTCATTGGCGACCATAGGGAAGCATAGAGCCGTTGTTGATCTGCCATTTATAAAATTTCAGGGATTTCTGGCGTGGTATTTCTGGATGTTTCTCCATTTAATGCTAATTTTGAGCGTTCGAAATAAGCTGGCCATATTCTTCAACTGGATGTGGAGCTATATCAACAAAGATTCTTCTTTAAGATTAATTATTATACCTACTAAGAAAAACGGAACATTACAATGAGAATTGATATAATAAGCGTACTTCCGGAATTGATGGAAAGTCCGTTCAAAACTTCTATTTTGAAACGCGCAATGGATAAAGGGTTGGCAGAAGTACATTTTCATCAACTGAGAGACTGGGCTGTCAATAAGCACAGACAAATTGATGATGAACCTTACGGAGGCGGAGCAGGAATGGTTATGATGATTGAGCCGCTGGATAAGTGTATCTCAGAGCTTAAATCCCAAAGAAATTATGATGAGGTAATCTATCTGACACCGGATGGCGTTACTTTAAATCAGAAAATTGCCAAT
>Ga0070682_100000139_pt1 | contig 58968 bp, 37 predicted proteins | sample KBSC63LmetaG_FD_64668 | JGI IMG/M metagenome (GOLD analysis project Ga0070682, IMG submission 64668) | Corn rhizosphere microbial communities from Kellogg Biological Station, Michigan, USA - KBS C6-3L metaG | ecosystem: Host-associated > Plants > Roots > Rhizosphere | place: USA: Michigan...
CGACGAACAACCAGTCACTTGTCTTTCCTTTGCGTGCTTCACCGGCAGAAACAGTGGCGCGCTTGCGCACCAGTTCAACGTTCATGCGGTTGGACTTCCACCAGGCGTCAAAAAGATCGCCAACCACCGGCAGCGAGCCCACTGCATAGTCGATCCCGATATTGAGTGCCATTCGCAGAATAGTTACCTTCGGAACGCCATAACGAACCGCCGACGCGAGTATGTAAAACGACGCGAGCGAGGTTGCGGTATCGCCGAAACCAGGAATCAAACCAACCAGAGCATCGAGCCCGATCCTCCAACCGATTCCCGGAATGCGGAACAGGTCGTCCATCAGCCAGCTCAGACGCTCGAGGCTTTCCTCAACCTTAACGGAACGTTCTGATCGTTCAAGTGGCTGATCGAGGCGGTTACGTTGTTCGAGTTTGTTGGAGCTGATCATTGTTTACCTTGATGACTGACTTTATCGCCCGAGTTGAGTCAAGCGTTCAAATCCCTGTCGTGGGTCAACTAATTCAGAACCGGAGCGCGGGTCGCGTCGCCTGAACTCAAGCCCTCATTGAAACGTTACCCGCGAACCCTCAATTAGCTCAAATGTGAATAAGCCACGCGCATTGACCCGGTCGCTACCGCTCCCGGTTCTAAAGTTGTGTTTCGATGCACCACGCGCTCACTGCTGGAAGCATTCGATCCCTTCTCGTGGTACTAGCGAATCCGCGTCACCTGTTGCCAGAAAAACTTGCCGACGCGTGCGAATGCGTTCAGCGGATTGCGATCGCCGCCGCCGCGTTGTTGTGTTCCCTTTTCCGGTAAGCCCAGCGAGCGGGCCAGTTCAGGATCCGGTTTTGCGATGTCTTCGTCGCCATGTTTGCTCGCCAACCAGCGATTAAACGTACGCGTAACCCCGCGTCGTTGTTCCGGGGCAGCTTGGGACAAAAAGGCGGAGCGCAAGTCGTCGAGCTGCGCAATGCCGAATAAATTCGTTTGATAATAAGTTCTAAACGCGGCGAGCAGTTTTTCTTCTCCCATCAATTTCTGGAGCTCGACAAACATCAGCGCGCCCTTGGTGGCGACGACTGCCGCGTATTGAAAAGTATTGCGATAGTCGCGCGCCGCGCGGTTGGCATCCATGTCTTCGCCCCCGAAAGTTCGGTAGAGACGGTAAACGCCTTGCAGCTGATCCTCCCGCACCGCATTCGCTTTCAACGCTCCATAAGTCTCGCGGAAATAAAGCAGCGCCGACCAACTCGCCATCGCCTCGTCGAGTACCGGCTCGCGCGCCGGATTATTACCAACGGCGCTGCCCCACCATTCGTGCGCGATTAGATGGGCGACGCTCCACTCCAAACTCTCTTCAACCGACGGTCGTTGCTCGCGAATAATTTCCGGCAGGTTGCGCATCGCGGGTGAATCAAAGTCCACGTAGTAAGCGCTGGCAATTACTTCGAGACCGGCAAACTGATTACTGCCGAGGCCGGCGACCAGAGGCGCTTCGGCGATGCTGATGTTCTTGAAAGGCAGGGGCCCAAACCTGGCGGTAAAAATCTTTACGGCGGCTTCCGCCATGTTAAGTACGCGTTTGCCGATCCGCTCGTGTTCAGGAACGAAGATAGTCCGCACCGTCGTATCACCAACCTCGGCCTGCTCCGAACGAAGACTGCGGCCGGCGATGATGGCGAAGTCGCGCAATCCCTTTGCGCCGAACGTGATCGCTTCCGAAGTTCTTTCGATTTCGCCAGCCGACGAAAACACCGCAACACCCGGCGGCGCCGTAACCTTGACCTCGTAGTCGGCGACTTCGTTAAAAATAATGTCGCCGACCCCCGAATCGAGACGGCGTACCCAATCATCATGATTCTGCACAACCAGGACTGGATACGGAGTGCCGAGCAGCATTACACCGCGGCAACGAAAATTGAGATCGCGCGGCCGTCGTGTCTCGCGGTCGCCGCGAAGCGCAGCGCTTACCTGCTTCACAACGTGTGATGTGAGACCAGTTTCATCAGGATCTACTTCCGGCACGACGCCTTTGAATCCGATAACAACTTCGGCTGAACTGCCGGGTGCTACTTGATCGCGCAGATTCACGCGCAGCGTTGTGCCCTGATCATCGATCGAATATGTCAGGGGCTTCGCGTCGGAACCAGAACTGACTTCACTAATCTCAATGCGTGGGTCTTCATTCTCAGTGGCCGGGCCTGGCGTCACTGGCGCGTCCTGCGGCGTTTGCAGGTTTGAATATAGGTGGAAATAAATCACGGCTGTTGGGTGATCGCCGTGATTAACCCAAGTTACACGTTCCGTACCGGTATAAGTGCGCTCGTCGAAGTTGAGATTGAGCTGAATCCGGTAGCTGTGCGCCTGCGATTTCAACGCCTCAGCAGTTTGCGCATTCGCGGCAGCCGATAGCCAGACGCAAATCAAAAACGCCAGCAGGGCGCACGGCTGCCATTTGCATGGTGCGCGCCAATGATGAGAACCGCTCATTACGTTTTACTCAAACTTTGATTGCGGCCAGATCGAAATTACTGCCGGCCGCGTGAAGCACCCGCCCGCGGTTCCTTTATCGTAATCGAACGAATTACGTCGCCGCGTTGAATTTGATCCACTGTGTCCATCCCGGAAACCACGTTTCCAAAAACGGTGTAGCCCCCGTCGAGATGTGGTTGCGGCGAGTGGGTCACAAACCACTGCGAGCCGCCGGTATCTTTTCCGGAGAGCGCCATACCGACAGCTCCGCGGTCATACGGCACTTCATTAATCTCGCAGCGAATCTGGTAACCGGGTCCACCATTGCCGTCGCCGCGTGGGTCACCGTCCTGCAATACGAAATTCGGCACTACGCGATGAATCGTAATGCCGTTGAAGTAACGGCGATTCGCAAGTTGAATAAAATTGTCGACGGTTAACGGCGCGGCTTCAGGCAATAATTCAATCGTAAACGAACCACGCGAAGTGTCGACCACAGCATTGAAGCGCCGGCCGATTCGCGAGAGGGCTCGATCGTAGTCCGCGTTGGTATTGCGCGTCTGCACTATGCCTCGGTGAATCAAAAAATCGCCGGTGCCATTCGCTTTCAACAAGCTAATCGCCTTGCGGCGAATCAAATGATCAGGGTGGCCAAGGACGGTTGTGATCGCTTCGGTCGCCTTCGCATTTTTCTGCTTGCCAAGCGAATCGAGAATCGACAGCGCGGCGTCGTTCAAATCCTTGTCTGCCAGGGCCACAGGCAGGGCGGCGATAAGGGCGCGGCTGTTTGTCTCGTCTGGCGGCAAATCGCCCAACAGGTCAGCGGCAGTGCCACGGATCACCACGTCTCCTTCCTTTAGGTGTTTACGCAACACGTCGTCGAGATCTTTCGGCTTAAACGCCGCGTAAGCACGGAGCACATCCGGAATCGCGATCTCCGAATGGACCGCGACGAGGGTGTTTATGTGTAGTGCTGAATTACGATATTCGAGCATGCCGCGCAAAACGTCCTGAGCGTCGCTACGAGCGGATTTGATCTCGTTCGTCGTATCCGGGAGCGCCGCAATCGCACCCAGTCCCTGCGCCAGGCTCGAAGCAGCGCGCCAATTGGTTAACAGAAGTCTTTGCGCCGCGACTCTTGCCGGTTCGTGTTTACCCAATTCGCGCAAGTAATTTGTAGGTGAAAGGCGAACGAGGGCGATTTCAACTTCCGGAGCTACGCCGCCAACGAGAGTCTGCAGCTTGAGCAACCAGGCGGACACTTCATCATCGGGTTTTCCCTGGTAGATGTTGCCGAAAGCGGTTGCAACCTCGAGCAGTTCATTAATTTTCTGGCGGTCACGTTGGCCATTGATCGGATACGTCGCAAGCAGCGGCTTGACTGCCCTTTGATCTTTCAAAGTGCCGAGCGCCCTGATTGCACTGACACGCACGCGCGAGTCGGAATCTTTAACTGCACGATCCACCAACCCAGTGAATGACGCAGTATCGCCGGTTATACCGAGTACCCGCGCCGCATTTGCGCGCACCACTGCATCAGAATCCTCGGACAAGCGTTTGCGCAATTCATTGTTGCCGTCGTTAAGTTTTAGACGCGCCAGCGCGTTAGCCGCGTCGGCACGAATGCGCGGATCTGAATAGCTTAGAAACTCGGCGACGACTGGACCCGCGTTGTCCGGTTTAGCTCGCAAAACTGCGGTCAGCCCGAGCAAAATCGTAAAGTGATCTGGAGCTGAACGGCGCCTGTTTTCGAAATTCAGCGCGCTGAGTATTGCGGCGCCCAATTCTTTTTGCCGCGCCACCTGTGCCTCCGGCAGCGCAGCGGCAATCTTGCCTAATGCCTCAACAGCACGGGCGTGCCCTGGAGAATCGCGATCTCGTCTTAACAGCGTTATGAGAGCGTCAGCAGCTAACGGCGATTCGATTTCGCCGAGCGCGAAGGCAGCCATTTCCCGTACCGCGGCCTCGCTATCCTTTTCCATCAAGGCAATCAAATCAGGGACGGCCGCTTCGTCGCCGATTCTTCCGGCGGCCAGCGCGGCGCGCTCGCGGACGTTTGCGTTTCGCGCTCTGAACAAATCGCGCAGGGTATCGTCCCAGCGACGTTCATCTTCGGCGCGAACAATCCGCAGTAACAAAAGTTTCGGCACCGGGTCTCCGGATGTCGGATTCTGTAACCCGCGAGCGCGTGTTTGCGCGACGGTGGTTCCGGAGATCGACAAAAGAAAGACGCCGACCAGAAGAATGTTGAAGAGTGACGAGGTGGCTACCCGAGCAATCTTGTAGGTTGGCTGCATGATTTGTTTGTAACCGGGAGACATTTACACAGACCTGGAAGCGCGTTCGAACGGTTTGAATTATTAGCGAAGGGGAGTGCTCTTTATGTATCGGGCAGTCAAGCCGATTATGTCAAGGTTGCTGAGGACGGGGCAGTAGCCCGACCGTTAGGGAGGGCTCTTTTCTGCGCCTTCAGGCCCTCCCCAACGATCGGGCTACTGCCCCTGGCAACGCAATTTCAGGAGAGCCTGCGGAATATCGCGAAAAACAAAGCGCCTCGCCCTTTTCAGAGCGAGGCGCTAAACGGAAACTGCAACCCTGCGATGTTAGCTGGCAACGCTCGAGACGCTATCGATCTCGGGAGCTTCCGGGGTTGAGTTGGTTTTCATATTTGTGGTGTCGAGTGGTTGATCGTCGCGACCGTTCGCCTTGCTCTTGCCGGCACTGACTTTGATCATTTTGCAGCTGCCCTCGAAGAGCGCGCCGGGTTCGATCATCAATGAGGCGGTTTGAATGTTACCGTTCAATTTCGCCGCGCGGCCGAGCTCGAGTCGTTGCGTGGCGATGATATCGCCGTTTACGGTGCCATGAATTATAGCCACCGCAACTTCGATATTCGCATCGACCTTACCATTCGAGCCCACGATCAAGGTGCCGCTGCTTGAATTAACGCGTCCTGACAGATGACCGTCAACGCGCATCATTGCCTTAAAATTCGCTTCACCGGTGACCACGGTGCCATTGCCTACAAACCCGCTGAGATTGCCTTCCTTGATTTCGCGCGCCAGCGATTCACTCTCCGTCATAGCCTTCGACGGCGCCTGGGTGTATTCCGGAACAGCCGGTTTCACTTCAGGGGTTGGTGTTTGGTACGAATTGTAGGTTCTGGGGGTCGTGTAGGGCGACACGTCGGGCTTTTCGGTAGCGGTAACTTCATTTTCCGCATCTTTCTTTCCTATCCTAAGCATGGTAAACCTCCGTTGTTGGGGGCCGCGGGATTCCAGTCACAGGTGCCATCGGAGACGGTAGCGTAACGAAACTACGCGCGTGCCTTTGTGTTGTGGATTATCAGTCTTGACGACTGCGCTGACTAACTACCGCCCAGAAGCGGGGCAAACATAATAGTCAAACAAACGTTTCGCTGTCTAGCCTTGCAATGTAAATGTAATGCGCTCTGCTTCACGGCGACGAGCGCCGTCTGTTGAGGTTCAATTAGCGACCCGACCTCGCCAAACTTTGGCAAAACCAACTTTCAACGCCTGCCATCCCGGTCGCTCCCAAGCTCGATTAACTTCGGCTGGGCGGCGCGGCTCAAAATAACATTGGCCTTCGATGATCGCTCCGCCGCGAATAGTGAGGGTTGGCGTATTGATATCGCCGATCACGACCGCGTGGTTCTCGAGGATCACGTGTTCGGAAGCGGTGATTTTCCCTTTGAAGATGCCATCTACGACCGCCACGGTTACAGCCACGTCCGCGTGTAGCCGGCCAAACTCGCTGACCACGAGCGTACCTTCCGACTCGATCTCGTCAGGAAGTTCGTCTTCCAGACTTTGCAGTTCGGCGAAGTCGGGGTCGCCGTCGTGCAAATAGATCGTGGGACGCGCCGTTTCCAGGACGCGATTGCGAAAATCCGCCAGCGCCTGCAGCCACTCGCCAAAATGTGCGCTCGGATCGAAAGAGGTATCGGGGGCAGTTAACTCCAAAACAGTTTCCTCCAGGATATGCAGTACTGGATCGGGGCTGTGCTGATATCAGTCAAAGTTTCCAGGCAGGCTGGCGATGTCAGACGACACTCGTACGGTCGTCAATCATCGTGCAGACGCCGTCAAAAAAAGCGCCATCTTTTACCGCAAGGGACCGGGTCCATATGTTGCCGTAAATTTTTGCGCAAGGTCCGAGCTCGATGCGCTGGTGGGCCACGATGTCGCCATGAACAGTGCCACCGATGACGGCGACTGCCACATCGATTTGCGCGTCCACCGTCGCGCTGCTATCAATTATTAGAGTGCCGCTCTTCGAATAGACCGTGCCGGCGATGTGACCATTAACCCGCACCAGGTCAGCAAACTTTATTTCGCCGGCGAGCTCAGGCTGCGAAGCGTAAACAGATCCCGCTTTTTGTTTCACACCGAGGCTGCCGTTGTTACCCGTCATCTGTCCGACGAGCATGCCGTCGACCGGCATCATGCCTTTGTAGTAGGCCTCGCCTGTGATCACCGGTACACGGCTCTGGTGTTTTTTACCGGTGTCCGTCGCCGTCTGGTTAAGAAGTGGTGGGCGTTCCGGCAACGTTGCGGGTGCCAGCGCAGTTGCAACAGCAAAGCCGGTTGTTAAGCGTTGAGAAGTGGCGCCGCCTTGTGGCGACTCGGGACTACGCCTCGAGTCCTCGAATTTGCGAGCAGGCTCAAACACAATTCCCCTCCGATCAAGAGACTGTATTTTCCCCCTTGAGTTTCATTGCGTTTGTGGGAGAGCCTCGCCCGGGGTGGCGGGAGTCACGAAGATATCGAGGCGACGGCTAAAGTGCCGCGCACGTTATCACAGCCGGACATTGGACCACAAGTACAAAACTGCCAGCTCACGCTGCCTTGTTCGGGCAGACGTAAATGGTCAGCTCCGCGAATTTACTTGCCGTTTTGAATACTTGCCGCCAGCACGTCATTCATGGCGCAAATCGCTACTTTCTTGGGTTTCGCGGGCAATTTGAGGTCTTTGACGTCAAGCGTGGTATTGCCCACCAGGGTGGCAGACCCGAGCTTGGTCCAGCCCTTTCCAAAATCGGCATACAAGGGTACCAGCATGGCAAAATCCTTGGATACACCACTCTGTGTGATTTTCCCGGACAGGACGTCGCCGTTGAGCTGATAGTCAAAGCGATAGCTCGGCATCTCGGTGCCGTAGACATACTCGTTGAAGAACCAATCCATCTTGCCGTTCTGTTCGACGTTCATCGCGGGCGTGATGTGCTTCTCAACAATTTGTTTGAAATCTTCGGTTGAAACATCTTTGTTGAAGTGGGTTTGCACAAAGTCTTTCATCATCGCCTGAAACTTCGCGTCGCCTTCGCCCGGTTGGTACATCATCATGCGAATCATGTGGAGGATATAAGCGCCTTTCGGATAGACCAGAAACTGATAGGCAGCGCCGGTCTTGCCGCTGCTCAAACGGTAACCCTGTGTCACTGGACCGACGGTGTAAGGCTTGCGCTCTTTAGTGAGCCGGGTCGGTGTGATGATTCGCTGTCTCTGGTCTTCCCAGAAGTCGATGAACTTGTTGATATCCTTTCGTATGTACCAAACGTAAAGCGATGCGGAAAACTCGGCAAACCCCTCGCTCATCCACTGGTCGCGATAACTGTGCCAGCCGATGATGTGGCCCCACCATTGATGAGCGATTTCGTGGGGTTCAACATAACGCCAGAAATTGTCGGTGCCGCCGCGCACGCCCATCAACTGAGCGCGCTGAGTGCCATCGATGAAGGCTGTGTAAGGCATGAAGATTAGCGTGGGCCAGGCCTGGCCAAAGTTAGCGGCGGGCTGCTGCGTCATCGCCATCCGGGTGTAAGGAAGTTTGCCGAAGTAGGCGTTGTAAACGCGCGTGGCGTTTTGAGCGTCGGAGATTGCGACTTCGGCCATCTTGGTAGTGGAAATTGAGCCGAGCGTGGTCATGGTGTTTACGCCTTCACGCTCCGCCTGTTCAATCGCCAGTTGGATCTGTTTGATTTCGTCAGGCACTTCTTCATTCGCATAAAACTCGATGTTGTAGCCGGTGTCTGCGTCCGCAAGTTCTTTCTTCTTAAACCTGCCGTAATTGAAACCTGCAACTGCGAGTTCAGTCGTGCCGCTCGACCACTTGGCCAGACTCTGATCGCCATCGCGACTGTCGGGCACCGTCGCAGCGCCCGTACCGACAAACATCATGTTCTTTGGAAACCGGAATGTAACGTCGAAGAGCGCGCGATCGCCGAATTGCGTGCCGCCGTTGTTCGGGTACCACGTCGAGCGCGGAATCAGAATGAAATTACCGCCGCCTGAATCACGCAGGGCGTCGCTGCCTTCATACTGGACCGACAGGGTATAGCTTTTACCGGTTTCGAGTGATTGCGGCATGATGATCCCGAAGTCAGAATCTTCATCTTTCGCTTCCTGAACAAAGCTCAACTCTTTACCCTGTTCATCCAGCACGCGGGTGACTCTTAAGGGTCCGAACAAACTCAAAAGCAAAACCCGTCCGGGGGCGAGCGCGCGAAACGTCAGGCGATCTGTAGCCGTTAGCTTCGTGCCTTTGATCGAGCCATCAATCTCATGTTTCGTCAGGTCAATCAGGCGATGATCCTCAGAGCTGCTGGCGGTGCCGGCGTTGTACTCCTGAATGCGGTGAAACGCAGACCAGAAGCCGCCATCGTCTTCGCCGTAACTGAACAGCAGCACTTCTTCCGGAGAAACTTCCGGAATCCCAAGCGGATTGAAGGCGTAGACGAGTTTGCTGTATCGCTTGCCATTTATGAATGCGTAAAAAAATCCGGGACGTTCGGGAGCATAGATATCCGCGAGCACGCGCAATTCACTGTTATCGCGAAGCCGTTTCCGCAGCAGCGTTTGGTTCTCGCGAAACAGGTCACTGGCGCGGGCCGCCTGTGGCCCCCCTGTTCCCATGTGAGCGGCAGATGAAGCCTTTACCTCTTCATATGTTTTATCGGTAAAGCGAAAAGTTAATGAACTGAACTGTTCCGTTATCGATGGCTCGTTGGTAAAGAGTTGCAGGCTGTTTCTCTCAGCTTCGGTCGGTGGGGCGAGTGCAAATTCGCCGTCGCCGATAAATACAGCAGCGGTGTAACGGCCCTCAACCGGCGACAGAAAATAGAGTTCGCCGGACTTGAGATTAAAGGCGGCGCCCTCTTTGATCAGAATTAAGTTGTTGACAGTCGCATAGGCCAGGGAAAAGTCCTGCGCAGTTTTTCCCAGAGTTCTCAGATTTGAATAAACAGGATCGTTATTTCCCTTTGAGCCCGCCGACGAGACGTCGACGCTCGCTTCGATCGAGGAAATCTCAAGCCGCTGATCGAGGGGCACGGTCGCGCCTTCCTCAATCTTGATCTTTTCCTTGCGCACCTCTACAAATCCCGATGCCGATATCACAACCGTGTAAACGCCCGCTGGCAGTCCCTCGGCTTTATAATGGCCGTCCTTGTCTGTAACTGCAGTGAACCGCCGATTGTTGGCATCGTCGCTAATCGTCACGGAGGCGCCGACCACGGCTGCGCCCGTCGGGTCAGTAACTTTTCCTTCGATGCGGCCACCAGCGCCGTGCGCTACAATCAAAGGGAATAGAACACCAAGGCAGATTGCGAGCAGGGAAACTACAGTTCGTTTTTGCATTTGTTCCTTCTTCCGTGGAGCTTTGAAACGAGGACGACCGGTCAGGTATTCGGATGAGCGGCTATTATTTAGTGGTAGGCCACGCCAGTCAAGGGAGATTTGTGAGCGGGTTTTTCAGCGATGAATTGCGCGTGGCATCCGGTGAATACGATGGGTGAAGAGAACAAAACAAAGACCAAGCTATTGCGTGCTGTCGGCACCGCTATCGAAGACTTCGGTATGATCGAGAACGGCGATCGCATCATGGTCTGCCTTTCTGGCGGTAAGGATAGCTACACGATGCTTGACCTGCTGATCGATTTGCAGCGGCGGGCGCCGGTCAAATTTGATTTGCTCGCCGTAAATCTCGATCAGAAACAACCGGGTTTTCCGGCTGACGTGTTGCCGACCTACCTGGACTCGCACAAGGTAAGGCATCGCATAGTCGAGCGCGACACTTATTCAATCGTGAAGCGTTTAGTGCCGGAAGGCAAAACGTTTTGTTCAGTTTGCTCGCGATTGCGACGCGGAATCCTCTACAACATCGCTGTCGAAGAAAACTGCAATAAGATCGCGCTCGGACACCACGCCGACGACATCATCACCACTTTTCTGCTTAACCTGTTCTTTGTCGGCACGCTGAAGGCAATGCCGCCCGTGCTGCGTTCGAACGACGGACGCAACACAGTGATCCGGCCGCTGGCTTATTGTCGCGAATTGGATATTGCAGCGTACGCCACGTCTGAGGAGTTTCCCATCATTCCTTGTGACCTATGTGGATCGCAACCGAATCTGCAGCGCGCACGAATTCAACGTCTCATTACGGATCTGGAAAAGGACATTCCAAACATTCGCAGCTCAATGTTGACGGCACTCGGCAACGCGGTGCCGTCGCATCTGCTCGACCACCAGCTATTTGATTTCAAAAAACTGAAGGCGATCGCCGGAGATGTGGAAGCGGAGCTGGACCTGGCGGTCGGGCATACTGATCTGGAATTGCAGCCGGCGTTGGTTGCGATCAATTAGCTGGCCCCGCTGCTTTACATCCTTGTTATGCCGGGCGCAAAGAAGAAAAAAGAAATTGACCTCAGCGATTTTCCTCCCGGAAGCGTGACGGAATACTCAACTATCGTTTGCCTCTCCTGCACCTTCGATATCTTCACCCGCCAGATCGGACTCGCGCCGCGCACCGCCTATTCGGAGATTAAAAAGTATTCGCCGACCGTCGCTGAACTAACGGCTGCAACCGCGTCGCCTCCGTTTTTTGACTCTGAGGAAAAGAAACCGCGGTGTCCCTACTGCAATTCAGCCGCGCGTTGGCACGCTCGCTTCAACACTATTCGGATCGAAGGCGATAAAGCTACCGATGTCGCGCGCCGCAAACTAATAAAATCGTTGCCGCAGAAAGACGGACAGTTTCAAGTTATTGAAACGAAGTCAGACCGGCGCACCAGTTTCTTCGAATGGCTCGACACCCTCCTTCACAACCTCGACCTTGACGACCCACGCTGGTTGGTTGAAAGCACGCGCGCTTACCTGGCGCGTCGCGAACCAAAAACCGACTGGCCGGCAGTTTTTGAAGGAGTTCGTACGGTTCGGCGATCACACAGACTGGCCGACGGTTGGGAGAAAGACGGTACTCGCCTTTTTCTTGCGCCTCTTTACTACAGCGAGGTGTTGATTGTTCAGTACCTCGTTAGCCGCTCGCACGTTCACGGCGGACAAACGCTGGAAGGACGATTGACGTTGCAGGACTTAATCCGACGCTTGCGCTACGGCGGATATCTCGAGGCTCAGGGAATCAGCAGCGGCGATCAGTTTGAAATTTTGGAACAGGTGATTGAGAAAGTTTCAGGTGGAACCGGCAAGGTTAAGCTTTATCACCTCGTTGACCGGCGCGAGTTTTTGGAGCAAGTGAAAACGGTCTATGCGAGTTATGCATGATAACTTTTTGTAGAGTGAGGGAAGTTGAAAAAGCGGGGGCAGGCCCCCTTCCTGACCCCGAGACTTTCAGTCTTGAGTCACTAGCGAGATTGACAGGCTCTCGATCCGCAATCCCTGGTCAACACTGAAAGTCTCCAGGTGAGGAAGGGGGCCTGCCCCCGCTCTCCCTCTTAGCATTGTGTCGGCCGACGATAGTGATGCGTAACCGGCCGGCGCCTGCCGATGCCAATCGCATTTCGCGAAATGATTAGCGTCGGCGGAAGTTGCCGCCGCTTGAACTCATTCGCAGGCGATTCAACCCGATTCAGGATGTCATAAACCAGCGCCGCGTTATTCGTCGTGGCAATTATCTCTTCAGGCGTCGCCTTCTGTTCAAAATACATTTTAACAATCGGATCCAAATCGTCATACGGCGGCAGCGATTGATCATCAAACTGGCCCGGGGCCAGTTCTGCTGAAGGACGTTTGTCGATGATTGCGGCCGGAATGATTTCGCGTTCGCGATTGAGATGACGTGCCAACGCGTACACTTCAGTTTTTAAGACATCGCCAATCACTGCCAGTCCGCCATTCGTGTCGCCGTAGAGCGTGCAGTAACCGAGTGCGAGCTCCGACTTGTTGCCTGTCGATAACAACAAACGCCCCTCGGCGTTCGAGATAGTCATTAGGATGTTTCCACGCAAACGCGATTGCAGGTTCTCCGTCGCACGGGCACTCGATTCGGCGGTTGCAGGTGGCAGGTCAAGCTCTTTAACGAGCAACTCGAACGCGTTCGAGATCGGGTGTTCAATCACTTTCATGCCGAGCCTCTGGCCCAGTTCGACTGAGTCGTCGACGCTGGAGCGCGATGAATAAGGCGAAGGCATCATGACTGACAAAACATTTTCGGCGCCGAGCGCTTCACAAGCCAGCACCGCAACCACGGCTGAATCAATACCGCCTGACAAGCCGATGACCGCAGTAGTAAAACGATTCTTGCGCGCGTAGTCGCGGATTCCCAAAACCAGCGCGTTGCGAATCGTTTCCACGTCGTCGCCTGGCAGGCAGCGTTCATCGGCCACGCCGCAATCGAGATCTACGGTGCCAAAGAATTCTTCAAACGGCGGCGCCTGCAGAATGATCTTCCCTTCGCAGTCAGCAACAATGCTGGCGCCGTCAAAGATCACACCGTCGTTTCCACCTACGAGATTTACAAAGACAATTGGCAGGTTTGCCGAACGCGCGCGATGCGAAACCATAGCGCAGCGCTGGCCCATCTTGCTCTTATTGAAGGGCGAGGCATTGATGGAAATGAGCACTTGCGCGCCCAGCTCAATCAACTCGTCAGCCGGATCGTGTTGATACAGACGATCTCGCCAAAACGTTTTGTCGTTCCAGAAGTCTTCGCAAACCGCAATGCCGAGCCTGCAGCCGTCAACCTGAAACAGTTCGCGTTTCTGGGCCGGCTCAAAATAGCGTGGGTCATCGAATACGTCGTACTCGGGAAGCAGGGTTTTATCGGCAAACCCGACTAACCTGCGATCGCGGATTATGGCAGCGGAGTTATAAAGTCGACGTCCCGTCGGCGAGGTGTTTGGTCTGACGGTGCCGACAACCGCGGTGATTCCTTCGGTTGCCGCGATGATTTGTTCCAGCGGTTGCAGTACGCAGCGAGCAACGTCGCGATCGAGAAACCAGTCAAGCGAGGTGTAACCCTGGATACAGGTTTCGGGAACAACTACCAGATCCGCCGAGTCTTTCTTGCCCTGGTCGATCGCGCGAAGAATGCCGGCGGTGTTGGCCTCGTAGTCTCCGTTGATGGTGTTGATCTGCCCGATTGTGACGCGCATCTGGTTTGTACTTTGATCTTAGACCTTTGATCTTTGGGTATGCAACCGACACAATCGAATACAGACCAAAGTTCAAAGCACAAAGCACCGAGTACAAAGCTCAAAGTACAAAGTTAAAAGAATGTCTGCGTCGCTGGCGTTGAGCCTTGCGCACCGGTAAGTTATATTTCTCCACCCGCGGAGGGGTCGCATAATGGTAGTGCAGCGGTCTTGAAAACCGCCGGTCGAAAGGCTATGCAGGTTCGAGTCCTGTCCCCTCCGCCATTTCTTTTCAAAGACACTTCGTTCACAGTCATCACTCATACGATCATACGCCATTCGTTCCCCATGAGTGTTGCGTAGCTGATCATACGCATACAGGAAGCGCGGATTGACAAACCAACCTCCGATTGGGGCACCACCCGACCGGAATTTCATTGACAAATTTTCCCTGCGGAGCTAAAAGCGTTCACGTAACTGGCGAGCTTGCCCCATAACGCCCGGGGAGACATCGACGAGTCCTCATTTTCAGGTTCCCAGAGTCACTTCGTCGTGACCTCGGCCTGCTCAGCGAAGCTTCCAGTTAGCCTTTCATCATTACAACTCAACTTGGGAACCTCCAACACTCAACCCTCAAGAAAGGATCTCACCATGAGTCACGTATTTCCCTCGATTCAAAGGAAACCTACTCTCCCACAACTGCGCAGATCAGATAAACATAGACTCGCACTGGCAGGGATTTTTGTTCTTGCCGTTTTAATAGTTTCAGTTGGTGAAGCTAATGCTCAGTGCCCCGCCGTCGGTGCGGATTCGACCTGCGGCACCATCATCACGATCTCAGACACTGGCGCGACCGTCACTTCGACCGGCCAACCTCCCTATGACGGAATCGAAGACACGCTCGTAGGCGTTGTAAATAACAGCCGGCTGCCTGTTAGCGCCATGGGCCTCAAATCAGCTCTCTCGATTTTCGGTTTCGATGGTGACGGTATCGTGGCCTACGGCATACCCGGCAATCCACAAGATCCCTCCGGATACGGAGGACCAAACGCTTACTTCACTAATATCAGCGCCGACTTGAAAAGCGGTACTGTGAACTTCATCACTCCGATCGCCGCCAAAGGCGGTACGGGATTCTTTGCACTCGAAGAGGCGATCTCTCAAGCCACGCCCTGTTCCGCGGTCATCAATAACGCCGTCACGACGACGGTTAGTGGCACACAAATCAGTGCTACGTTCACACCAAACCAAAGTTTTACGCTCACGCAAGCTGCAAACCTCTGCGGCTTTACAGATTTCAATTGGCAACAGACGATTACGTCTCTCCCGCCGCCGAGTCCGTTCTTTGCCGCCGGTAGCACAGTTCCGCTCGTAGCACCGCCGCCGTTCAATGATCCGCCGCCGAATGGCTACGCGTACCAGACTCCGGCAAATGCGGTCATATTCCCCATCTACTACAACCTGTTTACACCTGCTTCCGATCCGCTCTCGCTGGCAGCCAACAAAACGTCGACTACTCTTTCGTTCTTCGATGCTCCGGCCGATCCCTGTCTGCCGGGTGGTAGCGGCGCTCCGTGTGGAGGCAAAACCGCCGCGCCCGGGAGCAAGCTGGGTTTCACCACACACCTCGTTGGGATTGTCGGATTACTTCCCGGCATCTCAGTGCAGGACACAGGCATCGGTTTCAACTGGACCGATACTTTCAATGGGACATCTGGCGGGATTGCCGTCATAAACAGCGCCCGGCCGGTTGATCCTGGCAGCGGTACGGGAGGCATAACGCTAACAGGCGTGCAAAACACGTCTACTTACGAATACAACGGTGTAACGGTAACCACGGTCAACGGTGTGCCGCTACCCAACTTGACGGTTGGGATACTAATCAAGCCAGGGGCTACAGCGCCGGTGCCGGTGAATCCGAAGACGCAGGGAACGGTTCCCGTCGCCATACTGTCAACGCCTGACTTCGATGCTGCTCTCGTGGATGCAACAACTGTCAGGTTCGGGCCAGGAGGCGCGCAGAATTCTTCCAAGCCTTCGCTCGAAGACGTTAACCGCGATGGTCTGCCTGATCTTGTTCTCCACTTCAAGAGCGAACAGACAGGAATCGCTTGTGGTGACACGAGCGCGAGCCTGACTGGTTCCACCACGGCCGGTAAGACGTTCGTGGGTTCGCAGGATATAACGACGGTTGGCTGCAAATAGCATGGCTCGGTCTGAAACATGTGGGAGAGAAACGGGAAACTGGTTCTCTCCCACGATGAACTCCACCTGATGAAAGGAGATCGAGTTGAGACTCAAGAATACGGCAAATGGACTCGTGCTTATGCTGACCTTCATGCTCCCGAGTTTCTGCTTGACCGGATTTGCCGGACCGTTGCAGCAAAAAATGAAAAGGTGTGACAGCGGCGAGGTGCGGTCAATCAAGGTCGAGAACGAACTGATTCACACAGCAGGTACAGGAGACGCGGAACCGGGAATACAGGTTCAGCCGCGGGCAAACGCAAGCGCTTCGATCAAGGTTACGGCGCTGGGTCCAATCCTTGGTTCGATGGATTCTCGCGTTGTTAAGACGGACCTGAGATGTTCAGACAACGGCATCGTTCTGAAGGCGACTATCACGCGGTCGGAACACTTTAACGGCGCCGTCTTGCAGAATCAGCATTGGCGGCCACGGATCGTTCTTACCATCAAGCCCAAACAACAAGACGTAACTTTAGAAACGATTTGGAGTATGCGCTTGACGAACGGCAAAGTGATCGATCACGCTCAAACGCCCCCTTACGCGGAGCGACCCTACCCGATCGTCGTTACCAAGGGTTTGCGCTGACACACCGCAGTCGTTTGCTTAGGACCGCGTTAGTACAACCTTATTGAAAGTCATTGGATTCGAGGTGAGCATCCTCGAGTGGGAAGACAGAATCAATTACTGGTTGAATCGTTCCTTTGGCGACTAGCGGCACTGCCTCTGCGAGTGCGTTCGTAACTGAGATCGTCTCCTGCAGCGAATGCGCTCGGAGGGACTTTACTAATGACGCGGAGACGTTTGCCAGGATCTTTACCAATCGGCAACTCCATGCGCAATCGCTTCGAGGCTAGCGGCGAAATAAGGAGCCAATAGCGGAGGGGTCGCATAATGGTAGTGCAGCGGTCTTGAAAACCGCCGGTCGAAAGGCTATGCAGGTTCGAGTCCTGTCCCCTCCGCCACTTCCTTGGAACAAGTTACGCTCTCCTTGCCCAGCCACAAAACGGGTCTGAGAAAACACGCCGACGGTAAAAGGGACCGGAAGGCTACGGCAAACTACGCGTCAGCGTGGTTCGAGTCAGTTGACTATCGAATTGAGGATACAGCATGTTCCCGCCGAACGACTGCCACTCGTTAAAGGGACCTTACCACTCGCTGCAAGAACTCGCTTCAAGTACAATGCTCCTAACTCATGCCTTACAACTCCGCGCGCGCACTTCAACTCCTTCGTCTTGGCTCAGGTCTTGAAAACGCCATTTTTCGTGAAGGTCAGGAAGAAGCCATTCGCCACGTCGTCGAGGGACGTGGGCGTTTGTTAGTGGTCCAACGCACCGGCTGGGGCAAGAGCTTCGTTTACTTCATCGCGGCAAAACTGCTTCGAGAACAAGGCCATGGACCGACCCTGCTTATTTCACCGCTACTGGCGTTAATGCGCAATCAGCTTCTCGCCGCTGACCGCATGAACGTTCGGGCCGCCACTATTAACTCTGACAATCCCAACGAGTGGGACAATGTCGAGCGCGCGCTAATGAGCGACCAACTGGACATACTTTTGGTCTCGCCTGAACGTCTTGCCAACGAACGGTTTCGGTCGCAAGTTCTTTCACGGGTCGCCGCGCGTATTGCCTTGTTAGTTATTGACGAAGCTCACTGTATTTCTGATTGGGGCCACGATTTTCGCCCTCACTATCGACTGTTAGAAAGAATCGTACGAGCGCTGCCACCGAATCTGCGTTTGCTGGCAACTACTGCCACAGCCAACGATAGAGTAATGGACGATCTGCGGTTTGTATTGGGACCACAACTTAACGTCATGCGCGGTGATCTAAACCGTCCTTCCTTACTTCTCCAAACGATCCGGCTGTCCACTCAGGAAGAAAGAATGGCATGGTTGGCAGAGCAGCTTCCGCATCTGCCCGGTGCCGGGATCATTTACACGCTGACCGTTCGAGACGCAATTCGGATAGCTGATTGGCTCAAGTCGCGAGGCATAAATGTTGAGCCTTATACCGGACGAACCGGCGATGGGCGTGACGAACTTGAGCGGAGCCTGCTCGAGAACAAGGTTAAAGCTTTAGTGGCGACGACTGCTCTGGGAATGGGTTTCGACAAACCGGATTTGGCTTTTGTAATTCACTATCAAACTCCAGGATCGGTGGTAGCCTATTACCAGCAAGTCGGACGAGCAGGGCGCGCGCTCGAATCTGCTTATGGTGTTTTGCTCAGTGGCCAGGAAGATACCGAAGTCATCGATTACTTTATTGAAACGGCGTTTCCTACCAAAGATGAAGCGGAACAGATACTTAAGGTCCTCGAGGAAGAGGAAGGCGGACTCTCGGTTCCGGGGTTGATGGAGCGTCTGAATATCAGGGGCGGACGAATTCAAAAGACTATCGACCTGCTCTCACTCGAATCTCCCGCTCCCGTCGTAAAGCAGGGTACGAAGTGGATTTTAACTACCACAAGCCTTAGTGAAGAATTTTGGCTTCGCGCTAAACGACTCACAGAGCTACGGCAGAGTGAGCGCGATCAGATGCAAGAGTACGTTAGCCTTGCAAGTGGACACATGGAATTTCTAATCCGGGCGCTCGATGGCGAGCCGAATGAAGCGCGTACTTCGTCGTTAGCGCTGTTACCAACGACTGTAGACCCACTCCTTGTTCAGGCAGCGATTAAGTTTCTACGCCGCACCAGTTTACCAATCGAACCACGCAAAAAATGGCCGGTCGGAGGAATGCCGAAATATGGACTCAAAGGAAAAATCCACCCGGAGCTTTTGGTGGAGCAAGGCAGGGCATTAAGTATGTGGGGCGATGCTGGTTGGGGCAGGCTGCTGCAAGCGGGAAAGTATTCTGACGGACAGTTTAGCGACGAACTCGTCAAAGCATGTGTGGCCCTTGTAAGAGAGTGGAATCCTCAACCAGCGCCTGCTTGGGTAACATGTATTCCATCACTACGGCATCCGAAGCTGGTGCCGGATTTTGCTCGGAGGTTAGCATCAGAGTTGGCGCTGCCATTCCGGGAATCAATTGTCAAAACCGGAGCACGCCCGGAGCAGAAAACAATGGCGAATAGCACACACCAAGCGCGAAACGTGGACGGTTCGCTCGGTGTTAATGACGAACTTTTACTTGCGGGCCCGGTATTGTTGGTTGATGATATCGTTGATTCCCGTTGGACATTGACAGTTGCAGCCTTTCTGCTGCGCACTAAGGGCGTTGACCACGTTTGGCCTCTTGGCCTCGCTATGACCGGAAACGTTTGATGAGCACATCGCAAACAGAAATCGGCAATCAAGTCTCACCCAATACTCAGGCAATCCTGTTGCTCACTGCCCCCCTAATTACCGGACGCGGGGAACATTCAAAGGAGTTGTTGACTGGGAGTGAGTATGCAAAGCTCGCGCGCTTTCTTCATCACAAAGAGTGTCAACCGGCTGACCTCGTCGTTGCCGGCGGCAGTGCGTTGGTCCGTGAATCGGGCAGGATTGTGAATAGCGATCGACTCAAGCGTCTCGTCGCTCGAGGATTTCTTTTGAGCCAGGCGATCGAACGGTGGCAGGCTCGTTCAATCTGGGTGGTAAGCAGATCTGATGAAGCTTATCCGACTCGGCTGAAAGAACGACTAAAGGATCTCGCTCCGCCAGTTCTCTACGGTAGCGGAGATGCAGCGATTCTTAATACAGGCGGACTGGCGGTAGTCGGCTCTCGAAACGCTGATGCGACCGTAGTTGAATCGACGACTCGAATTGGAGAACTCGCCGCACGGGCTCACCGAACTATTGTTTCCGGTGGCGCAAGAGGAGTAGATCAGGCAGCCATGTGCGGTGTATTGGAGGCTGGAGGAAAAGCCGCCGGAGTTCTCGCGGAGAGTCTTGAACGTACGACCCTAAACCGAGATCATCGAAACTATTTGAGGGATGGTCAACTAGTGTTGCTTTCTCCATACGATCCACAGGCTGGATTCAACGTAGGCAATGCGATGCAGCGAAACAAGTTGATATACGCCCTCGCAGACGCGGCGCTTGTGGTTCAGTCTGATTATGGAAAAGGGGGTACTTGGGCGGGCGCGATTGAACAACTGGAGAAGTTGCGTCTAGTGCCGGTTTACACTCTTCCTCACGCTCAGAACGTGGCATTCGAACATCTGGAAAAAAAGGGCGCATTGCGGTGGCCCAATCCAAATACGCCCGAAGACTTTATCGAGACTTTAGCAGGCGCGATCCTTCGAATAACTGTTTTAGAAACCGAACGATTCTCCTTTTCGACCGACAACGGACGTCAGCCAGACAAGACAACGGACGACCAGAAACTACCTGACACTTCCACCGAAGCAGACGGTTCAAGTATTCCTTCTGCTGAGCAACTCTTTGCCACCGTAAGAACGTTAGTTGAGCGACTCGACGCACCTAAGACTGACAAAGAGATCGCGGACGAATTAAACGTAAAACCAGTGCAGGCTAAGGAATGGATAAAGCGCCTCGTCAAGGAAGGCACTTTACAGAAGCTATCGAAACCCGTCAGGTATCGTTCCACGAAGAATTCTAAACTCTTCTAAGAACCCGACAAGATGGCACGCTGATGGAATAACCGACCCCTCACCTAAATCACCTCTGACGGCTGCGCCACGATTTAAATGTAAATCTGTGCAGGTGGGATGCTGTTTAAGCCCACTCCGCGGTCTTGAAAACCGTCGCCGAAGCCTATGCAGGTTCGAGTCCCTCCCCCGCCACTTTGGTTCAACAACTTACATTGTCAACGATATCAATCGTTGCAAGAAACTGAGCATTTCTGCCGGTGGTGACAGGAAAAAGTTGCGAAGATTGTCCAGTATGCTCCGCCATTACTTCTCCCACTCCCTGGTAATCCCCGAGCTTCCGCGGCTCGCGCTGGGGCTCCGCTACTGTTTCGCCATCAGACATTTCTTCAACTTGCCGTTCTTGCGGTACGTCTCGCAAAGGTCTAACCCTTTCTGCGTCTTGCACAAAAATTCGTCAGCCCGGCCGAGCAGACGATTACATCCGAGGCTGAATAACTCTTTATCAATCGCTGCCTGCACCAGGGGATTTACCGTCGTCGAGCAAGCCTTGACGCTGCCCTGCTGTTTGTACAATTGACAAGTCTCGTAGCCGCGCTGCGTTTCACATTTGTATTCGCCTACGGCGGACCGCACGCAGGCGAGATTGAGCAGAATCGTGTCCGGGTTGGGCGCGGCGTTGTGGCCCGTGTCGATCTTCGGGACGGTTGACGGAGCAGCAGCGGGCTGCATTGAAACTGTCGTTGGTTGCGGCCAGACATAGCCCTCGATCCGCAGATACTGGTAGCCGTGAACTTTTTCGGCGCCGGCCTTTTCCTTTGGGCTGGCCGTGTACAGGTTGTCGTAAGAATTAAAGAGGCACTTGCGAGAATAATTGGTTTTACTTCCCCCCATAGCATTTACGACGGCAGAACCACTGCCGTCGGCCTCTTCCGGTCCGAATAGTGGTTGGTGATAAAGCCGGTAGAGCGGCACTGTTCCCGGCAGTTGGGTTTTGGCGATATAGCCCGCAATGCCTGATCCATCTAACTTCCAATGCGAGGAACCGTCGGCGCCGCAGAGCATCTGTGGAGTTTGCTGCGCATGCAGGAGGTTTTTCACTTCCTGCTCGTCAGTCGTGTAACCAAATACCGACGTCGCGCACTTGTCCGTAGCCAAACTGAAGCAGTAATACGTCACTAATACGTACAGAGGCACCGTACCCGGGGCTTGCTGGCTTAACACGTGTATCCCGGATGCTTCGGCGGTCCATCCCGCGGCGACGGCTTGCTGTTTTCTAGAGGCATCAATGGTGTAAAAGTGGATGCCGGTGGTATGCGCAAAGAGCCGGTAGAGCGGCACTGTAGTGACCGTATCCGGTCCCGGTCCAGCGGCCGCGCCAACGTTCGCAACCTGGAAGGTTCGAGACGCGGTCAGTGAAAGTAAGACAATGAGCAAAAGAAAGGCGGCAAGTAGCAGTCGTTTCATTTCAGTTCTCCTTGAATCCTTAGCGCTCACGAACACCGCGAATTAGAGTTCCTTCGTCCTCATCCGTTACCGACGCGCGGCCGTTCAGATCTTTAGTTTTTCGCAGCCGGCTTTTGCAGAATAATTAATTTGTCTTGGGGCTGGCCCACGGTGGGGATCTGGCGCAGGATGTTGAGTTGGACGTAACGTGGCACTGGTGTCTTAATCAACTCAGGCATTCGCAAACTTAGCTCTCGACGTCTGGGAGTAAAGTAAAAAACATCGGCGATGTTGTGCTTCGCGAAATCGAAGGTGCAATACCAGTAACCTTTATCACCCCAATCCGCACCGCCGCTGTTGCGAATAATGAAGTAGCCGCCCTCGCCCGGACTGCCGGCATATCCGACAATCGCCATGGAATGTCCGTAAAAACCGTCGCGAGTTTTTATGATGTTCTTATTCCAGGCATTGACACCCAGTATCTGTGTGTTCTCGATGTTAGTGCTCAGTGCCCATCCGGCAGCGACGGGTCTTCCAGCATCGAGCTGCGCGATTATTTGGTTGATATTTTCATCCGTAAGCCCCCAGGGACTACCACTCGCTGGAATTTCACGAATGTAGACGGGAACGAACTTCACATTGTTCTTACCGTCCTGCTCAAGTGCTTCTGAAGGCAGCTTCAAGGGACTATAGGTGGTTGTGCTGGTGGGAAAATCGGCTTCGTCAACGATTCCGAATTTCAAGTACCCACTAAGAATGTTATTGAAAAAATCGCCGTCGTCTTTAGTGCCTTTAACGATATCGGTAACGGCGTTGAGGTAATCTTCGGAAAAATCGATGCCCGGATGGTTGAAGGATTTTGCTGTCTCATACTCAAGCAGAAACGTCGTAGCGTAAACCGAGCAGGTATTACGATTGCCCTGAGTTTTGACCGGAATGTTGTAGCTGGTAATTTTTGGTCGCAGGTCAACTTTCTTTGCCGGTAGCGCGAAAGCCGCAAATTGAGTGAAAGTGGTCAAGACGAAAAGCGCGACTGCACACTGAATATTCTTTTTCATTTTGGTTCTCCATTTGTTTGGTACGTTTACTTCTTCGAACGGCCCTCTCAGCCTCGAATCGCCTTCCAGACTGATCGCATTTGCTTCGTTAAGAACGGGTCACTGTTTCTTCACGTTGGCTGATTTAACTTTGCTCAGTTCGATGTCCTGCGTCGTCCCGTCTTTCATGACGATGTGCAGCACGCCCGAAGTCGGCAGACCGAAATGCGTGCCGACGGTTTGCACAAGGTTCATGCCTAAATCAAACTTGCTGCCCTTGCCAGACTTCGCAGTCGAACCTTCAACAGCCGCGCCGGCTGACGGGTCGGGCGCTGACGTTTCCGTTGCCGGCTGTGTCGCCTCTGCCGTTGAAGGCGTGGCAACGGAGTCGCTGGCCGGCGGGTTATCTACCACTGGCGCAGGTGCAGCCAACTCAACGGGCCCAGCCAGCTGGATTCCGTACTCGCCCGCGCTCATGTCGAGTGCCAAACGCAGAACCAATTGTTGTTTGCTGGTTACTGAGACTTTTTTGACCCGACGTTCATTCGTCGACGTCGCGTTGGGGTACAAATAGAAAACTTTCTCTCCGTCGGCGTCGAAAATTTCCACCTCTGCACCCGTTGAGCCTGATTTGGCTTTGAGATCGACTGTTACGACTATTTCACCGGGGCCCGCATTAAAGCCGTAGTAGTAGTCAACCTTCTTGCCCGCGCCGCTGCCCTTGATCATGTTTGAGGAGAGCGGCGTTGGGTTATCTCGATCGATCGATTGCGCCGTTGCGGTGCCGGTGAATGCAACTAGTAACGCCGTAATTGTCAGTAGCAATTTCATTTCAACCTCCGTTTGCTTATCGCGACTGGAACCAAAAAATTTCCGCCTAAGGGGTCTGCGCCTTATGCTCCTAAAAGCGAGTTTGCGCATATCAGTAAATTCCCGTCGGGTGTCTCGACGAAATGGATCTCGCCGGCCTCAGCGCGACTGTAGATAGTGCGCGAGCTGACATTAGCCATGGTCGCCGCTTCGTCCGTTGTGAGCATGACGATTTGCCCGGAACAAACTGAGCACCACTGGGCGCTTGTACCTTTGCTTCTCTTCAAGATGATCAGCCGGTTGCGGGTCGTCGTTATTTCGATTCGTCTTTTCGTTTGCACCACCGCCCTTTCGATTTGGATTGCGTCAAACGGACAAACTTTCCGTTGGTTGCATTGTTTCGCCGAGCGCCGTGGGATAAGATTTCGAGCGCGTTGTTTCCGCCTGGATCATCATCATTGGCTTCGAGGCCGACACACTATTCCCCTGGCAATTAAAAAGTCCTTTGCAAGTTTTCATTTATTTCTGAGAGAGTTCTCGAAGAGTTCTGAGAAGCGCAAATGAGCACGAATTCAAGGCGTTTTTATGATTTCGGACCGTTTCGGGTAGACGAATCGGAAAGGCTCCTACGTTGCGGCGGCGAAGTTGTGACGCTGACGCCGAAGGCTTTTGAGATGCTTTTGGTGCTGGTGCAGAGCGGTGGACGCGTGCTGACCAAGGAAGAACTGTTGACGCGTGTGTGGCCCGATAGTGTCGTCGAAGAAGCGAATCTTTCCCACAATATTTACAAGCTGAGAGAAGCGTTAGCGGAAAGATCAGACGGCCAAAAATACATCGAAACGGTTCACCGCAGGGGTTACCGCTTTCTCGCTGAAGTTACCAGCGCCTCCGACTCAGACTTTGAGATTCTAATTCAGGAGCGTTCCCGCGCTCACATTCTTGTTGAAGAAGAGGGAACCCCGGAAGAGCGACCGGTAGTTAAGCCGGTGCCGGGCGAACGGTGGATTGAGCAGAGCAACGAAAGGGCTTCGAGGCGTTCTCAGTGGTCTAAACGTTATTTCGCAATCGCGTTGCTGGTAATGCTTGGAGCAGTGACGGCGGGCGCGCTCTACTTGCGGAATGTCCGACACACGAACGCCGCTCACCCGACTCCAGGGTTGCATTCAATCGCAGTACTCCCTTTCAAACCGCTCGCTGCCAGCGATCGGGATGAGTCGTTGGAAATGGGAATGGCTGACACCTTAATCAGCCGGCTCAGTAGTATCAAGGACCTCAGAGTGTCGCCCTTCAGTGCCGTTCGGCGTTTTACAAAGCTCGACGACGAGGTCGCGTTGGCGGCTTCTGAGCTAAATGTTGATGCCGTGCTTGATGGGAACATCCAGAAGGCAGGCGACCGAATGAGAGTGAGCGTGCGGCTGGTGCGAACAAACGACGGACAGGTCATCTGGTCGGAACACTTTGATGAAAAACTTGCCGATATTTTTTCGGTTCAGGATTCCATAGCGCGTCGGGTCGGAAACCAGGTTGCGCCGCGGCTTAATGGTGAGGAACAAGCAAGATTAATCAAACCGGAGACCGCGAACACGGATGCTTATTTAGCTTATCTGAAGGGTCGTTACCTGTTTCGCAAATTCGATCCGTCAGACCACCAGCGCGCGGCCGAATATTTCAAAGAGGCGATTGCCAAAGATCCCAATTACGCGCTGGCTTATTCCGGTCTCAGCGACGTCTACGCCTCGTCCGCAGTGAACAATTGGATCCCTTCGCGTGAGGCCTTTGCTCTGGCAAAGCAGGCCACCTCGAAGGCCCTGGGCCTCGACGATTCGCTGGCTGAGGTACACGTTACCTCGGGAGCGATTTCGATGCTCTACGATCTCGATTGGCGTGCGGCCGAAAACGAATTCGAACGAGCGATTGAGCTCAATCCAAACTATCCTGAAAGCTACGAGGTTTATTCCTATCTACTTTCATGCACCGGTCGTTTGGACGAAGGCATTGAAATGGCCAAACGCGGGCTACAGGTGGTGCCCGTTTCAGTTGCACTGAGCGACGATGTCGCCGGGGCATATTACTGGGCGCGTCGCTACGAGGAGGCGATTGAGCAGAGCAAAAAGTCTATAGAGTTGGATCCCAACCATGCGGCATCTCATGTGTTTGTGGGTCAATCCTACGCTCTGAAAGGAGATTATCCGGACGCCATCTCTGCTTATCAAAAAGCGATCAATCTTTCAGAGCGGACGACCAATATCCTGGGTCTGTTGGGCCACTCCTATGCGCTCTCGGGCAAGCGCGCCGAAGCTCTTGGAATACTCGCGGAATTAACCGAACGGTCGCGAAATCAGGCTGTTTCGCCTTACGACCTGGCCATCATTTACACCGGTCTCGGCGAAAAGGATAAAGCGATTGAGCAGCTCAACCGCGCCTACGAGGAACGCGCCGGTTGGATTATCTCTCTTAAGATTGAACCGATGTTTGACCCACTTCGGTCCCAGCCTCGTTTCATCGAACTTGAGCGCCGATTCAATTACCCTTAAGGCCTTGCGAATTGGACGGTGTAAACCGACCGTATAGTCACGAGTAGTGTCCCAATGTTGCGTTCGAGACGACGGGGGCAGTAGTCCCACCGTTAGACATAGCTTTTTCTGCGGCTTCAAGCCCTCCCTAAGGGTCGGGCTACTGCCCCCCGGCTCTCCTTCTCTGGCAACGCAACTTGATGAGACCACTCACGACGCTATTAGTAGGCGAGACGCGTGCCCGCGTGATAAATTGACGCGATCCTGGCGCGATCGTAATCACCGTGGTGACTGCCAACCGCATTTTTATTAGTTAAGCTGGACGTAGGATTGGGTTCAACCAGTTTGAGTCTTGAAACCGCGGCCCGAAATGCAATGCAGGTTGGAGTCCGGTCCCGTCCGCCATTTCCTTTTCGCTCGCATTGAAACGCTTGGCCCCCACCAGTTCCCCATTCGCGATCACATTTGTTTGGCAGAACGGCCTGAGCATCTTCAGCCGCATCTGGTCAATCCTCACGTATCGATTCGTCGATTCTCAAACAATGAAAGTGACGGCCATCCGGCTGATCATCGGGCTCGCTCTGCTCGCTTTCGCCCTGTTTTTTTCGGGCAGGCTGAGCACTATGTTGGACCGTCGTATTGCGCAACGCACTCATATCAACGCCGGCCTCCGCTACACAATTGCGCGACTGCTTCGTTACCTGGTGTTGGTTATCGGTATTGTTGCGGTCCTTAAGGGCGCATTCGATCTTGATCTCACCTCGGTCGCGGTGGTTTTTACGGCGCTCTCAGTCGGTATTGGTTTTGGTCTCCAGTACATCGCGGCCGATATTGCCTCCGGCTTCATACTCCTTTTTGAACGCCCGATTCGTGTCGGCGATCGCATCACGATCGGTGATGATGAAGGCGACGTGCAGGAAATCAAGTTGCGAACGACAATTATTTATACCAACGACCGCATAGCGATCATCGTGCCTAATTCAAGGCTAGTGACGCAGCGCGTGATCAATTGGTCTTACGGAGATCCGCGCGCGCGCATTGCCATCCCGATCGGTGTCGGTACGTCTTCCGATGTCGACGTAGTAACCAAGACTTTGCTGCGGGCTGCCGAAGATATAGAGAATGTTCTGACTGACCCACCGCCAAAGGTGCAGTTTCTCCAATTTGGCGATTACTCCCTCGACTTTCGTTTACTTGTTTGGACTCGACAACCGAACCGTCACGCGCAAATCAAGAGCGACATCAATTACCGCATCGAACAGCTGTTTCGCGAAGTTGGCATTGAAATTCCTTTCCCAAAACAGGAGTTTGTGTTGCGCGGCGTAGAGACTCCAGGCGGCGCAGGCTTACTCGAGAGTGATCAGGCGTCGAAGGATTCACTTGATCCTGGGGATTAGGAACTGACCAGAAATGAGTTGGATATAGTGGGTTACTTCGCCGGCACTGCCCTCACGTCAACAGAAATCCGTAGCGGGGCGATCCAGACCTCGATTTGCCCTGGTGGCACCTTTTCGTAGCCTGCGAGCGGTCTGGCTTTGATGATCTTGTCATAGCCCTGTGCGGCGAGGCTTTCTCTAACTGCGTCCTTAATTTCTTCCGCCTTCTTTTTATCGTCCGGATTAAAGGAACGCACGTCTCCATCTCCGTTGGCCGCGCTGCCGCTGAGTTCGGGTTGACCAACGACGCGAAATCCCCTTGCCTTTAGGTCTTTAGCGACCTGTTTGATCACTTCCTCGTCGTCGGGGTCATTGTATTGAATGAAGATGCTGGGTTCGGCGGGTGCAGGTGCTACGGTAGGAGCACCGCTGTCGCTGAGCTTAACCAAATGGTCGCGGATGTCCCTACGAATAAAACCATCTGTGACAAGATAACTGGCCTTTTGAAAGTCAGCAGAGGCATTGTAAGAATCACCCTTCGAATAATAGGCCAGTGCCCGCTTGTAGTAAGCCTCGCCGGTTGGCTGTTGTAGCTCAGCTATGATTTTTGTGTAGTCGGCAATGGCCAGATCGTAGCTGGAGTTATCGCGTTTATCGATCCTGCCCAACAATAACGCTTCGCGAATCTCGCCGAACTCACGGTTATCAAACTTGTCGCCCTTGCTGGTGTAGGTATCGGCGCGCCCGAAATAAGCCTCGACGTAATCGGGCTTGACGCGAATTGCCTGGCTAAACTTGTCGATCGCCACTTCATAGTTGAGCTTGATGTCTTGCTTGAATGCAGTAATAGCTGAGGGTTCTGCACCTTTAATTTTAGCCGCGGCATCCGACTTGTCGCCTTTTGCTTTGTAGAAAGCGCCCCAGTCTTTCCAGGCTTCGGCGTATTGTGGATTTATCTCGGTAGCGTTCTTGAAATCCTTCTCCGCGTTGTCATAATCACTCAGGCCGCTGTACGCTTTCGCGCGTCCGTCATACGCTTCAGCGAGACCTGGATTTTCGACAATCAATTTTGTATAAGCCGCAATTGCCTTGGTATAGTCAGCCTCCGTCAACTCCGACGGAGCCTTGCTATTGAGATCCATGCGAGTATCGTTGAGTGCTTTGAGCTCATCCTGGCTCTTTTGAGCGGCTTTTGCCGTTCGATAACGCAAGTAGAACGCGCTGCCCAGCAAGACAATAAAGATAAGGAACACTACGGCGGCGGCCCGCCGGGACTCGCGCTTCTGTTTAGCCCTAAACAAACTGCTCTCGGTAATAAACAACTTTTCGACTTCGTTCAGATCGTCCTTGCGCTTGCTCAACCAGGCGCTCGCTACCGCCAGTTGTTTTCCTTTGAGCAAAACTTCGCGGTTATGTCGGTTGCTGAGTTCCCATTCGGCAATGTTTGCTTCCAGCGATTGCCGCCACGATAGAAACTCGCGATCACCCTCCAGCCACACGCGCAAACGATTCCAACTCTGGACGAGCGAGTCGTCAGAAATTTGAACCGCAGATCCTGTTACCACCAAAAGCCCCGCCTTCTGCAAAGTCTCGAGAAGTGGCCGCGATGCCTGGTCAAATTTTTCGAGATCGTAACTGCGACGGCTATCAGGAAACTTTTCTTCAGGCCGAGACAAACGAACGAGCCGTGTCAGTACTCTTTGCGCAATCAACTGCTCCTGAGGCGTCAGGCTACTGAAAATGTTCTCAGCCCGTTCAATATTTGCGTTGAGAATGGATGGGTCAGTTCGTTGAGACACGAGGAACGCATGCATCATCCGGCTCAAACGCACGGTTGCGTTTGCGGAGTCGTAGTCCAGCAGCGAAAGCGAGGCGAATCGCAATGCCAACGTCTTTGCTTCCGATTCGCTGGTTCCCCACATCAGGCTCAGTTGACTGATCGGCGTAGGAGTTTCGGCATTAACGAACGAAAGCTTAAGAAAGGCATCCTTTTCTGGTTCGCTCAAGCCAGTCAGGCTCGCAGCGATGCTCCTGGATACGGAGTGATCGCGGTCGGTCGCGTTCTTAACGTCAAACGCCACTACGCCGTGAGTTTCTGTTTCTTCGTAGACGCCTCTCGCCGTCTCATCCGGATTGTGTTCAAGCGCGAGCCGCTGTTTCAGCTCGGCGCCGGCGAGTTTGAGCGCGAGCGGAGAGCCGCCAAGGTTCATCGCGATCACAGTGAGGATAGCCTCCTCGCCGTCAGAAGACATTCCCGATTGCCTGACCAATAACTCCAGCGACTCGTCAAGACTCATTTCGCCCACCACCAAACGCTCGGCACGAGCGCTGGCTGCGAGATTCTGATTGCGGGTGGTGAATAGCAATGCGCCGGTCGAAAGAATATCGAGGAACGGTCGCAGGTCAGTTTCGTTGGAGACGTCGTCGACGACCAACAAACATTTCTTGCCCTCAAGCTTGGCAGACAGAAGTCGATCAATACTCAACTGAGTCGAGATCTTAGCCTCGCCAGTAACCGCGGTATAAAGCCGACTAAGTTGTGCCGGTACATCGGGCAGTTCACCCAGGTTGACCCAAAGAATGCCATCGGTGAAAGCAGCGATCACGTTTTCCTCGTTACAGACCCAGCTTGCCAGGGCGCTTTTCCCGCAACCCGGCGGCCCACACAAAGCGACTCGTTTGACTGCCCCGGCTTCGGGTGTTTCGTCAACTTCGCTGGCCGCCGAGCGACGTCTTGAATTAAGCAACGAGTTGAGCAACCGCTCGCTCTCCGCGGGTCGTTGGACATAGTTTTCGGGAACGTCCGGCGCCAGGAAAGGAACGCGTGCAGCAATGCAGGGACGCTTGAGGATTTCGATCAGCGTATCGAGTTCAGTAAGTGGATCGTAGATATGCGCATCCCGTAACCAAAGCGGCAGATCGCTGGGATTAAGTTCGCCATCCGAATCGCTGCGCACGAGTTGCACGCAAACGCCCAGTTGACGCGCATAACGCCACTGCTTCCGAAAAGTCTCCGAATGGACGCCGGCGCGGTTCACCGGCATGACCAGAAACTCAGCCAAATCGATATTGCCAATCGCTTGCGAAGCATCGAGCGTTCCGGAAGTCTCACTCGAATTGTCCCAGAGAGAGAGGCCGGCACTCTTCAATTGCTGACGCAAGCTGCGGTTTTCATCGGTGCCATCGTCGAGCAACAAGACTCGCGGCAACAAACGGAAGCGCTGGCGCAACTGCGTTGCAAAGCGGGCCCTGATAACACCGCCTTCAGGCGCCAACAGCACGAGATGGGCCGCTAAATTCTTGTAAGCCTCCTGCAGCCGGTGATTACCTTCCGGGTCTCCGAGGGCGAGTTTTTCCCCGTAGGCATATTTAGAAATATAAGGGATGAGCAAGTCCCAGAACGAACTCTTCAAGATTCTGAAGGGGGCGGGAAGTTCGTGGCGCTGTTCGTCAAATTCTCGCTTGAAGTTGAGTAGTTCGTGCGTGGCGCTGTCGTCGATGCGGGTGGGCACGATGAGCACTTCCAAAGGCCGCTTCGTCACGCCCTGTTCAAGATCGTTTCGCGCTTCGATGACCTCCTTCTTTTTGAAAGAAGCGGTCATCGCGGTAACGCCTGTAAGGTTCTGCACGTTAGGAGCGGTAAATGAAACAACTACATCCGCGAGCTGGCGCGTGCAAACGCCACCCATTTCCGTCAGGCCGGTGCGGCTGTCAATCAGGACTACGTCTGCTAACTCGCTCGAGTTGAGTTGCTTCCGCATCCATTCAAAGTAAGCCTCGCCGTGATAGGCGCTATAGAATTCCGACCAACTGAAGTTTTGCACCGCCCTGCCATACTCCGCAAAGCGCTCCTTTGTGCGCCACCCGGCTGAAAGCAACCACAGGCCCCGCTTGTCCCCGTCGCTGGCCGGAGGACGAATGGGATAAAGAAAATATTCAAGCGGGGCCAGCTGCGTCTCAAGGACTTCGATTGCACTTTGCGTGTCGACTTTCCCCGGAGGGCCTGAACCAGCTTCAGATTGACTTGCTGTATCGGTAGCGGTCTCGGCGAGTTGTTCAATGACCACGCCGGAAGCGGCGGCCGCCATTGTTAGAGGACGGCTGACGGTGAGTGGAAGCAGCGGGTACTGATCCTTGTATGCCAGAAGCATGTCCAGCAGACCGGGCTTCCTTCTAACTTTTTCGATCTCCTCCGGCGAGACAAAAAAACTTTCGAGCCCCGGGGCTTCCAGGTCCCAGTCAATCATGACTACACGTAAACCCTGTTCGTAAAACCATTCAGCGACGTTAGCCAACGCCATCGAACGCCCCACGCCGCCTTTGTAGGAATAGAAGGTGTAGATCATGCGCGCTACATCAAGTCCTATGGGTTGATAAATGTATTACCCGTTTTCTGGGCGCCGACATATTGTCCCAGACTCATCAATACCAAACGGCTCATGTCAACCGCGTCGCCAATATTTACGCCGAAATTTGCGAAAGGCGCAGGTGGCGGCACGGCCGGTTCGTAAAAAAGCGAGTAGAACGAATTGGCGCGCCACTCGACTATGTTCCGGATCGATGCGTTGGGTTGTGGGATCTTGAACGGTGTAAGGACCATCACGGCTGACTGGGCATTGGTGAAAGATCCACGAATGCGGTCGAGCGCGCCAAGGACAGTGTCGTCAACCAGTGAGATCGGATCGATAATGACCAAAGACAGCTCGTTGATGAGCCTGCCGGCCTCCCGCTTGGCGGCCGTAATGTCCGTCGTGGACCAAAGATCGTTCCCAATGGGCACCCAATCGACTTGAAATTTATTGCCAGGTCTGGCCAGGATTTCATTCAAGCCCTTGAGTACTGTCCAAATATTCGCCTTATCACCAAACGGTCGCCAATCGTCGCGGGTCTCCCCATAGTATTCGAGCAACTCGTCCTTAGAACCAATTCCCAGGTTCTTAATCACATCGTTCATGGTCTGCAGACCGGGATACGATCTGTCGAAATCGATAGCCTCCAAAGCCTCCCTGGTAGTTGCTAATACAGCGACCAGAATCGGCAAGCCGTCGGATTTATTTCTGATGGTTTCTTCAACCTTTGAAACTACACTCTGCCAGACGTTCACGTCGCGTTGGTCGAAGCCGTTCACATATGAACTGGCCTCCTTAAGGTAAGGAATGGTCTGGAGCGTGTTGCGTGCAATCAGAGCCGTCTCGTCCAGGATAATTACGATCTCTTTACGAACAGGAGTTGCGGCATCTTGAGTGGTGGGGCGGGCTCGCGCATGAAAATAAGTACGCTCACGATCGACCCAGCGCGAGTCGAACGCATTTTTCGACCACAGGACAATCAGGTGTTGCGAGATGACCAGACTCTCCTCCAGTTGCTGTTCCCACTGTTCACCGACCTCCAGGTTCGTGCGATCGAAGAAGACCCTAAAGTTCCGCGCAGTCAAATCATCGGCCAGTTGCTTTGCCCAGGGCCGATCCTGACTGGAGTAGGAAATGAAAACATCGTATTTGAAATCATTGCTGGGCACGTGCTGCCTTCTCCTTTTCTGCAGAGCCGCTAAGAATTCAACGGTGCTCAATTATTTATGGCAAAACCGCTGCTTTCCTTTCAACGAGGCATCGCCGTACGGCGGCAGACCTACATGGCTTTGCTAGCCGTCGGTTTTCGGTTCGACGCAGAAGTCGCGACGACCGTGCTGAATGTTAAAAAAAATGTATTTTGGGTCATTGAGGTGCGCACCGCGAGAGGTTCTAGGCAACGCCAGGACAATAACGGCCGGACTCTACTCCGCACCAGAAGTGTTGTCAATATCCGGAATACGTTGGAGATGATTGCCGCGCGCGTACTAAAAACCGGGGAATAGAAGCGGCAATCAAGCGATACCGATAAGTTGCGTAACATCAGGCCGGCGGTTACGCTAGCGCCACTGAGTGACGGTTCATTCATACATGGCGGTAACTATGCGTTCGGCGCGTTCACTAAATTCGGATCGTCCAATCGTTGCAGATAAGCGCGAGGCAATTCTGCGCGCGGCCATCAGCGTCTTCGCCCACAACGGCTACTTCAATTCGAAGGTTGCCGATATAGCGAGCGAGGCCGGTGTGGCAGACGGCACCGTCTACCTCTACTTCAAAAGCAAAGAGGAAATTCTCCACTCCGTTTTCGACCGCAGTATGGAAGAGGCGATTGCCGCCGGCCGGCAACAGTTGCAGCAAATTAGTGATCCGAGAGAAAAGCTGCGCCGCATCGCCTTGCTTCATCTGGAACGCCTGGGCGCCGATCGCGATCTGGCGGTCGTGTTTCAAGTTGAACTGCGGGGCTCGACCAAATTCATGGAGGAGTTTTCCGCCGCTGGTTTTGCGGAGTATCTGAATCTCATCCGCTCCACAGTTGAAGAAGGTCAGCAGGCCGGGGTATTTCGCGCGGAGTTGAATGCCAAAGTAGTGGCCAAGATCCTGTTTGGCGCGCTCGACGAGATGGCGACAAACTGGATCCTTTCGAAGCGCCGCTACAAACTCGCGCCGATGGCGGATCAGGTGCTGGACATTTTTCTCAGCGGGGTCAATGCGAAATGAACGGGGTGACGGAAACGTCAACTGTGCCAACCGTTCCGCAGACCGACGCGGTCAGCGAGCGCGTTCCTCTGCACGCAGGCGAACCGACGACGCTGGTGGAAGTGTTCGAGCACGTCAGGAGCGCCCACCCGCGACGGGACACACTGAACTACAAAAGCGACGGCCGCTGGATTTCGATTTCTGCTAACGAAATGCTGGCCCGGATTCATCGCCTGGCGGCGGGACTTTATTCGCTGGGTGTGAGGCCGGGTGACCGCGTTGCCATCCTCTCCGAGAGCCGGCCGGAATGGACGTTGACTGATGCCGCCTGTCTATTTGCCGGCGCCATCGATGTGCCTATCTATCCGACGCTGACGCCGCCGCAGGTTCGCTACATCCTTAAGGACTCGGGCGCGCGGATCCTCGTAATACAAAATGAAGAGAAGCTGCTTCGCGTGTGTGAAGCGATTGCCGGATGTGATCAGCTCGAACAGATAATTTTCTTCGAGCCGCCCAGCACGCAACAGGCGCAACGCATTTCGCTCGCGGAACTCGAGAAACGCGGAGCACAGTTGCTGCAAACCGAGCCTGAGCTAGTGGATCGAATTGCGCACCAGATCAAGCCCGAAGAACTGGCGACGATCATTTACACCTCAGGCACTACAGGAGAACCCAAAGGGGTCATGCTTACTCACGCGAATCTTGTCTCCAATCTGATCGACTCCTCAAGTCACCTCTCCTTCCAACAGAACGACAGCGCGCTTTCGGTTTTGCCGTTGTCGCACGTGCTCGAGCGGATGGCGATGTACATGTACCTCTATCACGGCATGGCCACATTTTTTGGTGAGTCGCTCGACGCGATTGGCCTCAATCTGCGTGAAGTGAGGCCTACAATCTTCGTCGGAGTGCCGCGGATCTTTGAGAAGATATTTGCCCGCGTGAAAGAGAAGACGGCCGAAAAAGGCCGAATCAATGTTGCGGTTCTTAACTGGGCTGTGACGGTCGCGAAGGATTACGCGCGGTTGACGACGCGTCACCAGCAGGTTCCCTTTAGCCTCGAACTGAAGCGTAAACTCGCAGACAAACTTATCTTTGCCAAATTGCGCAGCGCGCTGGGTGGACAAATCCGTCTGCTCGTGTCCGGCGGCGCAGCACTGCCGGAAGAGTTGGCGCTGCTCTACATCGGCGCCGGCCTGCCGATCGTGCAGGGTTATGGCTTAACTGAAACGTCGCCGGTAATCACGGCCGGAGTAGTGGAAGACAATCGCGTCGGCACCGTGGGTAAACCCATTCGAAATGTTTCAGTGCGGATTGCCGCCGATGGTGAAATTGAAACGCGCGGACCCAACATAATGCGCGGCTACTACAACAAGCCGGAAGCGACGCGTGATGTGTTTACCGCGGATGGCTGGTTCAAGACCGGCGACATCGGAACGATCGATCAGGATGGTTTCCTGCGTATCACCGATCGCAAGAAAGAACTTTTCAAAACGTCAGGCGGAAAATACATTGCGCCGCAACCGATCGAGCAGTTGATTAAAGGCTCGAGCTTCGTTAACCAGGTTGTGCTGATTGGAAACGGACGTAAATTTCCTGCGGCGCTGGTCGTACCTAATTGGGAACGCGTTGAGTCGTACGCGCAGTTAAAAGGTATCAAGGCCCGCAGTCACGCTGAACTTTGTAAAGAACCTCGTGTAATCGATGTCTTTGAACGCCAGATAGCAGGTCTCACAACCGAGCTCGCACAATATGAGCGCGTCAAGAAGGTGGCCTTACTGGAACGCGAGCTGACGATTGAAGGTGGAGAGCTAACCCCGACTTTGAAAGTGAAGCGCCGCGTAGTTGATGAGAAGTATCACGACGTAATCGATCGCCTGTACGAGGAGAGTTGAGGCGTCTCAATTCGGCCGGCGCTCGGCAACGTAAGCCGCCCGCAGTTTAAGCGCGACCAGAATCCGTGCGGCGGAATCTTTTGCGGCCTCCCTCAACGCATATTCAGTGTAAGCGGAATTCGTTTGGGTGGAGGTCGGTGGTTGGACCACGACGGCGCCTTTCTTCACTCCGTTCTGGTAGCCGTGACCAAACGCTGCGCGCCTGCCGGTCTTCGCTTCAAAAACTGAATATTCGAGATAGAGTTGCCGGAGATCGTGAATGACCGTGGGATCACCGTAGAGGGATTCAACTTTGATTTGCATCAACACTACATAACCGTCTTTTGCTTCCTTTGCACGACGAACCGCATCGGACCGGCTCATCTCTTTTGCTGGTTCGACTTTGACCGACGGCGCTTCGCTTAGAATTTCCACACATCCACGAATCACCGCATCGTAAAAACTCAGCGGGATCGTTGCAAACCCGTCGTAGCGATCCACCGTGACAACAATCGGCAGCAGCGGTTTTGCTACTTCAGGCGCCTTGATAGTTTCAACTGGAGCCGCTGGTTCCACCGCAACCGGCGACGGCTTGCGCGGACGTCGGCCAGACTGCGCCTGGCAATCCATCGCTCCACTAAGGACGAGCAACACTGCAAATGTAACGGGGAGCAAACGCATCGACGCGGAAGAATTAGCCAAGGCGGTCAGCCTCCTTTCAAGAGCCGCGATTGTAACACCCACGCTGAAGATTCCTCTGCTTGTTTGCTAAACTGCCAAAACCAAGGTTACAGCGGAGACGAATCTTCTATTGCCTTCACTGATTATTACTGCCGTGCGCGAACAGGCGCGTGCCGTGCGCTCGTTCGACCTGATGCCCGACAACGCCCGTGGCCGGCACGGGGTTGAGTTCATTCCCGGGCAAGTGGCAGTGTTGTCTGTGCCCGGAGAGGCGCCTGCTTATTTTGCCTTCGCGAGTGCGCCCGAAGATGAAGAGCTCGAAGTGCTCGTGAAACAAAAGATCGGCGCGAGCATCGTTATTTTTGACAAGCAACCGGGCGAACGGATCGAGCTGATCGAGGTTGCCGGTCACGGGTTCGCGCTCGACGAGCAACGCGGCAAGGATCTCGTCTTCGTGGCCATGGGAACGGGCGTCGCCCCACTGCGATCAGCTCTGCGACATGTTTTGAAACGGAAAGATGACTTTGGTCAGCTCGTTGTGCTCTATGGTGCGCGCACTCCAGACGATTTTTGTTATCGCGACGAAACTGAACATTGGAAGGATGAGGGCGTGGAACTGCGGCAGGTCATTTCCCGGCCTGACGGGCACGATTGGTCAGGCCCGACTGGTTACGTTCAGTCTCTGTTGGATCACGTGCTGCCGGATTTGAAGTCGCCAATTGCGCTCATTTGCGGCTCGCTGGAAATGATGGAGCAAACTCGTGAACGCCTGGGGCGGATGGGTTTCAAGGCTGATGAGATACTGACGAACTACTGATGATTTCCCTGTCCCACTGGGAGAGGGTAGGGTACTGGTTCGTCTGGTATTTTCGTCAACGATTAGAGACACAATCAGAACCGGATCGCGGTAGCGACCGGCCAAGTATTCAATTCTACCGAATCAGCTGTCGAATATTCTGCTGTTATTTGATTGAATGTCTGGCCGGTCGCTACCGCTATCCGGTTCTGATTTCGTCTGCTTATCGCACCGAGTTTCCATTGAATGAAGCTGAACCAGGCAATGAGGGCTTACGCATCGCCCTTAACAGTGATTATGCCCGGGCAGGTTCTTTTAAAACGTTTGCGTAAACCCTCACCCCAACCCTCTCCCATTGGGAGAGGGAGTCGAATAGGGAGCGGGGATTGAGAGACGGAGTCGAAATAAAAAATTACAGTCCGCGGTATTGCAGCGACAGCGCTTCCATGCGCGACGATTGTCCCGCTGTGAATTTATACATGCAGGGATCGTCGCTGTAGTCCATGAAGTTCTCAATCGGATCGAGGCCTGGTTTCGGACAACTGTCGAGGCCGGTGGGACAACCGAATGCCGGCTTGCGCTCCGACGGCGTGTCGGCCACGAAGTCGTTGTAGTTCGCAGCGCATCCGCCCTGGAAGGTGTGGAACAAACCAAGCCAGTGCCCGACTTCATGCGTGCCTGTGTCGCCTTCGTCGTACGGCACGGTTGAACCGCCGGGGAGCGACGAGAACAAGCAAACCACTCCATCCATTTCCGGACTGGCTGCGTACCAGAACGGGAAGGTGGCCCAACCCAGTAAAAAACCGCCGGCGTTGTTCGTATAAAAATTCAGCACGTCGGGTCCGCCGACGTGAAGAGCAGTTTTCATCTGCCGTTCAGCCTCTGTGCCCGGACCGGCTTCGAACCACGACTCGTTTGTAGTGCGATCCACACTGCTGAGTGAAAACCTGAAAGGCGTGTTGCTGGCTCCGCTGCCAGTGGCGCCCGCGTAAGACGCGTTGAGCACCGCAACTTGATCCAGCAGCATCTTCGTCGGCACATCGCCGTTTTCGATGCCTTTGCCTTTGTTCACCACGTGGAAAACTACCGGCACAGTCACTGCGCCTGACTTTCTTATCTGTCCGCGGTTGCGTTTCGAGTTGAACTGATCCAGCGACGATTGAATTTCAACACCGGTCGTCTCATCGATTTCTTTCGTACCGCACCGCTGCCGATCGTTATTACCACCGGCGACGATAGTCGGAACGAGCGCGAAGTTTGAGGTCGTTCTGCCGTTTTGAGTTTCGGCCTGAGCCTGTCGGGTTACCAATGCGGGCGCGATTATCAGCGTGGCGCCGAGCGCGAGGAACATAAGCGCGAGAAGTAGTTTGCTCTTCATTTATTCTCCTTCGAATCTGAATGGACGTCGGGAAAGTTTAAGGTGGATTTTGCGAACGAGTGTGGTGACTTTATTCCGACTCAGCACCACATGTCAAAGTCCCCTGTTTTTAAGAACCGGATAGCGGTAGCTTACTGAAACCAAAGCAGCGGGGGCAGGCCCCCTTCCTGACTTAGAGATTCTCAAGTACCTAGAGATTCCACGCTTGAAAGCCTTTCGATCAAATTGTCATTGTTTGTTGAGTTAGCTCAGGGTCGGGAAGGGGGCCTGCCCCCGCTTTCCCTCTACCCCCCTTCCTGACCTTAGAGGTTCTCAAGTACCTAGAGATTCCACGCTTGAAAGCCTTTTCGATCAGATTTTAAGTGTTTGTTGAGTTAGCTCAGGGCCGGGAAGGGGGCCTGCCCCCGCTTTCCCTCTACCCGGATGAGCGTGTGAGCCACTACTCGTCACGTCCTTCTTCTGGACACAAATCTCCGATGAGCGAGATTAGTTCATTCGTCTCCACCGGCTTCGGTACGAACATTTGAAAGCCGGCTTCGAGCGCGCGCATACGTTCTTCAACTCTTACGTAACCGGTGAGTGCGATTGCCGGGGTATCTGCGCCTTGATCAACCGGTAATGACCTTACTTTGCGAATGAAGGAATAGCCGTCTTCGTCGGGCATGCCAATATCGGAAATCAGGACGTGTGGCTTCCATCCGGCCATCGTTTCCAGACCCTCTTTTGCCGAAGCGACGGTCAGAATATTAGCGCCATATTCCTCAAACAAGGTCTTCAACATTTCTCGCGCATCCGCTTCGTCGTCAATTGCGAGTATTCGCAACCCTTTGAGACGTCGCAGCTCTTTCGCGGGCGGTTGGACTGGAGCAGCAGCCGGTTCGACCGGCGCCGGCGCATCGTTCCACAAGATTGAGAGCGGGATTCGAATCACGAAGGTAGCTCCCTGATCTTTCCCAGCGCTGTAGGCGGTTATGGTGCCGCCATGCATTTCCACCAGATGACGCGCAATCGCGAGTCCCAGTCCAAGGCCGCCGTGTCGTCGCGTGGTAGTACCGTCAGCCTGGTGAAAACGATCAAACACAAAAGGCAAAAACTCGTCGGTGATTCCTTCACCGGTGTCGCAGATACTAATCTCGGCCGCTGAGTCCACGCGTTTTAGTTTCACTTCAACCTGTCCACCCTTAGGCGTGAACTTGACGGCATTCGTCAATAGGTTCCAGATGACCTGCTGCATGCGCGCCGCGTCACCCTGAATGCGATCGGCCGATGGATCCAATAGGAGTTGGAGATGAACACCTTTCGCTTCGGCCGCCGGACTCACCACGTCAATGGCGGCCCTGATGATTGAGATCAATTCAATCGGTTTTACGTCGAGCCGAAGTTTGCCGGAGACTGTTCGCGAGACGTCGAGTATGTCTTCGATAATTTGCGCTTGCGAACGAGCATTGCGCATGATCGTTTCGAGCGCGTACTGCGCATCGGTCTCGCCTAATTTGCCGGCTGCGAGCATTGACGACCAGCCCAGAATGGCGTTGAGCGGCGTGCGCAGTTCGTGGGAAACGGTCGCGAGAAATTCATCTTTCACGCGGTTCGCAGTTTCAGCCTCGGCGCGCGCTGCCTGTTCACGCTCCAGCAACTGCTCACGTTCCGTTTCCGCGCGTTTGCGTTCCATCACCAGCCACACGCGATCGGCGATGATGCGCATGAGTTCTATTTCAGCAGAAGACCACCGGCGCGCTTCATGATGCGCGACCCAGAAAGTTGCTACCCAGGCTCCATCGCGATAGAGCGGGACGGTGACGTATGAGCGGATGCCAATCGGCAGGAACGTTTCTTCATAGTTGGCCGCTACATTTTCCGCAAGGTCGGCCATTGCAGTTATGCGGCCGGCCCGCGCGTCCTCTTTAAAGGTTTGGCCAAATTCCGTAAGCGGAAAATCACGAGAAAGCGGCTCGCGATCGACCGCATGCTGGTGCTCAACCACGATCATTCCGGTTTGCAGATTCACGTTTCCGTAACCGCAACGCGAAACCCCCAGCTCGCGCGCGACTTCCACAGTCACCGTTTGCATCAGTTTCGCGACTTCGGAGGTTCGCGCGGCTTGTTCGCCAATCAGCGCGAGCAATCGCTGCAGTCGTTCGCTCTCGCGTAGTTTTTGTTCGGAACGTTTACTCTCGGTGATGTCGCGGGCCACCTTCGAGGCGCCGATGATTGTTCCCAACGAGTTTCTGATCGGCGAGATGGTGAGCGAGATATCGATGAGGGTCCCGTCTTTGCGGACTCTGACGGTTTGATAATGATCGACCACTTCGCCGCGTTTCAGGCGTTCGATAATCGCGGGCTCTTCATCGGGACGGTTTTTGGGAATGAGAATCGTGACCGACTTACCCAGCACTTCGTCTGGCGTATAACCGAAAATTCGGGTGGCACCCTCGTTCCAGCTGGTAATGATGCCGCCCAGAGTTTTACCGATGATCGCGTCGTTAGACGAAGCAACGATCGCGGCGAGGCGCAGGCCGGACTCCTCCGCCTCAATCTGTTTGGTGATGTCGCGATTCGTCTCGAGCACAAGTTCGCGGCCATGCGATTCAATTATCTGCTGCCGGCTTTCAACCCAAACCTCGCGGTCGTCGCGAGTCTGGTGCCTGAGAATGCCGGACCATTGCCGATCGCGCTTGAGCGTCTGTTCAAATTCCGCTCGCGAAACGGGGAATTGAGTTTTCAGAAGTTCGTGGCTGTCCTGCCCGATGACTTCGTCGCGTGTGTAGCCATATAAGTGCTCACAACCCTTGTTCCATTCGGTGATGCGCGCGTTGATGTCCCAGACGAGAATCGGTTCATACGACAACTCGATCAAACTTGAATGAAGTCGTAAACCCTCTTCCTTTTCGCGCAGCGCTATCTCAGTGGCGGCGCGTAATTGTTCGGCGTGGTTCAAACTCGCCGCACCCTGCCAAACTGCAAATGCGAAGATGACAATGATGAATAAAACCAACAGAGCCGTTCCAAATCCCAGACCGTAGTAACCGAGGCGCTGACCGACTACGATCCCCCAGCCAAGCAGAAACGGCACCGCCACAACCATTAGCAGCAGACGGCGCGCCATCGACCCGCCCGCGTCGTCGGCACTCATGATTCGCGTAATGCCTTCGTCGACCCGAGCAGTCAGTAGGCCCAGACTAATAATGAAGAGTGATATCGCGGTCGGTAAGGCGATCCCGGTGAACCGCGCGACTTTGTATAACTGTTCGGCGTCGTAAACGTACCCGAGAATTGCGAGCAAAGCCCAAACGCAAATGAAAACCGATAACGCCTGTCGCAGATGAATAAGTTTCCCTTGCTCAAAGAGAAGCAGAGCGAGGCCCGCAAACATAAAGCCGGTTGAGGCGGGAGGTCCCATGCGGCCGGGACTCGTCGTTGCCAATGCGCCGGCCGCTTCCGTAAACAGCAGTTGATCTATGCCGAAGTTCAAGCCGGTGAGGTGTTCCGCCAACGTAAGCAGACCGACCAGACCTACCACCACTGCGGCAATCTGCGAAACCAATCGCAACGTTCGACTCTTGCCTGGTGAATTGACGAGACACAGCGAGACGCCAACCAGGATGAGCAACACCGCCGTGTTTGCTTTCACGTTAACGCTGCCGTAGACGGCTTTTAATTGGGCGAGATTTAACGCCCAGCCGCTTAGTACAATACTGCCCACCAGGATGCTGAATATCCCGGCGGCCATAGAAAATTTTTGAGCGCGCGCTATGAAGCGGCGATCGAGTTGCCCGGCAGGAACGAGCATCGGCGGGTTACCTGGTCGAATGTTTCTTCAGGGGGTTGACTGGCAACTATAGCGCAGAACGGGGTGGGTAGTGAAACGGAAGTTTGAACACGAAGGGTTCGCACCAAGAGTCTAATCTAGAGTTGAGGAATTGAATTGTCGCTAGACAAAATCAGAACTGGGAGCGGTAGCCACCAGCCGAACACCCAGCTCTCCAGAAGTTGGAGCACATTTTTGGGCGCACTTCATCAGTTGACTCTTCGGCTGGTCGCTACCGCTCCCAGTTCTGATTTTGTGTGGAGTCTCCGCTTCAGAAACCAGGGCGACTTTTTGTGCCCAGCCTTACACGTACCCTCCAGGAGAAGGAGACGCGAACTAGAGTCGCTGTGACATACTGAACGGTGGTTTGCGGAGTTGGCTAACGAAGGGGAAAAACGAATCTGCACAAGGTATTGGCTTCAGTTCAGGCCACGCTCGATCGTCGCCTGAATCGGCCTTACATTCAGTTCATTTGCCTGCTGCTGCTCGGAGTTTATCTGTCGGTGTTTGCCCTCACGTTTGCCACGAGTAGCGGCGGGCGCACCATTTTTGGGCCTTTCCTCGGGGCTGACTTCGGCGCCTTCTATGTAGCCGGCAAGATTTTTAACACCGGGCAAGCGGATCGTATTTATGACCGCGCGCTGCATCACCAGGTCTACGATGCGCAGTTCCCGACGGCGGATCCCGATACGCAATCGCCATATGTAAACGCGCCGTTTTTCATACTGCCCTTCACGATCCTCGCGCGTCTGCCTTACTCGTGGGCCTATCTGTTTTGGGTTGTTATCTCGCTCGCACTTTACCTCGCCGGCTTCTCGCTTATTTGGAAAAGTCTTGATGCGATACCTCGCGACGTTTGGTTGACGGCGCTCCTGCTTGCGCTGTCGTTCATGCCGTTTCTGGTTGAATGTCTGGCGGGCGGGCAAACGTCGGCAGTCGGATTCTTCTTCATTGCGTTGGCGATCACCCTCGAACGTCGCCGGCAATATTTTCTCGGTGGCGTTGCGCTCGCCGTTTGCGCGTATAAGCCGACGCTGCTGCTATTGATCGTGCCTATGCTTTTGGTTGCGCGGCGCTACTACACCGTGATGGGCGCGGTAGTAGGCGGCGTCATTCTGGCGGGTGTTTCATACCTGCTCGTCGGTAAAGGAGGATGTCGCGCTTATCTAAACGTGCTGCTCTTTTTTAAAGACGCGTCGACCAGTTCTACTTCCGGACTGTTGTCCTGGAAATACGTTGATATCAATTCATTCTTCCGCTTGCTGCTCGGCGAGCACCCGCAGCTGAGATGGATCATGACGATCGTGGCCTTCGCGGCCGGGTTGCCTTTGCTTTTCCGAGCCTGGTGGCGCAGTCCGGCGCAAGTCGGATCCGATCAGAGTCTTGTCTGGGGGATCACGATCAACGCCACGCTCGTGTTGAATCTGTACCTGGGAATTTACGACAGCACGCTGGTGGTATTGAGCGTTCTGATCGCGACCGACTTTCTCTACCGGCGCGCGGGTAACGACCGCCGTGTTGCGAACAGTGTCTCGCCGTTGCCGCCGGTCTACCAACTACTCCTGCTACTGGTTTATCTCGTGCCGTGGTTCACCCAGCCACTCGCAAGGCTAACGCACGTTCAGCTTTACACGCTCGTGCTCGCGGCATTCGGAGCCTGGCAGCTCGGTCGTCTTTCTTCGACTCGGTCGCCGAGGCTCGACGCAGTTAGTACCGTCCCGGTGAGTCGCTTTTCGGATTGAGCCAAAAAAACTACGGGCCGAGCCTACCTCGATATTCGGCGGAGTCTATGAATGCCTCTACCATCTCAGCGCGCCTGATACGCGCGAGCGCAGTGTCGGGGTTACGCACGTCCTCGCCCGCCACGCTGAACGCATCAAGCTTGGAAAGCCAGAAATCATAACCCGCGAGGCTGTTGTCTGGTGGGTCACCAGGGTTGCGGCGCAGATAAGTAAAGTACTGCAGCAAGACCAGTCCCGGATTGTACTGACGATTAAATACCGTGCGGCTGTCGGCGACTTTGCGCAGGACTGTGGCGCGCGTCTCGGTCGGCGGCGCGGCGTTCAAGCCGCCCACGAGCGTCTGTTGCAGAGCCGGTTCGGCGGCAGCGTCGCCGCCTCCAAAGAGGAAGAGCTTGCTAACGTAAGCGTCGTTCGAGAGCGAGTCGAAATTGGCGCGGAAGTCTGGCCGCTGTACCCAGGCATCTGTGAACTTCTGTTTGTTGGTTTCGAATTTCTGTTCCCAGCCAGTCGAGCCAACGACGATGCCGCGCCCGATTTCCTGCGTATCGGCGAGAAATTCGCGCAGCGTGGGCGCGCGGTTGAACGATTCGCGATAAAGCCGATAGACGAGGTAACCAGTCCCCTGTGATTCGATGGAAAGAAAGAAGGCCGTTGAGATTTGCGCGCGCGCTAATAGCACACATTTCCGCTTCTGCTCGCCCGCCGGCAGGGAATCGCATCGGGCGAGAAGCATATTCAACTCGTTTGTCCAGAAGTCGAGGCCGGACTGATCCGGAAGGCGGTTGAGGAAATCTTTGTAGTGCTGAGTGACGAAAAAACGAGGATCATCGAGTGGATTGGTGGTCGGCGGTGCGGAGTCGTCGGAGCTAATTCCCAGGAACGCCAGGCTCCGGCCGAGGATGGCCCCGTTCGTCGGAGAAGAGAGCGTGATCGTCACGTACTCGGTATTCTCAACGAACGTGTCATCGTTTAGGAGCACGGTGAACGTCTTGCTCAGCTCGCCCGGCGCGAAGTCGAGGCGGCCGAGAGCAGCGATGTAGTCGGAGCGCTCGCTGGCCGTGTCGTCCTGCGTCGCGTAGTTGACGCTGAAGGGAAGTGAAGGGTCGCCCGCCGTACGCGACACAGTGATGACTGCGCTGCCGCTCGACTCCGAGGCGAAGAAGTTGGCTCCGGCTGAGACGAACTCAACCACCGGAGTGTTGTCGTTGTGGATCGTGCCGGTACCTTGCCCTCTTTCGATGACGTAGTCGTTCGTGATTGGCGAGAGGTTTACGAAGAAGGTCTCATCCGGTTCGCTGGTTAAGTCCCGCAAGGTGTGGACGATGATGGTATTGGTCCTTTGGCCGGGGTTGAAGAAAAGAGTGCCGCCAAAGAAAGAGTCATTTGTCGAATCGTAGTCCCCACCGGCGGTGGCCGTGCCGTCGGTTATTGAAACCGTAACTGCGAAAAGCTGAAGTGGGGCTTGCGAAAGCGTTACCGTGAAAACGGCGTCACCACCCTCAGTCGTCACCGCGTCGTTAATCGTAACGCTGGGCTTGATGCTGTCGTGGATAAAAACAGTGCTCGTCGGGTTCGTACTGCCGAGCACGTAACCGTCGGTCGGATTGCTCAGACTAATGGCGAATGTCTCCGTGCCTTCGTACACACTGTCGTTGAGCAGGGGCACGGTGATGAACTTGACGTCCTCTCCAGGATTGAACGTCAAGGTGCCGGCAGTTGCCACGTAGTCGGAGCCTGCGTGCGCCGTCAAGTCAGACGTGTTGAATTGGACGCTCGTCGCGCCAGTACCGCCGAAAGCGCTGCGCATCACAGGAACACTCACTGAGCCTCCGCCTTCCGAGGCGCGGAAAGTGGACTGCCCAAACTGTATGACGCCGTTCTGTCCCGTCGGATCGGGATCGTGGTCATACCTGTACACGTCCATGTAAAAGTTCGTGTCCTCGGGCGCCAGCTTGGTTTTGGTGGAGAACGCCACCGAGTGACCGTCGGCACTAATGGCGGGATAGATGATGAGAGAAGGAAACGCGTTGAAAGAAATAATGCCCTGACTAGCGACGTTGGTGGTAGTGAGAGAAACAAAGTCCCCCAGGAAGACTGCTTCGGTAATGAAATACCCGACGGAGTGCTGCGCGAAAGCCGCGAAGCGACCGTCCGCGCTGACAACGGGCCGGTAGGTATTCACGTGGCACAGGGCCGGCCCCGAGTTGCACATACCGCTGTCGGGCAGGATCGAGAGCAGGCCCGTCGTCAGATCGACCCTGGCCACGTTACCCCTGCGCACTCTACCTGCACGAGGGTCGAACAGGCTGTAAGAGTAAGCAAAGATCAGGTAGCGCCCGTCAGCACTCAACGCCGGTCCTCCCATTCCGTCAAGGACGAGCGGGAACTCCAGAACTGGCGGGCTGACCTGCGTTGTTACCTCGCTCGACACGTTGCGGACGTAGAGATCGTTGCCGGAAGCAGGTGAAGGAGCGAGCAGGTCCGTGGCCCAGCTTTGAAAAGCGACGATGCGTCCGTCCGCGCTGATACTGGGGAAGAACGAACTGCCGTTGCCGCCGCCCGTGCCCGCGTGATTAATGCTGACGAGCTTCGTGATGCCGCTTTGCACGTCGCGGAGGAAGACGTTGCTGTCGGACGAAGCCAGCGGCGTATTAAGAAACGCTACGAAGCGCCCGTCTGGGGTCATCACGGCGCCGGAGGAGTTGCCGTCGAGACTGCCCGTGCCGGAGATATTGACGCTGACGAGGACTGTCATGCCGGTTTGCCTGTCGCGTATGAAAACATCCTGCCCGTTGCCGTTCGTGTCGTTATCGACCAGGTCACTTGAGCTGCTGGAGAAAGTTACGAAACGCCCGTCGGCGCTGATGGACGCACCACTGGAGCTGCCGTTGCCGCTGCCGGTCCCGGCGCGATTGATGCTGATGAGGCTTGTCGTATTGGTTTGCGTATCGCGTAGGAAAACATCTCCGCCCTTACCGTTCGTGTCGTTATCGACCAGGTCGCTTGAGCTACTGGAGAAAGTTACGAAACGCCCGTCGGCGCTGATTGACGCACCACCGGAGCTGCCGTTGCCGCTGCCCGTTCCCGCGCGGTTAATGCTAATGAGTTTGGTATTGCCTCCCTGCACGTCGCGCATAAAAACGTTCCATATCAAGCCATATCCGGGAAGACAGCAACTGCCGCTCGTGGGAAAGGAGACGAGATTTGTGGCCTGACTGGCAAAGACAATGAAGCGCCCGTCGGCGCTGGTTACCGGCAAGAATGAGTGCTGGTCGCCGCTCTCCCCCGCAGCGAAAGCGGGACTCACAAGCTTGTAGTGAGCATCCTGAGCGGAGACTGCCCCGCAAAGGGAGAGTGCAAGCGCGGCAAACACGCAAACGAAAATTAGCTGTTGAAGCATCGGACGATGCCGATGGATAAGGCGAGAAAAGTACTTCATGAGCTTGCTCCTGAGCGGATGAGTCGCCGATCCGAGCAAATGTTGTCGCGTCCCGCATCCCCGCATCAAGGTAAAGGAAGACCGGATTAACGCTTTCCGGTTCGCCGCTCTGCGCGGGCGAGTGACGCGTCATCCTTTTCGCTGGGATTTCAAGAAGGTGAGGCTGATGGTCAGGCACACCAACGACAACATTTCGGGTCTTGCTGCGCGTAGGTATACGCCCGGTTGATAGCGGTTGTCAATTAGAACTTGATCGAAACTGTGAGTGACCTTTCCGGACAAACCTGAGGGACAAACCAGCGCGACTGGAAAATTTGGCTTAGGTAGCGATTGGGAACCCGTCTGGCCTTCGGCTCGCTCAGAAACTTGCTGAATGAATGCTCATTCAGTATTATGCCGGTACAATTTCAGGGTACGTATTCAGCTCGGCAATACACCTTCGTCGATCCCGACTTTCGAACACTATGCGAATAGAAAAAGCTGCAGTTTTGGGAGCGGGTACGATGGGCGCGCAGATCGCCGCTCACCTCGCCAACGCCGGAGTCCCGACGATCTTGCTCGACATCGCACCGCGCGAATTAACGCCGGACGAGCAGGCAAACGGTCTGACGCTCGAGTCAAAGCAAGTGCGTAATCGGATCGCGCAGGCGGGTTTCGAAGCGGCGAAGAAGGCGAAACCGGCAGCGTTTTTTACGCCCGACAAAGCTCGCCTCGTTACAGTCGGCAATTTCGAAGATGACCTGGCAAAACTTAAAGACGTTGACCTGATGATCGAAGCGGTTGTCGAGAATATCGAGATTAAGCGAAGTCTCTACGAGAAGGTCGAGCAACATCGCCGCCCCGGCTCGATCGTCGGTTCAAACACCAGCGGTATTCCCATTCGCCAACTTGCGGAAGGACGGTCGGAAGATTTTCGGGCACACTTCCTGGGCGTACATTTTTTCAACCCCCCGCGTTACCTGCACCTGGTCGAAATAATTCGTACTGAATGGACCAAGCCGGAAGTGTCGTGCTTCCTCTTCGGCTTTCTCGACCAGCGACTCGGCAAGGGCGTTGTACCGGCGAAGGACCGTCCGAACTTCATCGCCAATCGCATCGGCACGTTTGGCGCGATGGTGACGATCAAAACGATGCTCGAAGACGGGTACTCGATTGAAGAGGTCGACAAGATTACGGGTCAGGCGGTCGGGCGTCCCAAGAGTGCAACCTTCCGCACTTTCGATCTGGTTGGGCTCGATGTTTTTGGTCATGTCGTAAAAAATCTTTTCGAAGCTTTACCCGATGACGACGAGCGCGAAGCTTTTGTGGCGCCGGAATTTCTAACGGCGATGATTGGCAAAGGAATTCTTGGTAACAAGACCAGGGGCGGGTTTTATCGCAGACAGGCGGGCGAATCGGGTAAGAAAGAGATCTGGACGATTGACCATGCGACGCTCGACTACCGGCCCGCGCAAAAGGTGAACCTTCCCGCGCTCGACATGGCGAAGAATATCGAAGACCTGTCTGAGCGAATCAAGGGACTCGTTTGGAGCAAGGATCGCGTCGGAGCCTTTCTCTGGAAGACGATGTCACGCACGTTTCGTTATGCAGCGAATCGGATTCCGGAAATTGCGGACACGGTCGTCGAAGTCGATCGGGCGATGCGTTGGGGGTTCAACTGGGAACTTGGCGTGTTTGAAACGTGGGATGCGATCGGCGTCGAGAAATCCGTGGCGCGAATGAAAGCAGACGGCGTTGCGATTCCCGCGAATGTGCAAAAGCTGCTCGACTCGGGCGCGAAGTCTTTTTACAAGAAGCAGGATGGTCAACAGTTCTATTTTGACTTTGCTTCAGGCGAGTACGTGTCGCTGCCGGATCAGCCTGGCGTGATCATTCTCAAATCCGTGAAAGAACGGACCGGCGTGATCAGGAAAAACTCCGGCGCGTCTCTGATCGACATCGGTGACGGCGTTGCGTGCCTCGAGTTTCATTCCAAGATGAACGCGATTGGCGGCGATACGCTGCAGATGCTGAAGCAATCGCTGGCCGAAGTTGAAAAGAATTTCGTTGGACTCGTTGTTGGTAATCAGGGTGTGAACTTCTGCGTCGGCGCCAACATCATGCTGATGTTGATGGAGGCGCAGGAAGAAAACTGGGAAGAACTCGACATGATGGGCCGCGCGTTTCAGGCGGCTACGATGAGTTTGCGCTATTCGCCGAAACCGGTGGTCGTGGCGCCGTTTAATATGGTTTTTGGCGGCGGCTGCGAAATGGTTCTGCACGGCGATCGCGTGCGCGCTGCGGCTGAGACTTACATTGGTTTAGTTGAAGTCGGAGTCGGAATTATTCCGGCGGGTGGCGGCACGAAAGAGTTGTTGCTGCGTACGCTCGACTCGATTCCCAAGAACGTTGATGACGCGGATCCTTTTCCATTCGTCAAACGCGCATTTGAAACGATTGCGCTGGCAAAGGTGGCGACCTCAGCGGAAGAAGCAAGAACTTACGGATTCCTGGCCGCCGACGACACGATTTCGATGAACGGTGATCGGCTGATCGCGGACGCCAAAAAAGAAGTGCTTGCGCTGGCCGCCAGCGGTTATGTGCAGCCGCAACCACGAACCGACATTCTCGCGCTCGGTAATTCAGCGCTGGCGACTTTAAAGCTCGGTATTCATCAAATGAAGCGCGCCGGTTACATTTCGGATCACGACGCTTTGATCGGCGAGAAGCTCGCGCGCATTTTGACGGGCGGCGACTTGAATCATCAGACGCGCGTCTCCGAACAGTATTTACTCGATCTCGAACGCGAAGCGTTTTTGTCGTTAGCGGGTACGCGCAAGACTCAAGAGCGCCTAGCAGCGATGCTCAAGACGGGGAAACCACTGAGGAACTAAAGGTCAGGAATCAGGACTCAGAAGTCGGGAGTCAGCATACAAAAGCTAAACGCACAGCCGCTCAACCTTCGTGGATTTACCCTGAGTCCACGCCATAACTCAGGGAGGATTTATGCAACGGATTCCGGCTAAAACGTTTCGAGATCTAATTGTTTGGCAGAAGGCGCACGTGTTTGTGTTAGCTACATACAGGCTTAGCAAACGTTTTCCCTGGGAGGAAAGGTATGGGTTGACGTCTCAATTTCGTCGCGCCGCCGTTTCTATAGCAGCAAACATAGTCGAAGGATTTAAGAAGCAGGGACAGCGGGATAAGGCGAGATTCTTGAATATCGCACAAGCGTCGCTCGAAGAGTGTCGCTACTATCTTATTTTGATTTCCGATCTAAAGTACGGCGACACAGTTGAACTGAACGAGCAGCTCGAAGAGGTTAGTCGGCTTTTGACGGCTTATACAAATGTGGTGATTCGAACCTTCTGATTCTGACTTCTGACTCCTGAATTCTGTTTGAGGTATCTATGAAAGACGCAGTAATCGTATCAGCCGTTAGAACCGCCGTCGGCAAGGCGCCGAAGGGTACTTTACGAAACACGCGCCCGGATGAAATGGGCGGCGCGGTTATTAAAGAGGCGCTCGCACGCGTGCCCAGTCTCGAGCTTTCGGAGATCGAAGACGTGATCATGGGCTGCGCCATGCCCGAAGCGGAACAGGGAATGAACGTCGCCCGCGCGGCCGCGATTCGTGCGGGACTTCCGGTTGAGACCAGTGCGATGACGATCAATCGCTTTTGTTCGTCAGGCTTGCAGTCGATCGCTATTGCTGCCGATCGAATCAGAACTGGAAGCGCAGAAGTCGCTGTTGCCGGCGGACTGGAAACGATGTCAATGATTCCGATGGGCGGTCATATCATTCGTCCGAACCCGTACCTGGTTGAGCACTATCCTGATTTCTACCTCAACATGGGTCTGGCTACTGAGAACGTCGCACGAAAGTACAACGTCAGTCGCGAAGAGCAGGATGAATTTGCGTTACGTTCGCACCAGCGTGCAGCCGCCGCCCTGGACGCCGACAAGTTTAAGGATGAAACTGTGCCGCTGAACGTTAGCGTTGAAGAACTGGACGAAAAAGGTCGTAAACAAGCGCGCGAAATAGTTTTCAATCAGGACGAAGGTGTGCGGCGCGACAGCAGCATCGAAGGCCTCGCAAAACTCAAACCGGCTTTCAACGTTAAGGGAACAATCACTGCCGGCAACGCTTCGCAAATGTCAGACGGCGCGGCGGCAACCGTTGTAATGTCGGCGGAAAGAGCAGCGAGTCTCGGCGCCAAACCGATGGCACGCTTCGTGGCTTACGCGACTGCCGGTTGCCCCCCGGAAGAGATGGGCATTGGTCCCGTCTTTGCGATTCCTAAAGTTTTGAAACTAGCTGGCTTGACCCTCGAAGACATCGACGTAATTGAATTGAACGAAGCGTTTGCCGCGCAGTCTCTGGCTGTCATTAAGACGCTTGGTCTGGACATCGACAAAGTTAACGTTAACGGCGGCGCGATCGCGCTGGGCCACCCGCTGGGTTGTACCGGGGCAAAACTGACCGCATCGATACTGCGAGAACTGGAACGTCGTAATGCGCGTTATGGAATGGTGACGATGTGCGTCGGTGGGGGAATGGGCGCAGCCGGAATATTTGAAAGAATCTGAACCTTGTGCTTTGAGTTTAGTGCTTAGTACTTTGAACCTGGAGCCTTGAGCTTGGGACTATGGACTTCGGTCTTTGAAGGACAAAGCACAAAGCACAAAGACTGAAGTTATAAAGACATGACGGCCTCCGAAGTATTTGAAGCAGTCACTGGAAGTGGCAGCAGCGACTTCGCTCTCGTGGTGAAGATTTGAGCCGTCGTGACGCGTGGTGCTTGATCGGAGGATTGGCGGTCAACTGCTACGTAGAACCGGTATATACGCTCGATGCCGACCTGGTTGTAATCGCTTCAGAGTTGCCGGCAATCAAGGATGAACTAATCGCGGCAGGATTTTCAGTTGAGGAATCTCCGGATTCGCTCAATGCCAGGATGCCGAAGAGCGATCTCCGTATTCAGTTCAGTCTCGATCCTCGTTACCAGGAGTTTGTGAACGACACCACAATTCGTGACGTTCTCGGTGAGCAGGTGCCGGTGGCTTCTTTGGCAAACGTCGTGCGTGGAAAGGTATGGGCGTGGAATGATGACCGACGGAGACTAAGTAAGCGCAAGAAAGACGAACTCGATCTGATTAGGATCCTTGAAGCTTACCCTGATGTCCGCGAGCTGATGCCTACGGAAATCAGAAAGCAGATGGAATAGGGTTGATTTTAACTTCGTACTTTGAACTTTGAACTTTGAGCTTTGAACTTTGAACTTTGAACTTGGAGCTTTGGTCTTGGGCCTTTGGTCCTTTGAAGTTCAAAGCACAAAGCACAAAGTTCAAAGCACAAAGGACAAAGTTCAAAGCACAAAGCACAAAGCAAAGGTTGAAGACCATAAGTCGTTAAGGAGAAATTTATGTCAGCCGTAATCGAACAAAAGCAGGTGGTACAGGGTGGCGCATTCATGATTGAAGACCGCACCACGGCCGAGGTCTTCACCCCTGAAGACTTCACCGAGGAGCACCGCATGATTGCCGAGACGACGCGCCAGTTTATCGATGGCGAAGTCGTTCCCCACATCGATGCGCTTGAGGGCCACGACTGGAAACTGGCCCGCGAGCTAGTGGGCAAGGCGGCTGAGCTTGGTCTCATCGGCGCGAACATTCCTGAAGAGTACGGCGGACTCGGCCTCGATCAAACGAGCGGCGCCCTCGTCGGTGAGAACATCGGTCGCTGCGCCTCGTTTGCGACCACGCTGGGGGCCGAAAGTGGTATTGGCCTGCTGCCAATCATCTACTTCGGAACCGAAGCGGCGAAACAAAAGTATCTGCCGAAGATCGCATCAGGCGAAATCATCACCGCTTATGCGCTCACCGAAGCAGGTTCGGGCTCAGACGCCATGGCCGCCAAGGCGACTGCGCGACTGAGCGAGGATGGCACGCATTACCTTCTCAACGGCGAAAAGATGTTCATTACCAACGGTGGCTTCGCGGATATCTTTATCGTTTTCGCGAAAGTTGATGGCGACAAGTTTTCCGCTTTCATCGTCGAGCGTCAGGAAGGACTGACTCATGGCGCTGAAGAACACAAGATGGGAATCAAGGGTTCGAGCACCACACCTTTGATTTTGGCTGACGCGAAAGCACCGGTTGAAAACCTGCTGGGCGAAATTGACAAAGGCCACAAGATCGCCTTCAACACGCTCAACATCGGCCGCTTCAAACTCGGAGCGATGTGTATCGGTGGTATGAAGCTCATGCTGCACGAGTCGATTCGTTACGCAAACGAGCGGCAGCAGTTTGGCAAGTCGATCTCTTCGTTTGGCGCGATCAAGTCAAAACTCGGAGAGATGGCCATTCGCACCTGGGTTGGCGAGGCCATGATTTATCGCACCCTCGGCATGATTGAAGACGCAATCGGCGATAGCACGGATCCGGACGCAAAGATGCGCGCGATAGAGGAGTACTCCGCCGAGTGTTCCATCATCAAGGTGGCGCTGTCAGAATACTGCGATTACCTCGCGGACGAGATGGTGCAGATCTTCGGCGGCTACGGTTATTCCGCTGACTACCCGGCGGAACGCGCGTATCGCGATTCACGCATCAATCGCATCTTCGAAGGCACGAACGAAATCAACCGCATGTTGATCCCGGGCCGTTTGATGAAGAGTGCGTTGAGCGGCAAGCTCGCGTTGCTGCCGGCGGCGCAGGCGTTGATGGATGAAGTGTTGACGCCGCAGCTGGCGAGCTTTGACGACGATGAAAGCCTGCTCGCGGCCGAGTTGAAGCTGGCGAAGAACGCGAAAAAAGTTGGATTGATGACGCTGGGCACGGCGGCCCAGAAATACATGATGAAGCTCGGAGATCAGCAGGAAATTCTGATTGGCATTGCCGACATCATCATGGATGCTTACGCGATGGAGTCGGCGATTCTACGAGCGCAGAAGCTGGCGGGCAACCAGGGCGAAGCGGCCGCAGAACGTTATGTCGACATGACGCGCGTGTTTTGTAACGACGCAGTGGAACGCATTGACGCGCGTGCAAAAAACACGCTGGCCGGCATGGCTGAAGGCGACGAGCTGCGCACGCTGCTGGCGGCGCTGCGCCGGTTTACTAAACTGACACCGGTGAACACGATTGCGGCGCGGCAGCGGATTGCCGACACGATGATCGCAGCGAATAAGTACGTGTACTGAGAGAGACAAACGGAATTTTCCATATATCATTTCAAATTTCTCAGTGGTCATTGTCAGTTCACCGACGTGATCACCACTCGCCTTGGTAGCTGGCTCAAGCTTGAGTGATCGATGTTGACGAATGAGAAATTTGAAATGATATATGGAAAATTCCGTTAGTCTTTTAACGTTGTCTCGCCCATTGCCGGAATGTTATGCGCATCATCCCAATCTCACTACCCACACCCTTCTACATCGGTCCGGTCAATGTCTACTTGATCGCCGAAGATCCGATCACGCTTATCGATACGGGTCCAAAAACAAAAGAGGCCAATGAAGCGCTGCTCGAGGGACTGCGAAAAGCGCGAATCCATATCACTGACATTCAGCGTATCGTGCTCACCCACGCGCATGAGGATCACTGTGGGCTGGCGCGTTCGGTCCGCGACCAGGCAAAGAATGCTGAAGTGCTCGTCCATGCCTGGGAAACCGGACATCGCGTAGGCAGGCTGGAGTATGAAGAGCATCGCCAACTGCTGGTGCGCGCCGGTGTGCCGGCGGACGAAATTGAGACCATGCGCCTGATGTACGAAGGAGTTCGTAAGTATGCCGACTCATTTGCTGACGGTGAATACGGCGAGCTTCAAGACGATGCTGAGCTCGAATTTGAGAACGGCGCGTTGCGAGTGGTGCATACGCCTGGTCACACGCCTGGCTCCTGCTCCTTTGTGCGAGAAGCTGATCGCACAGTGATTGCCGGCGATTGCGTGCTCAAGCGCATCACGCCAAATCCGGTTTTGTCCCCCGATCCGATCGATCCTAAAAAACGTTTTGCTTCACTCGCCGAATATCTGGTAAGTCTCGCGCGTTTGCGATCGTTCGCCCCAACCCTGGTGCACGGAGGACACGGCGACGCGGTCCATGACTTCGAAGAGTTGTTCAACCGATATCTCCGCGCAATCAGAGAACGGCAGGCCGCCGTGATCGGGCTACTCCCGAAGGCCGGCGCGACAGCTTGGCAGATCGCGCGCCAAATGTTTCCTGAGACTGACGACGTACACCGCTTCCTTTCCGTGTCGGAAGCAGTGGCGCACCTCGACCTCGCGCACTCCGAACGGAAGATTCAAGTTGAGCTGGGTGATGGCCGCGAGGTCTATCGAAAACTGTCTGATTGACTTCGCCGCCCGGCCCGCCACCGCTGCCTTTCTGACTTCGTGGGCGGCGACGTTTATTGCCGCAAGACACAACCCGGTACGGCAGTAGCCCGACAGTTATGGAGGGCTCCGCAAAATGGCACCGTAGCCCTCCATCACTGTCGGGCTACTGCCCCGGCACAACCGTCGTGCGTCCAAGGCTGATAGTGAACCTTGAATGGCACCGTAGCCCTCCATCACTGTCGGGCTACTGCCCCGGCACAACCGTCGTGGGTCCAGGCTGATATGTGAACCTTGAATGGCACCGTAATCCTCCATAACTGTCGGGCTACTGCCCCGGCGCAAACGGCGGCCTCTCACGCCAGGTCCTCGTTACGTGGGTCGGCTAACTCGGACTTGAGTGGTAGCGACCCCGTGACTCGGTCGCACCCAGCCGCATTTTTGGAACTCGCACACCCACCTTGCGTGTAAGCTTTCAAAATCTATCCGGAGGACTCACTCTGTCATGAAGCTTAAGAACGCGTTTTATTTGGTAGTTTCCCTCGTTTTGACCGCCGGCATCGCCATCGCACAGCAGGCAGGCACGCCGGCGGTTCCGGCTGTGCCCGACGCACCGGATGCGCCCCGGACTTTTTCGATGTTTTTTGACGGCGGCAGTTTTCTGGGTGTGTACGCCGAAGACATAAACAAGGAAAACATGGCGCGCTATGGCATGCGCGAGGTGCGCGGCGTAGGGATTACACAGGTCGTCAAGGACAGCCCCGCCGAGAAAGCCGGACTGCGAAAAGACGACGTGATCGTGAAGTTTGAAAACGATAGCGTCACCAGCACGCGCAAACTCAATCGGCTCGTTTCGGAAGTGGCGCCAGATCAAACCGTGCGGCTCGGCATTGTGCGCGGCGGTGGTGAACAAGACGTGGCGGTAACCGTTGGTAAGCGCACGCATTCAATGAATACTTTTAACTTGCAAGGCTTCGAAGGGTTGAAGGACCTGCCGCAATTGAAAAACCTGGAGAAGTTCAAAGAGTTTAGGAACTTCGTGCCTCGCGACGGCGAGGTTTGGCGCTGGGACGGGGCACCCGGTGACGGAATGGTGTTCGCTTTCGGAAACTCCCGCCGCATTGGCGTCAGCACGATCCAACTGACCAAACAGCTGGCAGACTACTTCGGTATTGCAGACGGCAAAGGCGTCTTGGTTACTTCGGTTTCTGACGACAGCCCAGCAGCGAAAGCCGGACTCAAGGCCGGCGACATCATTACTGCAATCGACGGCGAGAAAGTGGAAGGCTCGGGTGATCTCGCACGCGCGATTAACAAGAAGAAAGACGGCGACGTGAGCTTAACGGTTATTCACAACAAGAATCAGCGCACCGTCAATGTCACTCCAAAAAATGATCCCATGCCGGCGCCCGGCTCGGTTCCGCAAGGCCGTCGCGTCATAACGATTCCGCGCGTGGAGATTGGCATGTCGGCTCCGATCGAGGTCAACGTACCGGAATTTGAGATCGCCACGCCGGAAATCAAAATCAACGTTCCGCGCTCGATTAAGGCGCCCAGGGTTCGCGTGATCCGCAGTGACGATGCCCAGCCGATGTAGGAGCAAAGGGTTAAGAGGGACAAAGGGTAACGGGGAAAAACCTCGTTACCCTTTTTCATTACCGACGCAGTGACGTCAGTACCACCACGCGGTAGCGGGTGGGACTCTCGATTGCCGATTGCGGATTGCCGATTGCCGATTGGCGTGTTGCGATCAGCCAATTAGCAATCGACAATTGACAATCGGCAATCGGCAATCGGCAGACGCACCGGCTACCGCGTGAGAGTACTAACCGCATGAGACCGTTCGTAAAATCTAGTTTGGTCCTGCCAGTTTTCTCTTGCCCTCAACTGCTTCCTGAAAAGCCCCGCCCGGAACGTCGCCAATTTTGATGGCTGCATCGAACTCCTGAGTCGCTTCCGCGTTGTGTTCGAGAAACGCATGAATCCGGCCCATAGCGGCATGCGCCCGCGAGATTAGCGCGCGGTCGGTTTCAGGTGACGCAGCCTCAATCGCCAGTCGATAGTTTCCCAAGGCGCGGTTCAATCGTTCCGCCTGAACGTCTTCATCGATTGCATCGGTGGCGGCGAGGCTTGCAGTTTGGGCTAGCGCGAAAAAGATTCTCGGCTCTCGCGAATAGTCCCGCAACAAATCCTTCAGTCGGGTTTCTGCTGCCGGGTAGTCTTTCGTCTTGAGTATCTGTTCGATCTCGCCAAGGTTCTTCACGAGCGCCGCTGCTTTCGCCGTTTCTGCTTCGGATAAGACCGGCGTTAACGCTTCTGATCGTCGCGCAGCCAGACGTGCCTCACGCGCAGCCACTGCCCGCCGCCGCGCTTCGGCATGTTCAGTAAGCCGTTTCGCTTCGCGTAAAGGATCGAAAGAGGCCACCATGTCGGAAAAAAAGCCGGCCACATCGAATCCTGAGGTTTCGATGCCCTTTAGCTGGTCGGCAAAAAAGAAATCGAGTATCGCACCGCGTTCGTAATCGTCAGCAAGGCGCGCAATTGTTTCATCTTCTGCGAGCTTCGTATTTG